>Ga0272442_10000196_pt1 | contig 100353 bp, 100 predicted proteins | sample SSMForm2O_FD_200262 | JGI IMG/M metagenome (GOLD analysis project Ga0272442, IMG submission 200262) | Marine sediment archaeal communities from Little Sippewissett salt marsh, Falmouth, MA, United States - SSM-Form-2O | ecosystem: Environmental > Aquatic > Marine > Wetlands > Sediment ...
TAGGGGCAGACGTCTATCTTGATGGTGTATATAAAGGGACAACATCCGGAGAGCAATACTGGATTGAGAGAGACCACCCCAGTGGGAGACCATATGAATCCGAAGAGTATGAGTATAGAGGGAAACCACCCGGAGAAGCAACCAGTTCCATTGACATGTTTTTGTGGGACATGTTTTATATATCGAAATGGGAATACCAACCTGTCACCATTACAGGGGTTCCCTTCGGTCAGCACAACCTTCGGGTGACCAAGTCGGGGTACGAGGATTATTCGTCCAGGATCATGATTCCGGAGGATAAGGAAGTTCACGTAAGGCTGAAATCCACCGCCAACAATGGAGAAGTGACCTCCATCTATGGAAAACCGAACATCTACCTGTACAGTGACCGCGACCTCACCGCCCGTGTGCGCCTTTTCCCGGAGACTGCCATCACGGTCTCTGACCCGCCATACAGGCCCGGGATAGGGTGGATAGCGGAGATACAAAACGGCAGCCTCAACGGGCAGGGTGATTTCCTCTTCTACGAAGGCACCGGGCATGTTTCCGGGTGGCAGAAGGAAGAGGGCTACGTCATCCGAGGGGCTTATCGTGAGCAGGACATGGCGTCCATGCTTGGAGAGTACGGGTTTAATGAAAAGGAGACCGATGAATTCATCGAGTACTGGGCGTGTCACCTCGCCGGCGACCGGGACTATGTCCTCTATCCCCAGGAAACCGACACGGTGAACCAGGCCATGCCGATCTCCATCGTCCCGGAACCTGATGCGGTCAGCCGAATCTGGTTCTGCGCAGAACCGTTTGTGTCCGCTCCTGAACCGGTCACCAACCCGGAAAAAATCGTCCGTGAAGGGTTCTACGTCGTGGAATGGGGGGTTATCATCCAGGATGAAACAATCTGGGATAGATGAGATTAATCAACTTTTTCTCTTTCCACATCGTTGACCGTGGATTACTTTTCTGGGGCGAGATATGTGGTAGAATATTGGAATAAAAAATTATTTCACAGTACAAATAATTTTAAATATCAGTTAAATCTCAAAATAATGCCCAAAATAACATTAAAATAGAAATCCAAGCCTCAAGCGAACATCCGCAGAGCAGGTTTAAATCCCTAGCATTGGGCCTGGATCTGTTCTATGTAAAGGAGAGCGCATAACAACCAATAAAAATTATTTTCGTTTTGGATAACTCGCGCAGTTCAGTGCTATCATCATTCTCATAAAAGCACTTTTTCATCAGTAGAAAGAGGCTTTTCATCTCTCAACTTCTACCATCATATCAATTTATATAAAGGTTTAAGGATAGAATCGAACATGAAACCCCTGCCTCTTCTCATCGGCATTATCGTTGTCCTTGCTCTTCTCTGTTCACCTGTTCTCGCAATCAGTCAGAGCGATCTGATCTCCCAGCTCCGGCCGCAGGGAGCCGGGACGGGAACACTCTCGGTGACCTCCTCCCCCGCAGGGGCAGACGTCTATCTTGACGGGGTATATAAAGGGGCTACCCCTGTCACCATCACCGGGGTCTCCACCGGTTTACACCTGATCAGGGTGACCATGTCGGGATACGAGGATTATTCGTCCCGGGTCATAACCCCGAACGATAAGACTGTTCACGCAAGCCTGAAGGCCCGGTCCGGATCGACCACGATTCCCACCATTCCAACCAGGATTCCAACCACCAGTACAACCACTATTACAACCACGATTCCCACCACGGTCCCGATCACCACCGTACCGACCACAGTCCCGACGGGACAGGTGCCCCCCAATGCCAGGACGGGAAGAGTCCTGGTCTTATCCACCCCAAAGGGAGCCGGGGTTCTCCTTGACGGCGTGGACAGAGGGATCACCCCGGTCACCATCACCGGGGTCCCCACCGGTCTGCACAACGTTCGGATGACCCTGCCAGGATACGAGGAGTATTCGACAGAGGTCATGGTCGAGGATGGAAAGACAGCAGTTGTTACTGTGACGCTGATCGCTTTCGCCACCCTCTCGGTGACCTCAAACCCCGTAGGGGCAGACGTCTATCTTGATGGGGTATTTGAAGGGACAACATCCGGAGAGCTACGCCCCGTATATCTTCCCTTTCGAGATGAACCATTTGGTTATTCATGGCAGTACCTACCTGTCACCATTACAGAGGTTCCCTTAGGTACGCACAATCTTCGGGTGACCCTGTCAGGATACGAGGATTACTCGTACAGATTTACAATAAGCAACGATCAGGAAATTCACGTAGGGTTCGGAGACTGGTCCGGATCGACCACACGACTCCCACCACAAGTTACGACCACGGTATCGACCACGATTCCCACCACGATTCCCACCACAGTCCCGACCACAGTCCCGACCACAGTCCCGACCACGGTACCGACGGGACAGGTGCCTCCCAATGACATGACCGGCAGCATCTCGGTCTCCTCCATCCCACCAGGAGCCAGGGTTTATCTTGACGGTGTGGAAAGAGGGGCTACCTGGGTCACTATCATGGAGGTCCCCATCGGTATGCACAACATTCGGGTGGCCATGAGAGGATACGAAGATTATTCGACAGAGGTTAAGGTCAACTATGGACAGACAGCAATCGTTTATGTTATGCTGGAAGAGAAAAAACCTGACAGAAACATAACACATGTCTATGGAAAACCGAACATCTACCTGTACAGTGACCGCGACCTCACTGCCCGGGTGCGCCTTTTCCCGGAGACTACCATCACGGTCTCTGACCCGCCATACAGGCCCGGGATAGGGTGGATAGCGGAGATACAGAACGGCAGTCTCAACGGGCAGGGCGATTTCCTCTTCTACGAAGGCACCGGGCATTTTTCCGGGTGGCAGAAGGAAGAGGGCTACGTCATCCGGGGAGCTTATCGTGAGCAGGACATGGCGTCCATGCTTGGAGAGTACGGGTTTAATGAAAAGGAGACCGATGAATTCATCGAGTACTGGGCGTGTCACCTCGCCGGCGACCGGGACTATGTCCTCTATCCCCAGGAAACCGACACGGTGAACCAGGCCATGCCGATCTCCATCGTCCCGGAACCTGATGCGGTCAGCCGAATCTGGTTCTGCGCAGAACCGTTTGTGTCCGCTCCTGAACCGGTCACCAACCCGGAAAAAATCGTCCGTGAAGGGTTCTACGTCGTGGAATGGGGGGTTATCATCCAGGATGAAACAATCTGGGATAGATGAGATTAATCAACTTTTTCTCTTTCCACATCGTTGACCGTGGATTACTTTTCTGGGGCGAGATATGTGGTAGAATATTGGAATAAAAAATTATTTCACAGTACAAATAATTTCAAATATCAGTTAAATCTCAAAATAATGCCCAAAATAACATTAAAATAGAAATCCAAGCCTCAGGCGAGATTTGAACTCGCGACCTCGTCCTTACCAAGGACGCGCTCTGCCGGCTGAGCCACTGAGGCACGATTGCATCACTAATATGGGAGCCTATGCGTTTAAAAGATTGCGGAAAGTCCTCCAAAAATACGCCAAATTGTGTATTTCCAGGGGGTAAAGGGGGCAGGGCTCGCCATACCTCCCAGCCATTACAGGTTTTCAAGCACCTTGATGCTCTCAATCACGCCCGGGAGTGTCCCGACTTCGACGATGGGTGTCGCCTTTGTCCTCCGCACAGCCTCCATCACCGCCCGGAAATCGATGGACCCTTCGCCGACTGCCGAATGGGAATCTTCTGTCCCGTCATTGTCGTGCAGGTGAACGTGGCGGAACGGGAGGGTGAGAAACTCGTCGAGGCAGTGGTTCAGGTAAGCATGGCCGACGTCGAGCACCAGTTCCACATCACCAATGAGATCGAGTTCGTCCGGGAAACGAAGGAAGAAATAGTTCCAGTTGCCCATGTTTTCGACGTAATAGGTGATGCCGTGCTCCTCGGCGAGTGATCCGATCTCTTTTAGGGATATTTGGAAATTGGCAAGCGCCCGTTCTCGCTCCTCCTCCCAGGCGAAGTAACCCGGGTGTATCACCACGGGTGCATTCACGTCGGCCGCGACAGAGAAGCACTGGCCAAGAACCTCCACGCTGGCCCGCCGGATCGGCTCGTGGAGGCTTGCGATATTGATGCTCCTGCACGGGGCATGGAAGGCATACTCAAGGGAGAACCCGGTCAGTTCATCGGACGAGTTGACGAAATGACGGCCGTCGTCCATGATCTCCACGAGACCGGTGATGGCCGAGAGTTTCTCCAGTGCGTCGGGGAGGGGCTCTTCGTGAAGGCAGAAAGATGATACACCAAGCATAGGGATTGTTCATCAGGAGGTTCGAAAAAGATTATGCTGTGGGCACCGTGGTGATGAGAGCCCCTGGTCAGCTCCTTATCGAGAGAGCGGGAAAACCCGGATACGTTCTCCCCGGACTGATCCGGCTTATCGGACCGAATCTTCGATCAGCCGGGTTTTAAAAAGAGTGATGAGAGCCCCTGTCGGCTCCCTATCGAGAGCGGGAAAGCCTGGACATGTACTCTGCCGGACCGATCCGGCATATCGGACCGAATCTTCGATCAGCCAGGTTTTAAAAAGAGTGATGAGAGCCCCTGTCGGCTCTCTATCGAGAGAGCGGGAAAACCCGGATACGTATTCCCCGGACTGATCCGGCGTATCGGACCGAATCTTCGATCAGCCGGGTAAAAAGAGCCAAACGAAAAAAAGAAGGGCGGAATTATTCTTCCGATCACTCCCTCCTGATATGGATATCTCTCTGCGGAAACGGGATCTCGATTCCCTCCTCTTCGAACCGCTGGTAGATACAGGTATTGATCGCGTCCTGTGCGTCCCATACCAGGGAATAACTGTCTGTCCATGCGATCAACATGAAATTCAGGCTTGAATCGCCGAATTCAAGGAAATAGGCACTGGGAGTTGGATCGCTCAGGATATAGTCATATCTCTCGGCCATCTCACGTGCCACCTCGAGAAGAATCTCTTTTACCCTGGCAACGTCGGAGCCATAGGCAACACCAATGGGAATCCTGACTGCAAGTTTCGGTTCGGGCAGTGAATAGTTTATGATAAAGCTGTCGACAAGCTTGGAATTTGGAATGGTCACTATCCGGTTGTCGAGAGTCCTTAATCGGGTGCTTCTGGGGCCGACATTGATGATATCACCATAATATTCATCGATCTTGATCCGGTCGTGGAGCTTGAAGGGCTTGTCCACCGCAATGACCGCTCCGCCGAAGAAGTTGGAGAAGATATCCTGGGCGGCCAGTGCCACTGCCAGGGTGACGATCCCGGCGCCAGCCAGAAGCGGGGTGACATCGATATCCAGGATTTCGAGGATGATGAGAATTGCAGCAAACCATATGACGTATTTAGTGATAACCAGCCCAAGTGCAATCATCCGGTCATCAAAGTCGGTCTCGGTCCTGGAAGCAATCCGATGTCCGTAGATGCTGATGAAATCATAGGCGAAACTGGATATCACCCATGCCCCGATTATCACGAAGAAGGCATCCAGGTAACGACTCTCTTTAATCCATTCGAGCCCTGCTGGAAGATCCGCTACCTGGAGTGCAAGGTATAATGCAATTATGAGTACTGCAATCACCGCGGGTGTCCCTATCGCGGCCATAACGATATCGTCGATCTGAGATTCCGTCCTGTCAGCTCTCCTCTGGAGCCAGCCTACGGTCAGGAAGAGGAGTACCGCTATAGCGATACCGCAGACAAGTATAATTACGGCGAGCCCGTTGCCCGTTATCCCGAAGACTCCTTCCGAAAGCAATGTCGTATTGTTAACAGCGGAATCTATTGTCATATCAGTATTATTATGATCTCTTCTACTAAAGTGTTAATCAGCAATGGCCCTAGGAAAGGAGATTTCACAGGAACTGCACAGGCTCGTCGACCGCGATCTCAGCTTCATGCACATCTGCGGGACTCATGAGGCATCGATCGCCCGGACAGGTCTGCGTAGCGTCCTTCCAAGACAGCTGAAGATCGTGATGGGCCCGGGCTGCCCGGTCTGTATCACACCCCAGGGGGAGATCGATGCCGCACTGGAGCTCGGCGAGAAGGGCTGCATCGTAGCAACATATGGAGACCTGCTGCGGGTTCCCGGCACACAGGGATCCCTTGAGTCCTGCGGGGGGGATGTCCGTGTCGTACAGGGTGCTCACAAGGCGGTGGAGATAGCCCGGAATACCGATAAGGAAGTGGTGTTCATATCGGTGGGGTTCGAGACCACTGCGCCTACGGTGGCGGCAACGCTCCTCTCCAGCCCGCCAAAAAATTTCAGCATCCTCTCCTGTCACCGCCTCGTACCGCCGGCCATGAAATGGCTCCTGGAACAGGGCGAGGCCGAGCTCCACGGATTTGTCCTTCCCGGCCATGTCTGCACGGTCATGGGATACCACGAATACGAACAGTTCCCGGTTCCCCAGGTGGTCGCGGGCTTCGAAGCGGAAGACATCCTGCTTGGGCTGCTCATGCTCGTGGAGCAGGTCAATGACGGCGTCGCAAAGGTGGACAATGCCTATCCGCGGGCCGTAACAAGAGAAGGAAATGTCAAGGCACAGGAGCTGATGTATGATGTGTTCGAGAGAAACGACGCGGAATGGAGGGGATTTCCTGTGATCCCCAAATCAGGGCTGAAACTTCGCCCAGAGTTTGCCGAGTACGACGCCCAGGAGAAATTCGGCGTGGAGTTCAAGCACGTGGGCAAGCACTCTGCCTGCATCTGCGACAGGGTGTTGCGGGGCATCGCACAGCCAACCGACTGCAAGCTCTTCTCAAAGGCCTGTACTCCGCGAAACCCGGTGGGTCCGTGTATGGTGAGCCATGAAGGAGCATGCAGGATCTGGCACATGTACAAGATCAAGAAGGTCTGACCAATTTATTTTCGGTTTTTTCTTATGGCTTTTTCAGAAGATCCCAAATCTTCTCTTTGACCTTGTCGCAAAGTCCTGGAATCGCACTGATATCACGTGTCTCGTCAACATCATCCTCCAGTATACGGCTTGCAACCTTTATTCCCACGTTTCCCATGAAAGCTTCAAGTACCGGGACGAGGCACTGGAAGTTTTCCTTCCCCTTCCTGCCGCAGACACTCAAAATAAGGCCCTGGGGCCCGGAAATTTTTCCTACAAGTGCCATCGCCGCCTGATAGGCCTGGCACCTGTCGATCAGGATCTTTAGTGATCCGGGCACAGTGTTTGTATAGACCGGTGAACAGACGATGAGCAGGGATGAGTGCTGGATAGCCGAGATGATCTCATTCATGTCGTCTTCAAAGGTGCACGTCCCGGTATTGAAACATCTGTAACATCCGATGCAGGGATGGATGTCAAGGTCATCAGGGAAGATGACCTGGACTGTCTCTCCCGCCTCCCGGACGGCATCAGAGGCCCAGAGAGCCAGTATACTGGAATTTCCGTTGGAACGCGGGCTGCCCTGTATCACAACAACGCTGGCATGGGGTGGTGAAATCGCCGAAGGATGGTGCATCTGGATGGATGCGAGGAAGGAGGCCGGATCTTTGGAGAGCGACGCAGCCCATTTTTCGGCCATCTGGTATGCCGAGGACTCTGCATCGAGCGGTACGGTGGGGGAATACTCATAGCTGTTTGTCCTGAATATCCCGATTATCTCGTTTTTTTCCTGGAGGAGAAGCGTGTACCGGATCATGTGGGGATATACCGCCGAAAAATCTTCACGATAAAGGAAGAGCGAATAGGTCTTATTATCGGATTCGATCGTCCGGGACCATACAAGTTCCCGTGCTTTCTCCATTGTGAACCATATCATCTTCCGGGGTTTTATATGCATAGGAAAAACAGCTGCAGTATTGCCACCTGGAGACGACTCTCTGAAACAAGGATATCCTCTCCATGAAATTGGATATCTATGATGGGAAAATCACCGAATTGTAAATTAATTCGATATAATATGAGAAGGATATTATTCTAATCAGTCTATCATTCAGTCATATGCGGCGGGTTGAGCATCTGGCGCTCATCGCCCATGACATGGGAATCATATTCGAATTGCTGGGAAGTGCCACACTTGTAGTTTTCGTCATATTATTAATCTACCAGGAATGGACAATGGTCCTTCCCATGGCAAGCGTACCCATCACTTTCATGATACTGGGTTACCTGCTCTCCCTGGTGCCGAAAAAGGAATTCGAACCCCGCCTGAGTATTGCCCTTGCAGCAGTGGCTCTTACCTGGTTCGCAATTGCGCTCATAGGGTCGCTCCCGTTCATCATTGGCATGCACATGTCCTTTACGGACGGCATCTTCGAGGCCATGTCGGGCTGGACAAGCACAGGCTTCACGGTGATGGGGTCACTGGATTCAGCGCCTCATGTCATCCTCTTCTGGCGTTCTTTCATGCAATGGGTTGGAGGCATAGGAGTGATTGCATTTGGGATCACGATGATGTCCCGTTCCAGTATCATACAGTACCGTCTCTATCGATCGGAGGGAAGATCAGAAGCACTGATGCCGAGCATCATATCCACGGGGAGAAGAATGTGGGGAATATATCTCCTCCTCACCATAGGCTTCACGATTATGGTATTTTTTACAGGAATACCCCTTTGGGACGCCTTAAACATCGTATTGACGACCATCTCCACCGGGGGATTCTCTATCCACGATTCAGGGATATCGTATTACCACAATGGCCTTTTAGAAGGGCTTTTACTTCCGGTCATGATCGCAGGCGCCATTCCTTTCAAGCTCTATTTCCTTCTTTACCGGAAAAAAATCGCACAGTTCTGGAAAGACCCAACCGTCAGGCTGATCCTGGCACTCGCATGTACAGGATCGCTTGTGATATCTTTTAACCTCTATGTATTCAATGAATATCCCGCAACAGAAGCCATACGCCAGGGATTCTTCTGCACCATCTCCGGATTGACCTGTACCGGTCTCCAGAACTCGTCGCTTAGCTGGGGGCCGCTCCCCATCCTGATAGTGATCATGCTCATGTTGATCGGCGGGGCGTCAGGAAGCACCGCCGGCGGGATAAAAATAAACAGGATTATTCTCGGATACGAAGGTCTCATCTGGTGGTTCAGGAGATTTTTCGTCAGCAGCAGGGTGATCGTACCATTTAAACATGAAAACAAAAATATCCCCCGGAGGATATCCGAACTCGAGCTCTCCAAGAATATGTTGATAGTTGTTCTTTGGGTGCTGCTCATCTTCGTTGGCACACTCATTGCGCTGCATGTCACACCAGGTATCTCACCGACCCAAATCGTCGTCTTCGACCTTGTATCTGCCGCGAGCAATGTCGGGCTTGGATCGGGATATTTCACCCCTGTGGCGCCGTTTCAGATAAAATGGCTCTTCATCCTCGTAATGTGGATAGGGCGCCTGGAGATAGTGCCGGTTCTGATTCTTTGGATGAGTATTATCAGGGGATTTGATGCAGTGTAAGTCGATCTTTATGGAGTTAGCTGATAAAAGAGAGATTTTTAAGCCATTTATCCGGAACCTTCCAAATGTTTTTCAGGACGAATCACGTTATTATATTGGAATATGTCGTTCTTCCGGCATGAACGGGCTTTTCCCTTGCCGGTCCGTGAGTGGCATAAGAGCTGTCTCGGTAGGGTAGTGGATATCCTGGGAGCCTCCGGAGCTTCCGACCCGGGTTCGAATCCCGGCCGGGACGTGGATTTTTCAACCATCAATGAGAGCAATGTGAGTTGCGACTTCGAAGAGGTCCAGCTCGACAATGACTGGATACATTTATTTTTGGATTGCGTCGTTTTTTGAATTTCAGCACGTATTTCTTATTATTCTTGATATTGGGATGGATCTTTAGGCTTTGGGAAAGTTGATATGCTATCTCCCGGTAGTGTAACACATGATCGAAAAACAGGTTCCCTATTGTGCAAACGGTCATGACGGAATTCCGATGCTGCTGACAAAGAGTGTGGACAATAATGAATTCTTCCAGTGTCCTACCTGCATGAGACGGCTTAAGCTGTCGTATATTGATGATACCCTGAGGATCAAGGAACTTGAGCCCTGATATATACGGAGATCGAAGCACCGAAACATCTGGATACACAATCCTGACGATCTGCTGGCCTACCACCGATAAACCGTGGTATAGATAACCTCTTTTTAACCCCGAGATCGATATCAGGAACCAGCGGGTGCAAAAAAAAGGCTTCAATGACGCGTCCCCGCCATTATTGGCACGGGACGCTTGTATTATCTATCTCTTTTTGATTACCGCGAATGCAAGGAATGCAAGGGATAGAAGAATAATTGGCATACCAAGGCCCGCCTTCGTGGGAGCAGTTGTCGGCTCTGGTTGCAGCGTTGCTTCCACTGGTGTCGCCTGCCCTGAGTTCACATGCACGGTCGCCTGCCAGGGGGTATATCCTGCCAGCTGGAGTTTCACCACTCTTGATCCCGCCGCAACCGATGGGACGGTAACCGGGGTTATGCCGTAGTATATGTTATCGATGAAAACTTCGGCACCTGCCGGGTTGGAACTGACCGCGATCAGACCCGATCCGGGCGCCGACGTCGGGTATGTCGTCGGTGAGACGGAGAGCGTCTGGGTTACGGTCGTGGTCTTTCCATCCTCGACATAAACGCTTCCCGTCCAGTCCTGGAATCCCGATAGCGAGAGCCGGACCTGGTGGTACCCGATGGAGAGACCACTTGCGATCTGAGGCGAGATCCCGTAGTATCTTCCGTCAACATAGACCCCGGCCCCCTGGGGCGTGGTTACCGCATAAATAGATCCTGTCCCCGGCGAGATCTGGGAGAGCGTGGCATATACCTGGCTTGTCTTCCCTGCGGATACGCTCACAGAGCTGCTCCAGGACTGGTAGCCTGACTTTGTAACCCGGACTGTATGTGACCCAGGATAGACATTGTGGAATGTGCAGGGAGTTGTCTGCGAGTTCGCTCCGTCAAGTGTCGCAGTGGCCTGGGTGGGCGATGAATCGACGTAGATGCTACCATAGCTCTGCACCGGCGTCAGGTATGCCGAGACATAGACGGTCTCGCCATCGCCCGGGTTTCCGGAATAGCTGTTGGACCAGGTCTGGTATCCGGAGAGAGAGACACTTATCGTGTGTCCCGGTGTCCCGGTGGAGGAGACCGATACAGTAACAGGAGTGAGCCCCTTGTACGTGCCGTCAAAATAGACGCTTGCTCCCGATGGCGAGGACGATATCGCATAATACCCGTTCCCCCCTCCGATCGGGGTAGTAGGCTCGGTCACTGGTATGAAGACCAGGTCGGCATTGATATGGATGGTCTCGCCTTCGAAAGGATTGCCGTAATAGGAATCCGTCCATGTCTGGTACCCGTCTTTCTCTACCCTGATGGTGTGTCCCGGTGTCCCGGTGGAGGAGACCGATACGGTGACCGGTGTGGAACCTTTATACGAATCGTCGAAATAGACGTAAGCTCCTGACGGGCTTGACGTAATCTCAAAGTATCCTGTTCCCCCTCCAATACCATCCGCAGCAGTATTCGCAACCAGCAGTAACAATGCCGCGAACAGACATATACAAAGAATCGTTGGAAATTTCAAGAGAAAAACCCCTTTTTGGCTTTATATTACCATCTATCTGAATATATTTCAATTATATGGTTTTTGGAGCGGGCACTTGAGCGAAGGAATATCCCCATTGGAATATGCTCATAACCCGATTAAAAATCTTGAAAAAAGAAGAATTTTCCAGTCAATTTCTCCGGCCGTATAACAACAGGACAGCACCGATTGATCCGAGGGTGGCGGCTATTCCGACAGGCGCCGCGGTGGCCGATGGTGCTGCCTGTTGGTTTCCGGCTGGGCCGGCCACGGTCCCTGCTTGCATCACCAGGTTCTTGTTATAGCGGAGAACATCAGGCAGTGTATCGACTCCGGGAAGGGATTTTGGGTAATTTGTGAATATTACGCGGTCCGCACTGACGTCTGCCTGCGTTTCGAGATATTCGTGGATTCCTTTTGCCAACTCCCCCGATTGCATATTCTCAATTATGTATTTCACATTCTGGTATTTCACCGGGTTTTCTCGGATATCGTCAACGATCTTTACCGGCGTGAATTTCCCTCCCTGGTAGAACTCGGGGGCAAAGATGGTTACGGTATTCAACCCGAGCCAGTTCTCGGCTGCGTCCTGCTGCCAGACCATAACGATGACATCCTGGCCTGTAATCAGCGCGCGCTCTTCTTCCGTCAGATCCGCAGAATCGATATCTGTGAGATAATCATCGAGCCTGGCCTCGTAATATTCCTTGTTGGCAGGATCGGCTTCCATCAGCCAGCCTGCGACTTCACGGGCCAGGTCTTTGGCGGTCGTCGGAGAGTTCCAGGTCATTGCCGGGTTTTCCAGTGTTCTCCATTCCACGGATCCGTACTCGTTGGCCTCCACGAAGTCATCGATATAGGGCATCACGTAGTCTTTGTCCATGGTCCCGTTGTGGGCTACGAAGAGGTCGGCATTCCTGATGAACTCCTGTTGCATCTGGATACGGTTAGGAATGATATCTGACTGCATGTGGGGACATATGGTGGGATCGGCCACATATATGGCCTCCACCTTCTCCCCTCCCACGGCCTGGACGGGGTCCCACAACACCGTCGTTGTGGAGACCACGGTAAGCGCCGAGGCACATGGTGTGAAAATTAAGAATATGAGTGCTATGCAAAACACGATTCTTTTGATCATAAATTTAATATTTATGATAATTTCTTTAAGACTTTCGAAATGAAACGCGGCGTTTGGGGGAGAGGAATACGGAGATGATAAAGACCAGAGATAAGAGTATTGCGGTGAACGGAGCGATAGGGAGCGAGTATTCGAGCCCGGTAACCGCACCTGAGACGCTGACGACGGATGCCACGAGGGGAGCCAGTATGAACATCCCTTTCAGGCGGTAACAGAACTGCAGCGCTATTGCAGCCGGAGTAACGAGCCATACATACATCAGAAGGCCCCCGATTATCGGGAGGCAGAGGGCTACGGTCAGGGCGATGATAAAGAGCATCGCATAATAGACGGGTTTTACCCTGATACCAAGCGATTCTGCAATTCTCTTGTTGAAGATGATTGATGTTATCTCCTTGTACAGGAGTATAACAAAGATTATTGCGATGAGGGAGATGGCCGCAAGGAGCAGTATCTCGTGGTTGTAGAGGGATATCACATCACCAAACAAAAGGCCCATGGCCGAAAATCCCTTTCCCAGCGTCTGCATGTAGGATATGAAGAATATGGCCACGGCCATGCTTATTCCAAAGAGCAGTCCAAGCGCCGTATCAGGTGAGACGCGGGCCTTGTCGCTCAACGGTCCTATGAGAAATGCGACACATATCCCTGCGATAATGGCGGTGAGCGTGGAGTTTATAGAGAAGAACATGCCCACTGCAGCCCCTGCAAATGCGGCATGTGCCATGGTAAACCCGATAGAAGATATCTGGATCTGCGTGATGATGACGCCGAGGATGGCACAGGCGACGGAGGCAAAGAGCATGGCTTCGACGGCATGGCAGAGCACGGTATTTGGAATGAATATCTCAAGCATCGGAAAGGGCGCTCCCAGCGGTCCTTACGGTATGCTCAACCTCTTTGGGAGGGCAGTTGCGGTTTAGGATTATTTTTCCGTTCTGCATCACCACGACTCTCACAGGGCAGTCTGGAAGGTCATCAAAGGCATGGGAGACGATAAGAACCGAGATTCCCGATGCGACCAGGTCTGCAAGGACCTTGTTGATGTATTCCCGTGCAAACATGTCGAGATTCGAGAAAGGTTCGTCCAGAAGAAGCAGTTTCGGGTTCCGTGCCAGGTTCTGGGCAAGGAGAACCTTTTGCTGCTGGCCGCCGGAGAGCTGGCCGATGGGGCGGTTGCCAAGGTCTTCAATACCGAGAAGGATCATTGCATTGCGGGCAGCCGCGAAGTCTTCCTTTTTGGGCTTGTGAAAGAGCCCGATTGTGCCGTAACGTCCCATCACGATGACCTCTTCGACGGTGAATGGAGTGAGGGGGTCGAAGGCGAAATTCTGGAGGAGGTAGCCCACCCTGCACCTGACTCCGACACCATTTCCCTGTACATCGTGGCCGCAAACTTGCGCTTTTCCATGAGTAATTGGAAGCATACCATTTATGGTCTCCAGGAGCGTGGTTTTTCCTGCACCATTCGGCCCCCCGATAACCACATATTCGCCTTTGCCGACGGTGAGCGAAATATCTGCCAGGGTGGGCCTATCAGCTCCTTCGTACGCAGTATATACATTATCGAGCTGTACAAGGACATCAGGTTGGGTCATAACTTCACAGGAATGAGATTTCGAAGAGGTCATTGTCCGGGAGATAATACATATCTTCGGCTATCCCCTCTATTACTGCCTCGTAATTCTCCCCACGTTCAGGAAGCGAAAAGGGGATGGGGGTGATAACAACGGTCTTATCATTGAGCTCGAAGATGCACTCCAGTGGTGGGTTGTCGATTATCTCAATATTCCGCTTGCCGAGGGTGCAGCCGCTCCCGATCTGGACTCCATCGGCCAGGCAGGACTCAGGAGGGATTCCCGAGCAGTGAACCCTGACCTTCATCGAGAATGGATCATCACAGAAATGTGTGCGTATATAACGGCCTATCCGATATCCGATGACGATATACGGGCCCAGGTGTCCGTGGAAGGCTGCGAGGTCGGCAACCGTGTAATCGCGGGTAAGGTTGTAGTATTTGCAACCGGGATGGTATGCAGAACCCATATGGAAGTATTACTTTAAAGGATAAAAAAAGATATCCATATGAAATAATTCAGCTTTAAAATAAAAAATGATTAATTATTATTAACGAAAAAAATAAAATAATGAATAGCCATCCCGCAGAAAAATCTGTCGATGAGACTGAGACACACGGGGCAATAGAAATTGCCCGGTATGACGGTCTCATTCCAGGGATAGTCCCTTATCATTCCGCCTTTCTTGGGACAATTATCGAATATCTTCCGGATAAGCCTAAAAATATCCTGGAACTGGGGAGCGGAACCGGGTTTGTGACGGCCATGATCAGGAGCGTTTGTCCCGAATCGGAGATAACCTGTATCGATATCTCACCCGGCATGCTCGATTATGCGAGGAAAAATCGCTTACTGCAGGGGGTGCAGTTTATCCAGGGAGATCTCCGTGATGCATGGCCTTCGAAGGCATATGATGCAATCGTAACCACGCTCTGTCTCCACCATGTAGAGCCTGATGACCGGACTGGTGTCGTCTCGCGTGCTGTCCATACCCTTGCTCCGGGTGGTCGTTTCATCTGCGGCGATGTATTCCGTCCCATGGAACTGTGGCAGGAAGAATTGATACGGGAACGCTGGGGGATGTATATGGCCGGACATCAGGTCCCCAAAGAAGTATCGGAACGGATGCTCCGGCAGCGGAAAGAACATTTTGCCGGGATGGATACCATACAGTCTTTCTATGAACGCATGGCGGAGGGTGGATTTACACGGACTGCGAACCCCTTCGTATCCGGATTCCTTGGTGTTTTGGTAGGTTTTTCATGATAGACGGGACCTGTTACGAGAAAAGCCCGGAATCGACGCGAAGCTGGTGCGGGATCTCCTGATTGACCGCTCCCGCGTTGGAGAATCATAAATCATCTTTTAGAACCGGAAGCCGTTTTTCGGGTTCGGAAATCTCCGTTCTTCAGAGATTCAGTTAGGGATAATTCATTGATTGATCAAAAAAGTAACATGGTATTATTACTAATTGAGACTATTATTTAACTGACTTCTCCATGACGATCCCAGATTCCGGCAATCCTGCTGACAATATTGACTGGAACCAGGTCTGGAAGGATCAGAAGATCCGGCACCTGGGTGTACAGAATTACCAGGGCAGCGATGAATTCTGGTCCGACCCGCGTAATATCCAGAGAGTATACCAGAGGTTTCCATCCCGCTCACTCCGGGTGAAGAAACAGATGGAAGGGATAGAGATCCCAGAAGGAGGAAAAGTCCTGGATATCGGTGCCGGACCAGGGACCCTTGCCATACCCATGGCAAAGATGGGCTGCCAGGTCACTGCCGTCGAACCTTCGGCAGCAATGAGGGAGGTGATGATGAGATGCCAGGAAAGAATGAAGGTCCGGGGTATTCAGGTCCTGGCGATGCAATGGGAAGATGTGAATCCTGGCGATCTCGAGGAATATGATCTGGTTATCGCCTCATTCTCACTCTCGATGGTGGATATCGGTGCTGCGATTGATAAGATAAACCGTGTGTCAGGGGGCTCGGTTTACCTGTACTGGTTTCTCACACCGCCTGTATGGGCAGATGTGCTCTCTGTTCTCTGGCCAAGGATACACGGAGTTCCATTTTATTTCGAGCCGACTGCCGATGTCCTGTACCAGGTCCTCCTACAGAAGAACATATATGCCGATTTTCATCCGGAAAGAAACATACACTCGCATCTTTACCAGAACCTCGGCGACGCCGTGGACGATTATGCGGCACGGATAAACTGCGCCGACGAACGCCAGAGAAAGATTATCAGGGATTATCTTCGTCGGAAGATGGCCTATGTCGAGACGGGTTTTTCGATTAGAGGAGAATCCTGGAATGCAAAGATCTGCTGGAAAAATTCAGGCTGACGGATTCGTATCCATACTTTTTTAATGTAACTTTTGATTGAGAAAAAAACTGGAGGTAAATTCCAGTCGCCACGTCCCATCTTTGATGCCATCATCCAAACACGTGCACCGATGATGCCTTGAAGGTCAGGTAAACCATATCGCCTTCCTTCAATCCCATCTCTTCGAAACCGAGGCGTGTCAGGATGACCACGAACGGGATGCCCGCATCGACTGATATGCGGATAAAAGTCCCGTTATCCACGATATCGCTGACCTTCCCATGGAACCGGTTTCTGGCACTCGATTCGAAGGGTTCAATGGAAATGAGGATATCTTCCGGCCTGACCGAGGCATATACCTGATCCCCTATCCCGCATGTGCTTGATATGATTCGATGCCCGTCGACATCGATTGCGCTTGCCCCTTCCATCCTGGTGCAGATCCCGGAAAAGAGATTTTCGACACCCACAAAATCTGCTATGAATTCAGAATTGGGTTTACGGAAAACGTCTTCCGGATTTCCAATCTGGGCGATGAGTCCATCATTCATGACCGCGACCCTGTCGGCCAGTGAAAAGACCTCCTCGAAATTATGGGTCACGTGAAGCACCGTTATCTTGTAATGGGCATGCAACCGTTTGAGTTCCTTTCTTAACTTATCGCGTGTACGGCCGTCCAGTGCGCTTAAAGGCTCGTCGAGAAGGAGCACCACTGGATCCATGACAAGCGCCCGGGCGATGGCGGTCCGCTGCTGTTCCCCGCCGCTCAGGGTATCGGGTTTCCTGTGAAGAAGGTGGGATATCGCAAGAAATTCTGCTATTTCCTCGACTTTTTTATCGATCTCTTCCCTGGGAAGTTTACGAGACCGAAGTCCGAATCCGATGTTTTCCCGTATGTTGAGGTGGGGGAAGAGCATGTAGTCCTGATAGACCATGCATACATGGCGCTCTCTCGGTGGAAGGTCTGTTACATCCTGGTCGTCAATGTAAATTTTGCCTTCGTCCGGAGAATAGATGCCTGCAATCGTCTCGAGGAGGATTGTCTTTCCGGCCCCAGTTGGTCCAATGATGACCAGGTATTCACCCTTCTTGATCTCTAGTGTGATATTCTTTGCTACGAACTGACCAAGATCCTTTGTCACATTCAGTATCTTCAACATCGTAAAACACCCTAGAATTTTGCGCTTCCTCCGAACCGCTCAAAGACGTACAGAGATGCGATTGAGATCAGGATCATGATCGTGGCGGCCGATATTGCCTTATCGAGCTCTCCGCAGGACATGTTCAGGAAAAGGGCGATGGGCAGCGTCTCGGTCTTCATGAAGATCGCCCCTGCCAGCAGAAGAGCGGCGCCGAACTCTCCGATTCCCTTTGCCCAGGTGATAACCGATCCCGCAAGGAATCCGTTTCTTGACATGGGGATTGTCACTCTCAAGAGGGCCTGGGTGTCGGTACAGCCCAGTGTCTTTGCCACATGCTCGTACCTTGGACTGATCCCCTCGAATGTTGATCTCATCACCCGGAGCATGAAGGGCATATTGACAAAGAACTGGGCGATGATGATCCCAAGCGGGGTGAATACAAAGACCAGGCCGATTGATGCCAGCCCTTCACCTATAATGGTAGTTCCGAAGAAGAGGAGGAGTCCCAGGCCTGCCACAAGTGGTGGAAGTGCAAGTGGCATATCCAGGGTGGTATTCACGAGATTCTTACCCCAAAAATCGTACCTGGCGAGAGCGTATGCCGATGGAACGCCGATGAGAATACAGAGAACGGTTGAGACGAGCGATGTCGTTACACTCAGAAAGATGGCAAACTGTATCTCTGGTGAGGTGATAGAGGTGAGAAGATCCGACGGGTCCGGCCTTGTTACGATGAGGAGCAGTAGAATGATGATTGCCAGTGCAAGCAGGAGGCTTGCGCCTATAGTGATGCACTTCAGCGGTGTAATACGAAGTCTCTTCATAATCCGCTCTGCCTCCGGATCATTCCCGGTCCTTCTGTAGGTGAGGATATGCCGGTAATAGTAATAGGTATAGTGCTGTACTCGGAGAATCGGCTGCTATCCTGTCGGTGTCTGGAGTGGTTCGACATAAAATTTTGTCCCCAAAAAAATTTTTGAATTTCCAGAAACTCATCAGTCGCCGTACTTTGCGGAGGGATACGTGGTGAAGCCGTGCTTCTCAAAGATTGCCTTTCCTTCGTCTGAAGCGACAAAGTTCATGAATTTCTCTGCGTTCTCCGGATTCTCTGAAAAGGTGAGTGTACCGATCGGGATTACCTTGACGAAACCTTCTTCGAACGGGATCTCTATCAGGTCCATGTTCTCTGGATTGTACAGGTCTTCCCATATTATTGCGGCATCTACCTGGTTCATTGCGACGTAAACGAGCAGTTCATTGACTGTTCCGGATTTTACCCCACTCTCACAGATGTTTGCATCTACGGTCTCCCAGAGTCCGTTCTTTTCAAGAATCTGCTTTGCTGCTTTCCCGACTGCAGGTCCCGACGGCTCACCTATTGCGACCCTGACTCCAGGCGTTGCAAGGTCTGCAAGAGATTGTACGTTTGCCGGGTTTCCTTCAGGTACGACCATACACAGGACATGATACACCACTTTCTCGGTCTTGTCAACAAATCCTTTCTCAATGGCCGAATCAATATAGGATTTCGCTCCGGGCATGTAGGCATCGCCCTTCTGGTACAGTTCGATCTGGCTTAAGAGCTGGGCGGAACCCCCGAAGGTATACTCAATTCCAATACCTTCCTTCTCTTCGAAGACTCCTGCGATCTCTTCCATCGGTTCACGAAGCCCTGCCCCGCAATAAACCAGAAGAGTCTCATGTGCCTCATTTTCTGTTTGAGGGGTGGTCTGGACCTGCTGATCCGTGCACCCGCACATTAAAAGTGCTGCTATTGCAAGGATAGCTAAAACCGTTACTTTTCCAGCGTCGTTCATAGAAAATATATGGGAATTCAAGGCACCTTAAATATTTATATTCTACTTTTACAATTATAAAAATTAATTTAACTTATTTAACATATCCCTGCTGGTGCGGGGATACATCGTTGTCATTCAGTGAATACCCTCACTTCAGGATTTCCTTCACAAAATTACCTGCACTCGATAGTGCTTTCTTGGCAGGGGGAACCATAGTTCCAAATATCTGCCAGCAGTGAAACATGCCAGGATATTTTTCATAAGTTACCGTAACTCCCTGGAGGGATGCCTTTTCCACGAAACGGGTTATATCATCGAACAGGACTTCATGTGTCCCGGCCTGGACAAGCAGGGGGGGAAATCCCGAGAGATTGGCAAATACAGGTGATGCCAGAGGATCACGGGGATCAGAACCGGCAAGATAGGTCTCCCTTATTGCATGAAGACGCTCCGGCGGGATCCAGTCCCTATCCCTGTTTCTCTCAACGGAACCTCCCGGGAAAAGCATATCAACGGCAGGTGACATTGCAATAACACCAGCAGGAAGCGGCAGGCTCTCGTCCCTGGCATGCAGGATCAGCCCCAGGGCCAGAGTTCCACCGGCAGAGATTCCAACCGGGATAATCTGTCCCGGGTCATATCCCTCTTCAATGAGGAACAGGTACCCGGCAACCGAATCAAAAAGAGCTGCGGGGAAACGATGTTCGGGTGCAAGGCGGTAATCGACTGAGAACACGGCGGTTTCGGCGGCCCGGGCAAGACCTGCGATGAGTCCGAGGTGGTCGCGAGTTGAGCCGACAGAGAATCCGCCTCCATGTAAGAATAGCAGGATCCCTCTATCGCTCGATCGTGGATCTCTTACATGGAATCCTGAAAGTTCGTCCCTTATCTCGACTTTTTCTAATTTCACAAGATTCGGTTCCTGATATTGGATATAAAGCTTGGAGAATTCTTCTCTTGCTTCTTCCGGAGTTATTCCTGGTCGGGGTGCACGCCCTTTCAGTTGCCTGACAAAGTCAGCTTCCTCGGACATATGAAGGGATGTATTTACCTGACATATACTTGATGCCCTCCCCTGACCCGGAAGCAGTCCCCTGCATCGCTTTACCGGCAAGGCTCTCTCATACAACCCCGGATATGAGAAAGATCCCTGGGAAGCCCAGTCTTTGGATAGGATACTCCCGATTTTTTACAGTGATATCCGGGGTTTCGTCCTTATTCCCTGGAGACAGGAGATCTGACTGATATCTCCCGAAAATCCAGAGGATACCGGATAAGCCCGGAGTCCCGCAGGGGGTCATAAATCCTGATAAAACCTGCATTTTTTTCGGCAACGGTGAAATATGAAAAATACCGGATCCTTTTCATCTCCGGATCATCTGCGAGAGTCCGAATCTCATCATCTTCTACATCCCGCATCTTTTCATACACGCGGTTTTGATACACACCTCCGGTCACAGAATAGCGGCGGATGATATATTCGTCGGCGGTTTCTGCAACAAGGATCCACTGCAGGGGATTAAATGTAGGTATAACCTTTTGATTCCTGAATGTATGTGTTGCAATACCCCATTTTATAAAATTTAGCGTGATAAACGCGGAAAATACAATCCCCCAGACATAAATTCCATCAATATCCGAGATCCCGGTAACGAGAAGTACCAGGAAGACGACACTCACACCCGTTAGAAAGAGGCTCGGGCCCGGAAAAATGCCGAGCGTGTATTTCCTGTCTGAAATGGGGAAGAAGAGCGGTATTCCCGGGTATGCAAGGTAATCAAGCACAATATGCAGAAGAGATCCCCCTACAACCATCGCAAGACCAAGGATCCAGAATTCCGATCCGGAGGGAAGTGACAAAAACCCGGCGGCCCCTAACAGAAAGATTACAGAAAAAGCAACGATCGAGAGGAAGATGCACCCTGGAATGCTATGGGTAATCCCACCATGAGAGAAGATATACAGGCGGGGACTCCCCTCTGAAAAGCGATGAAGGAGAATATCCAGGTCCGGGAGGACTGTGCCAATTATGCCGAACCCAATAATTTGGCCGCCCAACGGTTGTGCGAGCAGTATCACCGAGAATGCATGTGTGAGGAGATCCACAAATACGGTTAGTAGTTGCTGATATGATAAAGGATATGGGAGATAGCAGCAAGATTTCCTGGTACGTGACCTGGCAGCACTTGTCCGAGGTAAAAAATTATACCCCGGATTCGGCTCGGGCGGATTGCTCCCCTGTTCGGGTCAGGCACCGGAGACCCCTATACCATGCCTAACATCTATCCATTTCTCATTTCAGTCCCCCATGGCGGAGTTGAAGTCCCGGAAGAAGTCAGGGATGCCGTCTTTCTTGATCAGGAAGCGATATCGTATTTCAGTGATCCCGGGACACGGAAGATCTTCGATCTTTCTGACTGCGTATGTGCCTGTATCGATACACCCATATCACGTATGATCGTGGATCTGAACAGGCCGCCCTATCACCTCCCGCCGAAGCGTTGGGACGGGGTGGTCAAGACGAGGACGGCAACCGGGATACCCGTCTACAAGGAAGGGCAGTTCCCAGACATCACACTGATCCACAGGCTTCTGCTGAAGTATTACTTTCCCTACCATGCTATGGTCGATCGCCTGCTTGAGGGTGGAAGAATTATCCTGGCCATCGACTGTCACAGCATGCTTTCCTTTGCTCCCGAACAGGATCGTGATCCATTCCGGAAAAGACCCCTCGTCTGCCTGGGGAACAATGGAGACAGGGACGGCAACCCCCGGAAGGGATCCCTTGCCACCTGTCCGGGTGAGGTAATCAGGGCCCTATCCTATGAATTCAAAGAGATATTTCCTGATGAGGGGAGTGTGGCATTGAATACGCCTTTCCGAGGGGGATTTATCTCGAACGCTCATTACTGGCACAAGGGCGTACCATGGGTGCAGCTCGAGGTGAACAGGTCCCTGTATGAAGACAGAGGCGAGGATGGCTGCCTCGCACTGCAGGACAGTATCAGGAAGATCCTGTCAGGTTTTTGGGATGTGATACAGGAGAACGAACTCCTGTGAAAAGAATATATCCTGAATTTATTGAGAGGCCGTCCCGCGTTTCATCAGTAAGCTATATGATAGTCAGATAAGAAGATCTCGTGCCGGACAGATATCAACAGGTGACTCTTTTTGGGCGTCCTCGACATGTTGATTCATATTGATGCGAATCTGGCGATGCTGAATGAACGTTACGGAATCTGGATATACGGTCTGATATTCCTTATCATCTTCGTGGAAACAGGTTTTGTAATCACTCCCTTTCTTCCCGGAGATTCGCTTCTCTTTATTTCGGGGGCACTCTCCCATTCGGGACTCTTCAACATCTGGATCCTCTTTTTCTGTATCAGTATTGCGGCTATTCTTGGGGATACGCTCAATTACTGGATCGGCCATTGTTTTGGTGAAAGAATAATCAGCGGTCGGTTGGCCCATTTTGTGAGAGACGAATGGTTCACTTATTCGAGGGAATTTTTCAGGAAATTTGGAGGGATGGCAATTGTTGTGTCCAGGTTTGTGCCATATGCACGGACTTTTGCTCCGTTCTTTGCCGGGATTAGTTCGATGAGATACCGGAAATTTCTCACTTATAATGTCATAGGAGGAATTTTATGGAGCGGGGCACTCCTTACTGCCGGTTATCTCTTCGGCGGAATCCCTGTTATCAGGGAACACTTCACTCTGCTCATGTACGGGATACTCTTCCTGACACTCTTCGCTCTCGGTCTCATCCTGCACAGGGTCATATCGATTCTCCTCTATTCGGAATCCACCAGGGAAAAAGAATAGATACGAATAAGCCCCGGTCTATGGATTATTCGTTGGTATCCCGATTCCAGAAGATAATTCCATATATGATGCAGGCGAGGGCGAAGCCTATCGTGAGCATGATTTCAGAAAGGATCTGGAGGTCATCTATACCATACACCGGTTTTAACCTCCAGTACATCGATTATAGAAGTCGGGCTGTATGAATCCATGGTGGATCCCGCATCCGTAAAGAACAGAATATCTCCATACAGCGGCACAGAGGGTCTTTCAGTCGATATGTAGCGTATAAGATGTTAAATCCTGGTGTCGGCAATCAAGGGAAATGTATACTGGGTATTGGCTGGAATTCGAATCGTTCACCACCTCCATCGGAGTCTGGGTAGACGATAAGACCCTTAAATCCGGTTCTCCCAGCCTAATCTGGAATTACGGCGTGATGAGACGAACAGCAGGATTGTTCAAGGTGACGGCATCAGAGCAGGGAAAATGAGAAGAGGGGTTCTATGCGGTTCTCTCGCGGGTATCGATGCCGGTAAGCGTTTCTTCAGGAGAACCTATGGATATGATCTTTCCGCCCTTCATCAGGGCGACCCGGTCGCAGATATCTCTCACAAAATCCATGTCATGGGAGACCAGGATGAAAGTCTCCTCCATCTCTTCGCGTGCATTCAGGATTGACTGTCGAACATCTTTCTTTGTAATCGGGTCCATTGTTCCTGTCGGCTCGTCAAGGATGACCATCCGTGGTTCACGGATGAGCACCTGTGCCAGGGCCACCCTGTGACGTTCACCTTCAGAGAGCTCGGAGGGGTATTGCGAGAGGACTTTCTTACATTTATCTTCGTCGAATCCTGCCATCTTAAGCGTGATCATAGCCTTGTGCATGGCAAGTTCTTTTGGAAATTCCAGGCCTATTGCATCGGTGAGATTATCAAGGACGTTCCTGTGGGGATAGAGGTCGTATTCCTGGTGGAGGAGACCGATGTAGCATTTGGCGCGCCCCCGCTGGTCGATCCCCGGCTTGGTCATGTCAACCCATTCTTCACCAATCTTGACATTCATCTCCCCATCGGTCGGCTCTATTATCCCTGCCATGATACGTGAGAGTGTTGTCTTGCCTGCACCGCTCTTCCCTATAATCCCAAAGATCTCACTGGTCTTGACGTCGAATGATACACCGTTCACGGCCCTTATCAGGCCCCGGTCGGGCGACATGTATCGCTTTGCAACGTCCCTGGCTACCAGGAGGTTCTCTCCAGGCTCGCATTCCCTCTTCTCAAGCCCGTTCTCGTAATCTTTCAGGAAATGGGTCACTACTTCCCGTGGAGTGCCTATCCTTTCAATTCTTCCCTCATCAAGAAGCAGTGCCCTGTCTGCCATATCCTCGATGACACTTGAGAAGTGTGATGTGACCACCATCCCCATGCTATTATTGTCGGCGGCTTCTTTGAGCATACGGTGGACCACCTGCGCGGTTTCTGGATCGAGAGTGCCGGTCGGTTCATCTGCAAACAGAACGAACGGCTCTTTTGCGAGCTGTCTTGCAAGCACCACCCGCTGTTTCTCACCTCCCGAAAGATCACGGGCAATATGCATCATTCGATGCGAAAGCCGTACCTGGTCTATCAGTTCCGCTGCCCGGTTAATGGCATTTTCCGGGGGATATTCAATATCATCGAGTGCATGGAGGACGTTTTCGATGACCCTGTCATCACCATACAGGGCAAAAGTCCTCTGGAACATGATTGCGGAATGACGCATGATTTGAGTTTTTCTCGTTTCATTCTCGGGTTTCCAGAAGTCGATATCCTGTGCCTCCAGTTGAGAGTCACATGCCGGGCAGGGGTTCCCAGCAGCACTTCTCCTGGAGATGTATCCGCACTTCGGGCACTCTGACAGGTGGTAGATGATCGATCCGCCGGTCGGAGGTTCGTCCACACCCCTCATGAGGTGCATGAGTACGGTCTTCCCCGACCCGCTCCTCCCGATTATCCCCATAATATCGCCTTCTGGGATCTCGAAGGAGATGTTATCAAGCACCTTTACGCCATCAAACTCCTTGGAGAGGTTTTTCACTGTGATAAACGGATGTGTCATGGTATCCAATTCCAAAAATATTTTTAATGGTTAAAATCCCTAAACATTCGTGATAATGGGACGTGCAGTTTATCCACAAGGGACCCGGGTCCGGATACGGTATAGTGGTCCCTGTTGTGTCTGCGTTTCATTGCATTTGGATCTGGTACATTCGACGAAATCGTGGGCATCCTGGTCCTTTTGCTGAGGAAATCACCTTCAGTAAAGGGGGTATAACCTGTACCAGACGCCATAATTACTCATAAGAGCAAAATTATATAAAATTATGCTAATTAACAAAAAAAGGAGCCTCGCAAGTTCTCCTTATTTTCCAAAGCCCGGATATATTATTGAACGATTTCTTACCTGAATGGCCAGTATGGAACGTGCTGCTTCCTTAAAAAATGACCCTGTCCCCATACCCTGCCCCCCATATCCGGGGAGATCGCGCCGGAGAGGTTCCTGGATGGAATGGGCACTCTGTGGGGATCTCATAAAATGAAAATATCATATCTCTCTTCGGAAACCTCCCGATACCTATTTACCAGATCTTTACAAAATTCTGTTACGATTTCGCCTTGATCCCAATAATCTCTGTTCTGGTGGTGGATGACGAAGCGCCGTTCCTGGATCTCTGCAGGCTGTACCTCGAGCGTTCGGGTCGTTTTTCGGTAACCACCATGGTTTCGTCAAAGCAGGCTCTCCGTCTCCTTGAAGATCGCAACTTTGATGCGATAGTCTCCGATTATCTCATGCCGGAGATGGACGGGATAGAATTTCTCTCTCAAATCAGGAAGTATCATGGCTGCATCCCCTTCATCATTCTTACAGGAAGAGGAAACGAGGAAGTGGCGATATCTGCAATCAACAAGGGAGCGGATTATTACCTCCAGAAGACCGGCCATGTTCAGGACCAGTTCTCGGAACTTGAATATAAATTGGGAGAGGCTGTCAGGCGAAGAAAGGCGGAGGAAGTGTACAGGGAAAGTTCGGCAATCCTGTCCGCAGTATTGAATTCGTCTGAGGACGGCATACTGGTGGTCGCAAACGACACCCGGATATTGAAATATAATAACCAGATAACCCGGATTTGGGGTATACCCAGGAACATCCTGGAACTCGGGGAAGAGAACGCATTTCTTGCCTTTGTCTTCAAGAAGGCTAAAGATCCAAACCGGATACTCGAGAAGGTCAGGGAGCTGGAACAGGACCCGTTGCAGGAGAGCAGGCATCGTATCGAATGCAGGGACGGCACGGTCATTGAGGGGTCAAGCGTTCCGTTCAAGGTCGGTGATACCGTATGCGGGAGGATATGGAGATTCAGGTATTGTTCAGAATCATGAATTCGAATATACCCTCGATAAAAATGGTTATCAGACATTGAATTTCGTTTTATAGAAGTTTTATACTTATTGCAGTAAGATTGCGAGAATATAACCGGGGTATCAATATGAATAGTATCTTTTTAGGGTTACTGGGTTCCCCGCCCCTGGTGTAATTATTGCAGTGCTGGGAGAGAGAATAAACTCTTATCTGTTGTAAATATTCCAGGAATGGGTTAATGTCAGAGTAATTTTCTCATTCGCCGGGAACCACGGTGATCGTGGCTGTCTCCGAGGCGATAGCTATATTCTCTGCAGACTCGAATGCCTCCAGTATGAGCCCGGATATCCGATTTTTCATAATTCTCCGGTTTCGGGCATCGGTCACATACCTGGCTTCGAGCGAGATCCAGTTGTCGGTCAGGGTCATATAGACTGCAGGTTCAGTCTCTTTTCTTGGGAGATAGAATCTCTCGCCAAGTCTCTCGATCTCGTCCTGCGCTTTTTCTGTCAGGGATTCCGTTTCCCTGTTGAGAATCCCCATAACGATGGAAGTCGCAGACCGCCAGTCGCTCTCGTACGTGATAGGGATGAAAAGTTCGTCCCAGATGAATGAGTGGTCCTTTGTGTAGTTTATAGCCACCTTTGAGAGAACATATCCGTTGGGAATTGAGACCAGCCTTCCGCTTGCCTGGTCGCCCTGCACCCAACCCTTGATCTCCATAACAGTGGTGCTCATGATGCCGATGTCCATCACATCGCCGTAATGACCGTCTATCTCGATACGGTCCCCGACTTTCATGAGACTGCTCGCCATGATGTACATCCCTCCTACGAAGTTCTTGAATACATCCTGGAGGGCGAATGCTATTCCTGCCCCGATGATGCTGTAAGTGACAAGAAGGGAGGTCGGATCTTCCACCCAGATACTGATGGTAATGGCAATAAAAAGGGCAATAGAGAGGATGTAGAAGAGTTTATTCAGTGTATACCGGGTTTTCTGGTCAGTTATCCGGGAAGAAAACACTTTCTGGATCAGGATCTCGAATACAAGGTATATCACAAAGAGAGTAACCAGGGTCAGAAACAGGTTCCTGATATAGGGATGAGGGTACGTATAATCTATCAGCCAGGTAATCACCAAACCGAACGCGATTAGGATTAATACGGTATATTCCCTGATCATGCCCCTTTCCAAGATGAATTCCCCACTTTCAGGAGTTGTTGTCTGGTCATCGTATTTAATAACGATTGTAATAGGCCGGGTAGATGAAGAGAAGAGGTTGACAACACCGTAATGAAATGACGACACCTGCTTATTTTCGCACCGATAGTAAGATACGTCATCAGATCAGGACTCAAAAACAGATCGTGTGCTCTTTTGGGATGTCACAGCAAAATATTGTTAGATAAGATAGGACACCAGGAAAGTTTGTTACCGTACAATTACCGTTGATACCGGGCTGTTCCTGACGACAAATGTACTCACACTCCCGAGGAGGATTTTTTTGAGTCCCCCTGCTCCCGTCGAGCCGAGAATGATAAGATCGGCATCGATGATACGTGAAAGACTGAGAATCTCCTCCCTTGGGTCTCCGATTTTTTTGTGGGTATAGACGGGCAACCCAAATTCCGCTGCAATTCCTGCAATCTCTCTCTCCATCATGGTTCCCTGCTCAAGGATATGTTTCGAGATAAGTCTGGAAATCTGTTCGCTCCTTTCCATGGGGCCCGAATGGCTGGTAAACCGCAAATAATCCGAAATTTTTAGCACGTATACTGCATGTACCTCTGCATCTACCGCTTTTCCTATGCCAAGTGCCATGCGGAGAGCCCGTGTACTCAGGTCAGAACCATCAAATGCAACGAGTATTCTTGATGGTATCATCTGATCTCCCAGAAGGACGTATCTGAAATTAAACATATTGGCCAAAAAAGGTATTCCATTTTTTTGGAATACGTAACATTTGAGAGGAAAAAAAGTCTCTTTTATGTCTGATGGAATATCAATTCCCCGCCCTTTCTTCAGATATATTTAATTAAATCACTGACTTTCTGGTTCATATAGTGATAACCATAGAATATCCGCACAGGGCCGAAAAAAAAGATATACTCGACGCCCTGGAAACAGCCGAGTCAGGGCTTTCATCACAGGAAGCAGAGAGGAGGCTCGAAATCTATGGCAGCAACGATTTAGGAGAGGGGAAAAAGAAAAATTATTTGAGGACGTATATCGTCCAATATACCAAGTTTTTTGCCATTCTGCTCGAGATAGCAGCAGCCCTCTCCTTTGTTGCGAACTGGTTCTCACCCGGGGAAGGCTATGATATTCTTGGTTATGCGGTAATTGGTGCAGTCATTGTCAATGCAAGTTTTGCTTTCTGGCAGGAATATAAGGCTGATAAGACCATCGAGGCATTGCTTCGGCTGATCCCGACAATTGCGAAGGTTCGCAGGGATGGGAAGGTGCACGAGATAAATGCCCGTAAGCTGGTGCCCGGCGACATTATCCAGCTTGAGGAAGGAGACCGTATAGGGGCCGATGCGATTGTTCTCGACGAGAATTCGCTCTATGTGAATAATGCAACCCTTACGGGAGAATCGAGACCCCATCGGAGGTATGCAGGAACTGACCAGAAAGAATCTGCACTCGATGCGGAGAACATCGTATTCGCCGGAACCAGTGTCACATCAGGGAACGGATTCGGGGTCGTGTATGCGACCGGCATGGAGACGGAGTTTGGAAAGATCGCAACCCTTACAAGGGAAGTGCATAAGCGTCGAACTCCCATGGAGAAGGAGATTACCCGTATAACCCGTATTCTCACCTTTGCCGCACTTCTCATGGGTGCAGTCTTCTTCGTTCTCGGTTACATTTCGGGCCAGGGATATCTCGTCGCTGCAATCTTTTCGCTCTCCCTCATCGTGGCAAATGTTCCGGAAGGGATGCTCCCTACGATCACACTCTCCCTCTCTCTTGCCAGCCGGAACATGGCGAGGAGGAAGGCGCTCATCAGGAACCTGGATTCGGTACAGACACTCGGGAGTGCAACGATCATATGCACGGACAAGACTGGGACGATAACCCGGAACGAGATGACTGTAAAAGAGATATATCTTGCAGGAGGTGAACTGGTTTCTGTCACCGGCGAAGGCTATTACCAGGGCGGGGAATTCTCGTTTGACGAGGAGCATCAGGGCTCGCGTGAGCGGCTGGACTCACTCCTGCAGGCCGGGATGCTGAATTGCAGGGCGATCATAAGTGAGGACCATATATTCGGCGATCCGACCGAACTGGCGATCATCGCTGCGGCAAGAAAAGCCCGGATAGAATGTGATGAGTTTAGCAAAGTGGATGAAATTCCGTTTTCTAGTGAAAGGAAGATGATGTCCACGGTATATGAAGTCGACGGCAGGAAATATGTCTATACCAAGGGGGCTGTCGAAGTCATCCTCCCGCTCTGCAGCACCTATATCGACCGGAGTGGGCAGACAGTCCCCTTTGGGGAGCAGGAGAAGGAACGGTTCAATGCACGGGCCGAGGAGCTTGAGAGACAGGCGTACCGGGTACTTGCTATCGCATCCGGTGAAGGAGAAGATGAGAGTTCTCTCACGATGCTCGGCCTGGTGGCGATCATGGATCTACCGAGGTCGGAAGTATATGACGCGATAAAGAAATGCCGCAGAGCAGGGATACGGATCCTGATGCTCACCGGGGACAACCCGCTCACGGCCTCTGCGATTGCAGAGAAGATCGGGCTTCCGTTTGATCACGTGCTCACCGGCGACGAGACCCGTTTCATAGAAGACGAAAAACTCCAGGAGTTACTGACTTCAAAAAATGTCCTTTTTGCCCGGATGCGATCTGAGCAGAAATTGAGGATTACCCGTCTTCTCCAGCGTAACGGCGAAGTGGTCGCAATAACTGGAGACGGGGTAAACGATGCCCCGGCTCTTCGGAAAGCCGATATCGGGATCGCAATGGGGATCAAGGGCACGGAGGTGGCCAAGGAGGCGGCAGACATGATCCTCCTGGACGATAATTTTGCATCCATCGTCGCCGCAATCGAGGAGGGGAGGACGGTATACTTCAATATAAAAAAATTCGTCACCTACATCCTGTCATCGAATATTCCAGAGATCGTCCCGTATATCCTGTATTTCTTCCTGATAATCCCGCTTCCGCTCTCCATAATACAGATCCTCACCATCGATCTCGGATCAGATATGCTCCCTGGTCTTGCACTGGGAAGCGAGGGACCCGAGGAGGACATAATGAACCGTCCACCCGTGGGTAAGAACGAGAATATCCTGGACCTGGAGGTCTTCAAACGCGGTTATTTCTTCCTCGGGGCCATCGAGGGTACTGCAGCGATGGCTGCGTTCCTGGGGTTCCTCTTCCTCAACGGGTGGACATATGGAGATCTCCCAATCGATCCCGAATTCCATCGTCAGGCCATGACCATGACACTCCTCGCGGCCGTCACATGCCAGCTCTTCAACGTATGGACATTGCGTTCCTGGGAGTTCTCGGCGTTTTCCCGCGGTCTTTTGAAAAACAGGCTTCTTATCCTCGCAATTATCCTCGAGCTTATCTGGATGGTAACCCTCCTCACGGTTTACCCTGTCCAGGTCGTCTTCAATACAGCCTTCGTGCCCCCTGTGTATCTCCTGCTGCTGCTTCCCTTCCCGGTTCTGCTCTTTGCAAGTCATGAGATCTATAAATATCTCATCCGGCGGAGGAACACGGAGCAAAAATCCCGTGCAGCAAGCTGATCACACCATGATGAGATATGAGAGCACTGTTCACTGCGTCAGGGTGGACCCAGTTTGGATACTGCCGAAATGAATTGCTTTTAGCCCTGGACACTTGATTTATCGAGGTAAGATCTATAAGAATAGCATATCCAATGATCAAGAACTACACTTAGACAATTATATAATCGTTAAAAGAAATGTCCGATTAGTATGGTAGTCGATTTCATTCCAAAGGCTGTCGGTTTCGGATATGCCATCATCGTATTCTTCCTGCTGGTCTTCTTATGGTATACAAAACGCATCACGAGGAGACGGGCTGTTGTATTTCTGGTAATATCCACGGCCCTCGGGTTCCTCATCTTTGCGCCGGTAGCCCCCTGGCAGTTCATGCTCCTTGTTCTTCGTGACGTGAAAGGGCTTGGCGGTCCGGTCCAGGGTGCAGCGTTTGGGCTCTTATTCATCCTCGGATTTGCACTGCTCTTCGGGAGGATATTCTGCGGACACATTTGTCCTGCCGGGACTCTTCAGGAACTCGTATACCTTGTTCCGGTCAAAAAGGTGGGACGGACATGGAAAAATACCACAATGGTCGTCAGGTTGGTGGTTTTTATCTTCCTGATAGCCTTCGCATTGCTATTCTCGATAAATCTTATCAGGTTTATCGGCCTGAAGGATTTCTTCTACCTTGCCATCGGGTCCGCATCGTTTTTCATATTCCTGGTGATCGTCGTGCTCTCTGCTGTAATTTACCGACCGTTCTGCCGTTTTATCTGCCCGTTCGGGTTCCTTCTTTCCCTTTGCGCAGGTTATAGCCTTTTTAAGTTCAGGAGGACCGACAAGTGCATCCACTGCGGGAAATGCGAGAAGGTATGCCCGACCGACGAAGCGAAGGAGGGAGACCGGAAAATGGAGTGCTACATGTGCGGGAGGTGCATCGAAGTCTGTCCCGTCGAAGGAGCGCTCGAGTACGAGAGGGGATGAAAGAGAAAAAGTACGAACCATCTTTGTTTTTCGGTTGATTTTCCGATGAGGAATCCCTCGAGGGAGTGCTTTAAGATATGATGAATCCTGCTGATATTACGCCTGTACATGATATCCCCGGTACCGGGGACGCGATTTATCACGATTTATCCAACGGGGTAACCAAATACGGGGACGAGGTCGCATTTCAATGAATTCCCTTGTTCCTGACAGAAAGGAATGCTGGTAATTCCGTTCGAGCCAGAAATCGTCGGTTGTGGCGTGCTGTCGATCCTCGAATTCGGCGGCATCGACGAACCACAAAGAGTTATAGGCGGAAAGAATATCCTGCATATGCATGCTCAGGGAGAGAGAAGTGAAGAGAGAGGCACCATGAAAGGCATGAATATTGGCCTGAAAGAGGCATTGCGACTGACGCTCGGGCAGATCAAGCCGCTCCCCCGTGAGGATGTTTCCCTGGTCGAGAGTATCGACCGTACTGCCTCATCTGATCTCTTCGCCCTGACGGATTCTCCTTCCATCGATAGCTCCCGTAAAGACGGGTATGCGGTCGTATCAGGCGACGTGGCCGGTGCAACATGCGAGCATCCCGTCCTGCTCGGGGTGCTGGGTGCCATGGCCGCCGGATGCGAGCAGGATGTCCCCGTCAGGCAGGGCACGGCCGTGAGAATATTGACCGGGGCCCGTATCCCTGCAGGCGCAAATGCAGTCGTATCCGATGAATTTGTGGAAAGGACTGACGACGGGGTACTGGTGGAGAACGCTGCAGAGCCCGGAAACATCCTATACCGGGGAACCGACGTGAAGGCCGGCACATGCATCCTGAAAAAGGGCCAGCAGATATCGCCCATTACCGCAGGGCTCCTCGCCGTGGCAGGACACACAAGGATCCCTGTCTTTCAGAATCCCGTTGTGGGTATCCTTGGAACCGGTGATGAGATTCTTGCACCGGGCAAGCCACTGACAGATGGCAAGCTATACGCAAGCAACATCATCACCCTTGCCGGATGGTGCAGAAAATACCGGATGACTCACCACATGACTCTCGTGAAGGATGATCCTTCCGCCATACGAAGTGCTTTGCAGGAACTATCTGCCAACACCGATGCGATACTCACAAGCGGAGGGGCATGGACCGGAGACCGCGACCTTGTGGCTCATACGCTCGGGCAGCTCGGGTGGAAGAAGGTTTTCCACCGGATTCGAATCGGGCCAGGTAAGGCAGTCGGGTTCGGCATGCTCAATGGAAAACCCGTATTCGTCCTGCCCGGCGGCCCTCCCTCCAATATCATGGCGTTCCTTCAGGTTGCGCTGCCCGGGCTCCTTGCGTTATCAGGCCACCCGGGTCCCGTGTTACCCAGGATGAAGGCAAGGCTCGCATATGCACTCGAGGGAGGCGATCGTGAATGGACTGATTTCTTCTTCGGCACACTCATCTTCGATGATGGATTGCCGATCTTTTATCCCGAAAAAAAACGCAGCCGCCTGTCCAGCATCGCCGACGCCAATGCGGTCGCATCCATACCCGAGGGATACGACCATCTGCCCGAAGGATCGATCATCGAAGTGCAGGTGCTGAACTAGGAGATCGGGCGCAGGGCGCCTGATGGTTGGCAAGACTGTATTCTTTTCGGAGGGTTATTTCCTGTCGGGTTTCTCCATGCAGCATATCCATGCTTGGCTCTGAAAAGAGGGATCTTTGGTCCATGTATCAGGTCTTGTGGTGCGTGAACTTCCGGATGAGACTAAATAGGGAATTTTCCCGTGAAAAAAAGGTGTAGTTGGGGCGAGAGACCCTCACTCCTTCTTCATATGCGCCTGCAATACCATAGCAAGGACAACCCCGGCGAGACCGATACCGCCGAGGGGTGTTGTCACTGATGTGGTAGGTATCGTGGTGGAGGGTTCGGTGGTGGAGATCGGGGAGAATTTCTGGACCCTGTCGATTGCCCATTCCGTCACGTATACGTTCCCGTCATCGTCGATCGTGATACCGGTCGGCCCCGAAAATTCCCCGACACCTGTGCCGGTGGACCCAATGGCCGAGATGAAGTTGCCTTCATCATCAAACTTCTGGATACGGTTGTTTCCCCAGTCGGCCACGTAAACATCACCATCTGCATCCACGGCGATACCGATTGGGTAATGGAATGCCCCCGTCTCATTACCTGATCCGCCCCAGGAGAGGAGAAAAGCCCCCGACGCATCGAATTTCTGGGTCCGGTTGTTCTGGGTATCCGCGACATAGATACTTCCGTCGGATCCTGCCGCGATGCTCTCGGCGTAGAGGAATTGTCCATCGCCGCTTCCCTCAAAACCCCACTCCTTGAGGAAGTTGCCGGCAGGGTCAAATTTCTGAATGCGATGGTTGGCGAAATCGGACACGTACACATCTCCCGAAGGGCCTACCGCGATGTCGGTCGGCAGGTTGAACTCACCGGCACCCGTTCCACCGGTCCCCCAGAGGAAGAGGAATTCCCCGGTCTCATTAAAGGCCTGGATCCTGTGGTTGTAATTGTCCACCACGAATATCATCCCCGAAGGTGCGATCTCAATCCCTGTGGGATGGTTGAACTCGCCGCCCGATTCGTACCCCCCTGAACCCCATTTAGATACATATGTCCCCGATGCATCGAATTTCTGGATACGGCCGTTGCTCTCATCTACAACGAATATATACCCTTCATCATCAACCGCGATTCCATAGGGGCCGTTAAATTCTCCTTCCCCGTTGCCTTCTCCACCCCATGCGGCAACGGCCTGGTAGGTCGTATGATCCGATGCCGAAACCGCCGGCATGTATAGAAGTGCAATGAAGCAGAGCGCAAGTAGCAATATTCTCATGAATTTTCTCCTCCGGATTCTCTCAGCAGCCACATGCTGCGAATAGCACACCCGACGGGTGATGCGGAACTGTCTCCCACATAATCGGCGCCAGGATAACAAAATCATTCTGGTCGCCGGAATTTGTCTGGAACATTTACCTCATAAACACCGAGATAGAGTCTCTTTCTGGTCTTTTTCCCTTGGTCCGTCATGTGGGTCATTGCGGCGATACGTAATCACCATTCCGGGAAGAATGAATATACTAAAAAAGAGGTTTTAGGATTCGATCCATCTAACGCAATGGATCTCGTGCTTTTCGGACAGGTTTGAAATGTCCCGATATGCCAGAGAAAAGTGGTATCAGAAAAGTAACACCATTTACAGTATCAATTCTAAAATTTTCGCGGCATCCCTCACGAATACCGGACACTTCTCCTTTGTAACCCCTACTTTTCGTGCTTCGAAACGTTGATCGGGATCAGATAAATCGTATCCCAGCAGTTCGGTACAGTTTATCGATGCATGCCGGTCCACGAATTCGACCATGAACTTCTGCGTGGCTGCAAATACCTTCTTCTTCGCATCCATGTCGTCCGGGTCGGTGTTTCCGTGACAGAGCCCGATGACCATGAGGGCTCCTGCAACGGCCCCGCACATGTTCCCGGTCCAGCCTATCCCCGCACCGAAGGGGGTTGCGATCCTGCAGGCCATATCCTTATCAAGGCCGAATCGCTCGCAGTATGCATAAAATACAGCCTGGGAACAATAAAATCCGCGATTAAAGAGATCGACCGCCTCGTCAGAAGATTCCCGATTCATTGGAGAATCTTTGGTCTTTATCAAGGATATTTTTGTCTGCTCCAGAAAAAGACAGGCAGGAAGATATAAAAAATGATGAACCGTATGTTTTTTATCGGGATTGTTCGCACGCATATTCCCACATGCGATGCACGCCGCCGCCCCCGGAGGACGCCCCGGCGGCGGATCAGAGTCAAGGGGTCCATTCTCTAAAAGCACCAGTCCTTGCAGTCAAGGAAAATATCCGGCCAGAACCTGGGGTGACAGGTGATGGCAGGTGATAAATAATAAACAGAACAATCGTCGAAAAGTGCTGCTATGGGGATTCGAACCCCAGTCGTCGGCGTGAAAGGCCGACATGATTGGCCGGACTACACTATAGCAGCAAATTGCTCTCTTATGTTGATCGTTCACTTAAAAATAGATTATGGATTTGCCACCCTGGTTGTTCACGGGTAGATGGGTGTGCCTTCCCTCTCGGTGACTGCCTTGAAGGCCGCCATCAGCTGTCGGGTGACGGGGCCGGGTCTGCCGGAACCTATCGATCTGCCGTCGATCAAGACGATGGGCGCCACTTCTGCGGCTGTTCCCGTGACGAACACCTCGTCGGCGGAGTACATGTCATAGAACCCGATATTCTGTTCCTTCACTGTTATCCCGAGCGATGCGGCACTCTCCAGGGCAACCATCCGGGTGATGCCCCGCAGGTTGTTCAGTGTTGGCGGTGTGATAATCTCGCCGTTCTTGACGACGAAGATGTTGTCTCCTGACCCCTCGGAGATATACCCGTTGGTATCGAAGAAGATCGCCTCGTCCCCGCCCTTGTAGTTCGCCTCGATCTTGGCAAAGATGTTGTTTAAGTAGTTCAAGCTCTTCACGTTCGGGGGGAGTGCCTGGGCAGGGTTTCGCCGTACCGAGACCGTGATGGCCTTGAGCCCCTTCTCATAGAGATCGCCGTACATTGCCCCCCATTCGACGGCAATGACGACAATGGTCGGTTTCGGGCATTTTAGAGGGTCGAGCCCGAGGTCCCCGATTCCCCTGCTGACGACCGGCCTGATGTATGCCTCTCGGAGATTGTTCTTCCGCAGGGTCTCGAGGATGATCTCTCCAAATTCGGCTTTTGAGACCGGCACTTCAAGATCTATCGTCTTTGCCGAGTCGTAGAGGCGATCGAGATGATCCTCAAGCCGGAAGACACGTCCGTTATAGGCACGTATCCCTTCGAAGACACCGTCGCCGTAGAGGAAGCCGTGATCGAAGACTGAGACCTTCGCCTCCTCCCTTGGGACAAATTTCCCATCGAGATAAATCAACATGTGATAGGATTTTTTGGATCTCCTAGTATTTTTTACCTGCTGATTGATTCGCCCCTGCAGGACCTGATGAAACGGGCAAACATCTCCCGGCTGCTGACAGGGTGGAGATGGCTATAACTTCCGATGGTATTTTTTATGACCGCTCCGTCGAGGTTTTCGGAGATCCCAATCCCTCTGGAGAGTGTATAGGCATACGAAGTGCCGGGCTTTAACTTCACCTCCGAGTAATGAAACTCGTGACCCCTGAAACGTGCGGCGCCGAGCGGGTTCTTCCGGTCGCTCTCACCCTCCACGTAGCTGACCACTCTCCGGGCGGGCATGGATGTTGTACCATCGAAGACACCGCACATTTGGAATGATTCCTCGTGTTTGATGCCCTGCCATCCCGGACGGAGAATAATCCGTCCGGTGAGGTACATGAGTCCGCCGCATTCGGCATATATCGGCAAACCCCTGCCTGACGCTTCAGCGATTTCCTGCCGCATGGCATCGTTCTCCAGAAGCCCGGGCAGGAAGAGCTCGGGATATCCCCCGCCGATTATGTAGCCGTCCGCATCGGGGAGGGAATCATGTATCGGACTGAAGGCGACATAGTCAGCCCCGGCAGCAGGAAGGATATCGAAGAGGTCGGCATAATAGAAATTGAATGCCTCGTCAAGTGCGACCCCGATCTTCACGTCCAATGACCCTCTTCTGGAAAATACCGGCTGGTTAGAGTCCGGTGGACCGATGGTCCTTGCAAGTGAGGTGAGGCGCCCGAGATCCACGTGATCTCCTATCATGGATGTGACGACCTCGATCCTTTCCCGGAACGTGTGATGGTCTTTTCCCTCGAGGAACGGGACCAGGCCCAGGTGGCGCATGGCGAGTTCCATCTCCGGCTGCCTTGGTACTGTGCCCACGACAGGGACTTCGCAGTAATGCTCGATTGCGGATGTGGCCTTTTCTATATGCTTTTGTCCTGCCACATTATTCAGTATCACGCCCCTGATATCCACCCCTTCATCGAACGCCTTGAATCCTTTCACGATCGCAGCCGCACTTCGGGTAATACTCCGGGCACTGACCACCAGTATGATGGGAAGATCAAGCAATTTGGCTATCGATGCGGAGCTCCCCTGGTCGCCCAGGGCTTGCGAACCTTCATAGAGTCCACGCACCCCTTCAACCAGCACCATGTCGGCACCCTGCCGCCCATGGTCATAGACCTCTCTTATCTCGTCGCCGCTGAGGACGTAACTGTCCAGGTTCCGGCATGGTCTCCCGGTAACTCCCGTGAGATACGAAGGATCGATATAGTCCATCCCCACCTTGAAGGTCTGGACATTCATGGATCGTGAGAGGATAGCGGCGATGGCTAGGGTGATGCTCGTCTTACCGCTCCCCGAACGGTCGCCTGCGATCATCAGGGCTTTCATGACATGCTCCGGAGGATAGCTCCGAACTCGCTTTCCACGATACTCTTCACCCCAAGCGTCTTTGGGTGGAGGTCGACTTCGACTATAACGTGGCTGTGGCCCAGGTCTTTTAAGGGTTCGACCTGGCGTGGACCGTTTGTGATTGAGAAACACTCGATTCCTGCTATATACTGCGGTGGTATCGCATGGGGGACTCCTGCAATGAGTGCATAATCAGGCGATATTTCACTCAGCCGCTCACCAAGGGCATCACCGTTTGCGCCATATTCATCGAGCGCTCCAACAAGCTTGGGGGTTATGCCCGCCTTCTCCAGGTCTGAAAGAATACGTCGTGCATCCTCACGCACCTTGGGGAGACCGCGGGACTCGAGGTTGACGATATAGGTGATCTCACAGTCAGGACAGGCCTGGTGGAGGGCGATCAACTCATCAGCGAACATGTATGCGGTCTCCTTCTTTGCATTCAGGATTGCAACCCCTCTCTTCCCACCCCGTGAGACGGAGAGGAGCCGCTCTGCAACCTTGTGCTTGAGGTCGCCCCGTGAAGGAGCGATATATGGCTTGCAGGCTGCGCCGCGCAGGCGTTCCACCTCATTCGCCTTTTCGAGCATGTATCTCTGCCTTTCAAGCTCCTCGCCGCTGATCCAGCCTGCTCGTGCGGCCGGCTCCAGCGTTGCGATAACCCCCTCGATATTTTCCGGGTAGCCTGCATGGATCTCGATTGCAATGGCAGGCGTCTCGATCCCTGAATTATCGATTGCAGACTGGAGATCTTCACCGATTATCATGGAGACGCATGTACCCACCACTGCTATCCTCCTCGGATGGAAATTCGCTTCGGCGTATTGAAGGACGGATTCCAGCGGCTGCTGACCCCCGAAGATGAACTCGTGGTCTGCAAGCGAAGTGGTGAGCACGCGCAGACCGTCCTCTTCGAGGAGACGGGCATGCTTGAATGAACACCCGGAAGGGCCGTGCAGTATTGCGACGTCCACCTCGAGGTCTCTGGCGGTATAGAGCGCCGCAACAATGGAACTTGGTCGCGGTTGCATGTATTTCATGATTCTATCTCCATGTCTTGACGGCGAGGATGACCTGTCCGTCCGGTGTCAGTCTCGTGGCGAGTTCCCTCCCTTCCTCGAGAGTGTGACAGAAATGTACACGGGAAGGCGCCGCCAATTTGCTCTTTTGCAGATCACGGGCCTTATCGGCGTCTGCAAGGTAATCCCCAACCAGGATAAGGATATCTGGCTGTATCCGGGATGCGGCCGAGAAGACCTCCTCTGCGGGGAAGCCTTCGCATACCGATTCTTCCTCCTGGCCGATTACCAGGGTGGTTATAGGTCCGCGATTGAAACTTTGAAGGTATTCAGCGGCTGCACAGGTCGTCTCCATATTCGTGCCGCTGTTTGAATTGTCGACAAAAAGCACTCCTTCAGCCTCCTTTATTGTCATTCTGCCTTCAAGGGCCGTAAAATCCGCCAGACCTGATGGATCCGTCCCCAGCACCATCGCCGCCGTGGCCGCGAGCATGAGGGGAACCCGGTAGGCTTCGAGAAGGAGGAGCGGGTTCGAAAAAGACCCCTTGATTCCATCAAGCAAATAATGGCAGGTCCCGCCCCGGACAGTAACCGCGTCTCCGCTCTTTACTGTCGATCCCGGAACATTCACACCCGGCGGAGTGACGATGCAGGGCATTCGAAGTCCGGAGCGTACTTTCTCCTGGAGAGCGCTTCGTTTACCGCCGGCAAACAGGTAGTCCTCACCTGTCGTGAGAATTGCCAGGTCCCCCGATCCGCAGTAACCAAGGGAGATTTCAGCGATGAGCCATTCATCCCTGGTACGGGATTGCCGGGCTGCAGGAATCACGGAGGCAGGAGTGATACTGTCTTTCCAGAGTATATTGTGGTCGGGATACGCGACGGTACCATCCGATGCATGAAGAATACCTGGCCCTTTCATTACATGGGCAAGTGCATGTGCGGTGGTAGTCTTCCCCCTCGCCCCTGAGACTTCGATCATCGGCGACGGCACATCCCTGCCAAGGATCCAGCGGACTGCATCGTGATGGGAGATGCATGGTATCCTCATGGTTCTCAGAAGAAAATATGAAGGGTCGAGATGCACGGGTGCAATCATAAGGTCATAGGACCTCTTCGACGCGTTTGCGGCATCGATCCCGTCCCGCCCCCGGTATACATCCACAATATCTGTGAAATGACCTTTTCTCTCCAGGTGCCGCGCGATTTCTGCCCCGCCATGGATCGTGTCCAGCACCAGGATCTTCATTTGCTGTCAGAGACTTGAGAGCATTTTTTCGGCATTCTTGACCATGAGATCGGCCAGAAGCGGGTCACTTCCGATCGGGTCGGCATAGAGCAGTGGAATGGTATCTCCGTTCAACATGAAATCTCCCCTCTTCGTCCCCTCTGCAAGACCAAGAATAGCAGGGATGTCCTTTAAGATGTGGACTCCCTTGGCCAGGAAAAGCGGGACTACGACAAGAGCGTCGATCTTCTCTTTGCGGAATTCATCCATACAGTCCTTGATGCTCGGGCTGTTCATATTCATGAACCCACATTTAACGATGTATTCGGGGTAATTTCTGGAGATCAGGTGACCTGTGGCTTCCACAAGCTCTTTGTTGTAAGGAAGTTTGCTTCCATGTCCGACGAGTAATAATCCCTTCTTTACCATATAGTACAATGTAGTACGGATACTTTTAAAATGATTACCAATTTTGTCCGTGGAGGATTAAAAAACCTGATTTAAGTCCTGGTCATGAATAAGGGAATATATCATGCATGTACATTTCCCGGATATCAGGTATGAGTCATTATCAGGGTCGGGCCGGGTTAATGCATTTTACCACTCAAACTTTTTATTACAGATTAAAATGAAATTTATAAGGAACCTCTATATCCAGGTTAAAACTTTGCGTGTATACTATGGAATCAATGCAATACTTCGAACGTTTCGGGATTTTACTCAATAACAAGGTTGTGAAGACTCCGCTGGCAATTGCCTCGATGTCGGGAATCGTAGATACGGAATATGTGCTGGAGCGGTCGGAACACGTGGGGGTCGGATTTATCGGAGGATATTCCATTGATGAAAAAACTCAGGATGCCAGCAGGGAGATGGCTCAGGCGGGAAGAAAAGAGTTTATTTTTGACGAGCCGGCAAAAGAACTTGAAAAACAGATCTCGCTGATGGAGAATAGCGATATTGTCTTTGGAATAAACCTCAGGGGGAGCAGGCCCGACTCATTTGTAGAGATAGCCGATAAGTTCGGAGACTCGGTAATCTATGAGATCGATGCGCATTGCAGGCAGGAACCCATGATCAATGCAGGCTGCGGGGAATTTCTCCTGCACCACCCGAGACGCCTCGAAGAGATTGTAAAAGCACTGAAGGAACTTGAAGTAACAGTCTCGGTGAAGATACGCGCAGGTGTCAGTGCCGATGACCGCCTCCTGGCAAGGAAGATCTGGCATGCCGGAGGAGATATCATCCATGCAGACCTGATGGACTTTGGACATTCCAAAATCCGCCAGATACGAAACAACTGCCCTCTCTTTCTCATCGCGAACAATTCCATCAACAATTTTGACGCGATGAAGGATATGCTCTCTCACGGGGCAGACATGGTCTCCCTCGCACGACATTCTGATTCGAGAACCCTGGCCGGACTCGATGCGGCCATCAGCAGATTCGCAGACGAGCATGGATGGTACAATTCCCCAAAACAACTCTGCAGAGGCGGGGATCTCCGCGCACTCACTTTCTGCTGTATGCCGGTAAAGAACTGCCCACTCATTCCCACCCTTGAAAAGATTGGAATATCCCGCGAGGAGTACCTGGTGATGAAGCAGGAAGGAGTGATGGACACACCCCTCGAGGAAGGCCGGCAGACCTGTTTTGGAAGCCTTGCCTGGTGCTGCAAGGACTCTTCACCCTGCATGTTCAGGGATATGACCCTGCGGGAGATTGGACTTACCACCCGTGAGTATATGCGGCACAAACATAACCTCGCAGACCTGATAATGAAAAAGATATTTGATGAATCCGGGAAGGTTGAATCGGGCTGAACTGGCACAGCTCGCAATGATGCTGGAGGTTTCCGCATTTCCAAAACCAGGCAATGTTGACCGTTGCCACGATTATCCTGATACACGTCTCGAACATTTTCTGGCATCCACCATCTTCGCAAGACCTGCACTCCAGAGGGCCGAGCAGGCAACGTCGAAACCGGGAGAGATCATACATGAGGCGGTAGAACTCACCAATGTCCATTCGGGTGGAAACACGCATTTTGGTGCTTTTATTCTTTTAATTCCGTTAATAATGGGAGAGGGAATCCCTGGTGCCACACAGATAGTTAAGGCCACTACGGTTGACGACGCGGTGGAATTCTACCGGGCATTCGGAGAAACGAACGTGCGTGTACTCTCAAAAGACGAGCTCGACGTCAATGATCCGAAGGTGTACGAGGAGCTTGAACACCGGGGGATGACCCTCTACGACGTGATGCTCCACTCCGCCTCCAATGACATGGTGGCCAGGGAATGGGTAAATGGTTTTGCACTCACCCGGCGGACCGCCGACAGGTTATCTGAAGAAGGATGCGGCCGTGATTCCATTGTACGAACTTATTTATGGCTTCTTTCAATCGAACCAGATACCTTCGTGATAAAGAAGCATGGACGGGATTGCGCCTGGGAGGTTATGACAAAAGCAATGGAAGTCCGCGAAGGGCTCCGCGACCTTGAGACATTCGATGCCGAATGCATAAGGAAGAGGATAAACCCGGGCTCAATCGCAGATATCATCATCGCTTCTGTCTATATTGCCCTATGCGAAGGATGGGAATGGGACTGTTAAAAGAGGGTATCAACGAGGTCATCGGAACAACCTCGGTGAATGCCGCGCCGATGGGGGTGATCCTTCGGAACGGCCGATACACCCTGGTTGCATACCTCGGGAGCCATACCGCGGAAAATCTCCAGAATCAGGGATATATTGTGGCAAACATCCTCCATGATCCGGTGATATACGTGACGACAGCGTTTGAAGATCTGCCGGAAGAGGCTTTTGTTTCCGAGAAGGTCGATGGACGGACCGTTCACCGCCTGGACTCTGCAGAGGCCTGGGTGGCGATGAAAACAGTCATCGAGAGAAGAACTCCCGAAGCCCTTATCGTCGAGTTAAAACCGGTGCATGAGGAGGTAGTCCGCCACGTGGTCCATCCTGTAAACAGGGGATTCAACAGCATAATAGAGGCAACTGTCCATGCCACACGTTTCGTCCGTAACGGGGATCCGGCTCTCCGGGATCTTATCAGTCACCATCTTACACTTGCAAAAAAGTGCGGTGGAAAAAGAGAGTTCGAGGCAATTGAAATCCTTTCAGGCTATATCGAGATCTATTCCGGCCCTGGATAAAAGACTTAACATACCCTTGGGACGGGATCACCCACGGGCGGCTCTATGAAACGCTCGCCCCCGATTTCGGTCTCCATGATGACGTGCGCCCCCTCCGTGACTCTCCCGATGATTCTCGCATCCCGTCCATATTTATGAGAACGGATGGCCTTCAGGACCTCTTCTGCATCTTCCTCCCGGACACCCATGATGACTTTCCCTTCATTTGCTACCTGGAGGGGATCGATGCCGAGCATTTCGGAGGCGCTCTTCACGCTCTTTCGTATCGGGATGTCCTCTTCCCGAATCCGTATTGAAACCCCGCTTTTTTCCGCCATCTCATTTATAGCATTCGCAAATCCGCCTCTTGTTGGATCTTTCATTGCATGGATCTCCCCTGTAGAAAGAGCCTTCTCGACGAGTCCCCACAACGGAGCCACGTCAGATATGATCTGCTGCCCGAGCGAAAAGCCTGACCTCTCGGCCATTATGGCAATGCCGTGATCCCCAAGCGTTCCGCTTACGATTATTGCATCGCCGGGATGGAGTGTGCTATCCCGTATCACCTTTTCTGCCACACCAATCCCGGCTGTATTGATCACGATGCCGTCCAGTGCTCCGTGTTCAAGAACCTTGGTATCGCCCGTCACAAGGCTTGCACCGCATTCGCCAAGCGCATTGTCCATGGAGAGAACGATCTTTTCCAGGTCTTCGACTAAAAAACCCTCTTCAATTATCATACCGCAGGAGAGGGCTATGGGCCTGCCGCCCATCATGGCGAGGTCGTTTATGGTCCCGCAGACAGCTATACGGCCTATGTCCCCACCCGGAAAGAATATCGGGCGAACCACGTGGGAATCTGTTGTGAATACGATATTCTGGCCGGCAATTGGAAATACTGCCCCGTCGTCCAGTGCTTCAAGGCCGATTCCTCCGGCATTGTTATGTTCCAGTCGCGTGATGATACGGAGGAGTTCCCCCATGACCTCTCCTCCGGCCCCATGCATCAGGTTGACCTTCATTTAATCATCCACCTCGATCTCGATATTGGTCACAACGACTTCCCTGCCCCTGATCATCTCCGGAAGTGCACCGCAACGGGGACAGACGAAACGCTCATCTCCTTCATATCCGCAACTGCACCGCGACAGAACGCCGACAACCGTGCATTCGAGCTTGGCCCCGGCAAAGACCTCATCTTCCTGGGCTATTGTATGAAACAGGAACTCCACCTGTTCCGGGTTAATCATTGCCATCTCTCCGATCTCCACAAAGACCTTGGTTATCTGCCTGGCATGGTGTTCCTGGGCGGCACGCTGGGCCGTCGCATAGATGTCGTAGGCGACACTGAGTTCATGCATCCTGATTTGCCTCTTTTCTCGCTATCTCCTGGCCTTCCGGCATCGAATGAGAGTGCATCCGTCTCCTGTACCGGTTGAGATACGTGATTTTAATATTTGAACCGCATTTGCCATAAACTGTTCTAAATTACCATATTTAGAGCCAAAAGTTATCCATTGGGCGTCATTCCTGTTTTTCATCGGCCTTCATGTGCTTCTTTCGATTGTACCTGGTGATGAGATAACTTCCAAGAACTGTTACCGCGACAAGAATGACCATCATGCCAACAATGAGCGATCTTTCAAGAATCAGCAACACGTATTCGACGCCGATTGCTATACTGAAACAGCCTATGAATGCGCCAAGTGTCACTGCTGCAAGAACTTCGATCTTTTTCAAACCGAGAATCCTGCCCAGAATTGATCCGCCTACTCCGCCGCTTCCCTGGAGGGGGAACATAATGAATGCCACCAGGCCGAAGAAATAAATTCCTTCGAGCCAGCGGTGACGCGAGATGATGTTTCCACCACCTTCAACGAAGCGGTTTATCCAGTCGCCGAGAAGGGGGATTTTAAGGGCTAAATCAAAATTCCAGACCATGAACATTCCTGAGGCGACATCGACAAGAGCTATCGAGAGTGCCACAATATACCAGGGGATGCCGAGTGCAATCCCCAGCGGAATCATGCTCTCCTTCCCTGCCGGAGGGAAGAAATATGCAAGCATTATCCCACCCATGCGGAAAAAATCCACTTCGGGAAGGATCTGATACAGGATGAGAATATAGGTACTGATAAAAATAAACGGAATCACAAACGCCAGCGCTCTTCGCAGGATGGGATTCTCTGTTATAATATTGAATGGCGCCAGGAGGCGCGGTACATCCCAGAGGGAGGGTGGGCTGCGCGGCACTCTGTACTATTTCACGTTGATTCTTTTAATACCCCATACTCTGAAGTTTTCTAGCACTGGTGGGTTATGAGGAGCCCTTCATTATCAACACGGGTTGCAATGGCGACCTCAAGTCCAAATCCTGCCAGGATCTTCTCAACCGAACCTCTGTCTTTTTCCGTGATTACGGCAATGGATGGCCCCACAGAACTCATCCCCACAAATTCCAGACCTGCATCATACATCTGGCTCATATAATGATAGATCTTAAAGCTGTGGTGCTCCACTTCCGCCCGTTTCGATCCCCGGAAATCTATCTCCCTGATGATCTTTCCCATACGGACGAGATCATCGACTTCAATTGCGGGAATGAGATCCATCATGATGAGATATGCCTTCAGTTCACGATCACGATAGTCCAAGACCCGGGCCTTGTTCATCAGGAGGTCGAACTCCTTGGTTCCCGCAGAAGAGATATCACTCGGCGGGATGACGATGAACACGTTCTTGCCCGCAGCGAACGGGTGGTGGTAGACGAGGGAGAGTTCGTCACCCATGATCGCCATTCCGCCGTATGTACTCACAGCGGGCCCGACCCCGGTCTCGAATCCAAAGAGCACATCCCCTTCAGCCGTCTCCTCTACATAGTTATAGCCTATGGCCTTGCGCAGCTGATCCGACTCAAGCGGGCTTCCAACCGCATAATTGAGGGCATTTGCAAGGCAGATCATGATAGTGCTGGTGGAACCAAGGCCCACATGCTCGTGCTGATGGTCTACTGCCTTTATCTTAAAACCGCCCTTATATCCAGTTATTTTCTTGAATACCTCCACGAAATGCCGGATGATGTATGGCCGGCCGTAATCGATCTCGAGACCTTCTTTGGTACATTCAGCTTCAACACTGCAATAGAGCTGGATAGCAAATCCGACACCGCCGCCACCCGGGCGGGCGGGGGAGAATCTGTTCATATCCAGCACGGTGAGGTGAATTCTTGCCGGCGCCCGCACCTTTATGGTTCCTTCCTTGGGAGTGAGCGTGTAGGGTTTTTCCAGCCCGATTGTCCTGATTTTTTCTCCAGCAGGGAACGAAGTGAACTCGTATTCAACGAGATCGAGATCTCCTCCCCGGATCTTCATCTTTGCCATTGTATATACTTCCAGGATTGTAGATCACGATCGATCAAAGTAAATATTTTTGCCTGACGCTTTGAGCGGGATGCCATACCCCACCGAACAGTTCCCGAGCCAGCCGAGTGAAATCCCGGCGATTCCCGCTGTATACATCACCCTGTTGTCCACGTTATGGATAGAAGCGGTTTTCACTGCCGATCCAACGGCTATTCCAAGATCAGCCATCTTCAGGACGCAATTGGGGCCCCGGTACCGATAGGCGTCGGCCTTTGTTCGCTCGAACGCCTCGGTCATCTCCGAGCAGGTAGGGTACCCGCACCCGCCGCAGTTGATGCCGACCGGTTCAAAACCCCGTGCACCTATCAGCAGACATGCATCGGAAGCGGCAACGTTTTTGGAATCCCTGTAAAAGAATGACAATTTAAGGGCTTTTCCGGCTTCCTTCATGGCAAAGGAGAGCTCTTGAAGTTTATCACCCGTCACCACGCATATCTCGATTGTATCCATTCCTTTCCCTTTTGGGGCTGTTCGTGCAGCGACAGCCATAAGGGAAGCGACCATTATCACACCTTCTTTTTCAGGGTCCATGGTTTCTGGTATGTCTTGCGGGCAATATAATCGTGGCATTCATCTTCCATCCGGCCGGATCTGCTCATAACGATTCTTTGAATGGAAAACATTATGTTGAATCATCCTGATGGATTATAAAATCAGAATTGCTTAATTTTCAAACAAAGGAGAAAGGGAAATGGATAAATACATCTGTTCCGTCTGTGGACATGTCTATAACTCTGAGAAGGGCGAACCCGCCCAGGGAATAAAACCCGGTACTGCATTTGCCGACCTTCCTGCCGACTGGCGATGCCCTGTCTGCGGAGCGAGTCCTGATAAATTTACGAAACAGTGAAAATGCGATTTGTATGACATTTCGAGAGATAAAACCCGGTATCTACTGGATAGGATCAATCGACTGGGATCGGCGACTCTTCGATGCCCTGATACCGCTTCCCCAGGGAACCAGCTATAATTCATATCTGGTTAAAGGGAGCGAGAAGACGGCACTGATCGATACCGTTGACCCGACAAAGGAATATGAACTCATCCAGAATCTTGTCAGGCTTGGCGTTGACGGTATCGACTATATAATTGTGAACCACGCGGAGCAGGATCATTCAGGTTCTCTACCGATGATACTTGAGCTCTTTCCCGGTGCGAAGGTCGTCACCAATGAGAAGTGCCGCGACCTGCTCGTCTCACTTCTCGAGATTGAGAGTGGCCGCGTGGAGGTGATACAGGACAATGATACTCTCTCTCTTGGCGACAAAACACTCAGGTTCCTGATCACCCCCTGGGTGCACTGGCCCGAGACCATGCTCACCTACCTGGAGGAATCGGGGGTGCTCTTCTCGTGCGACCTTTTCGGCTCACATGTTGCCACGAGCGATCTCTTCGTCACCGACGAACGGACCATATACTCTCCTTCAAAAAGATATTATGCGGAGATAATGATGCCTTTCCGGTCGAGTATCAAGGGACACATGGAGAGGCTGGATAATCTTTCAATCGAGATTGTGGCCCCAAGCCATGGTCCGCTCTATGCTCCACCCGATACGATCTTCTCCGCCTACAGGGACTGGATCTCGGATGACGTAAAAAACGAGGTCGTCATACCTTTTGTAAGCATGCACGGCAGCACGGAGAAGATGGTGAACCACCTGACCCGCTCACTGATCGAGAAGGGTGTCGGGGTTACCCCGTTCAACCTGAGTGTGACCGATACAGGGGAACTGGCCATGTCGCTTGTCGATGCGGCGACTGTCGTCATCGCGACTCCGACAGTGCTGTTTGGTCCCCATCCTCAGGCTGTATATGCAACCTACCTCGTAAACCTGCTTCGTCCCAAGATGAGGTTCACATCCATCATCGGCTCATACGGGTGGGGCGGAAAGACCGTTGAGACATTGAAAGGGATGCTCACACATGTGAAGCCGGAAATTCTGGAACCGGTATATATAAAGGGAGCACCAGGTTCCGACAGCATACGTGATATCGAGCGACTGGCCGATGAGATCGCACAGAAGCACCGTGAGATCGGTATTCTTGACTGACACCGGCCCCCCCCGGCCCGGAAAACTGATGCCGGTATCTAGAACCTGCCATGACCCAAAGACCAAAATTTAAGGAGATCCTCGAATCCTCGCCAAAGAGGTTCGCCATCGGAGTTGCCGGGGACTCCGGTTCGGGAAAGACAACCTTTGCCGACTCCATCCGCCAGGTATTTGGCAAATCGATGGTTGCAACCATAACGCTGGACGATTATCATATCTATAACCGCGTTCAACGGGACGAGAGAGATATAACTCCGCTGGATCCCGATGCAAATAACCTTGCCGGGCTCGAACGTGATCTTCGTCGGCTCAAGCAGGGAGAAGGCATTCATAAGAATATCTATAACCATTCAACCGGGAGGCTGGAAGGGCCCGTCTTTCTCCCCCCGGCTAAAATTATCATCCTGGAAGGTCTGCATACACTCTTTTCGCCCGGTCTTCGCAGTCTTTTGGATTTCTCATTATACCTTGATCCCGCATCCGCGGTCAAGAGGGAATGGAAGATAAAGCGTGACATGGAGAAGAGAGGGTACTCGGAGCGGGAGGTAAGGCATGCAATTACACGGCGGGCTAATGATTTCAGGGCCTATATCGCCCCTCAGCGCAGTTATGCGGATGCTGTTATCGAGATAGGATTCTCCAAGTTCGGCCGCGACCTTGGATGGAAGGAAAACATCTACCGTGTCTCTCTCCTCCAGACAGGCCTTTCGGGTAATATGGATCAGGTCTGCCTCGAGATGGATCTCGTACCGCTCATGGCGCTTTCCGAACACAATTTCATGGTTGAGTACCGTTTCGTGCAGGAGGGAGAGAGGAATATGGGGCGGCTGACCTTCGACGGACAGGTTCCCCGACGGATGGCTGAAGATCTCAAGAGACATATCGAGGAGCAGACCGGTATCCGGCCCGACGACATGTTCCAGGAAGATGCGACTATAAGAGCAATCGATATGACACGGCTCATGGTCTCGTGGCGGATCGTGCATCATCTGACAATGTCTGCATGAATTCTTCTCTCCTGGCGCCCGGGCGTTAAAGCAGCAAAGGATAAAAGAATATAGGGTTATTTTGTAATAATGGGCAGGGTCCAGTATTTTTCAACGGTTCTTGGCGAGCTTGGCGGTATGCTGGTATTCATAAGTCCGCTTACCCTCGTGCCTCTTTTGCTTGTCCCATTTACGCGGGAATGGGATGCTTTCCTGCCTATGGCCCTCGTACCTGCGCTATTATTTCTTGTCGGGGAAATGATGAACCTGCTCCCCCGCAGGAAGTCGGGGATCCGCCTCTCGGCGGCGCTCTGTTCCGTGGCGTTGGTATGGCTGGCTTTTGCCGCCATCTCCGCGATCCCCTTCATGATGGTCCTGAAGATGTCGCTTGTGGATGCCCTATTTGACAGCATGGCCGGATGGACCGGTACAAGTTTTACGATGCTCGGGGATCTTTCACAGGTTCCGCGGACTATTCTCTTCTGGCGGACGTACATGCAGTGGGTGGGCGGTATCGGCATCATCACATATACAATCACCATGGCGAACCGATCCGGTCTTAACCAGTCCCCCTACTTCCGCTCGGACAGCAGGGACGAACGAATACTGCCTGCTATGATCGCCACGGGCAGGCAGATCTGGGCGGTCTATATCCTCATCACGCTTATGGCCACCGGGATTATCCTCCTCGCCCGGGTGCCTCTCTGGGATGCCGTCAACCTTGCCATATCCGGCATCTCAACCGGTGGATTCATTCCCCGCGCCGGAGGACTGTCATATTTTGATAATACGGTCCTGGAATATCTCCTCATCCCCATCATGATCATCGGGTCGGCCCCCTTCACGCTCTATTATGCCTCGTACCGGAGACGCAAGCTTTCCCTGCTTGGGAATGAACAGCTTAAACTGCTGCTGATATTCATCGTCTTCGGTTCTCTTCTGGTGATATCCGACCTCTATTTCATAAGAGAATATGAACTCGTCGAATCTGTCAGGCAGGGCCTTTTCATGACCGCTGCAGCGGTCAGCACAACAGGGTTCCAGAATGCCAATCCTCACTTTTTCCCGAGTGTGACCGTCGTATTTCTCACCATGCTGATGTTCATCGGCGGTTCATCAGGGAGCACAGCCGGAGGATTGAAGCTCTCCCGTATAGCTCTCGGGTACCGCGGAATCATATGGTGGTTCAGACGCACCTTTGTCAGGGGAAAAGTCCTTGTGCCCTTCAAATACGAAGGGAGAACGATTGCAGAGGGCGTTGCCGAACCCGAACTCTCGAAAAACATGCTTGTCATAATCCTCTCTGTGCTGACCGTTTTTTCAGCCACGCTGGTGATCCTGCAGTTCCATATCACATCCTTCGGCGTATCGGACCTGATATTCGATATCGTCTCCGCGCTCAGTTCCTGCGGGATCACCACGGGATATGTCTCCCCCACGATGCCGCTCATCTCGAAATGGGTATTCATACTCGTGATGTGGGTCGGACGCCTCGAGGTGATACCGGTCATCGTCCTTTTCATGGGGATCTTCAGGGGAAGGGACTAGTTGGACTGGATGTTCCGGTGAACCCCTAACACAAGCAGATTGGTGTTAACTCCAGAACACCTATTATCAAACATCACCATATTAGTATTGATGAAGCAGATCGCCCTGTATGGAAAGGGAGGAATAGGAAAATCGACAACTTCTGCAAACTTATCGGCAGCCCTTTCCGGTCAGGGACTTGATATTCTCCAGATAGGGTGTGATCCAAAACGCGACAGCACGCGTATGCTGATGAACGGCCGCCTCATCCCCACGGTCATGGACCTTGTCAGGGAGAGAGGGGACCGGAATATATCGATCGAGGACGTGGTATTCTCAGGCTACGGCGGTGTCAGGTGCGTTGAGGCCGGCGGTCCCGAACCGGGAGTCGGCTGTGCGGGCAGGGGGATCATCGCCACGTTCCAGATACTTGAAAAGCTCGGGGCGCTCCAGGCGGACGTTGTCCTGTATGACGTGCTCGGCGACGTGGTCTGCGGTGGTTTTGCGATGCCGATGAGGGAGGGATATGCACAGGAGGTCTACCTGGTGACTTCAGGCGAGCTGATGTCCCTTTATGCGGCAAACAACATCTGTAAGGCCATAGCCAGGCTCTCGACCAGGGCAAGGAGCCGCTGCAGGCTGGCAGGAGTCATCTGCAATGCCAAGAACATGCCACGCGAGAAGGAACTGGTCGAAGAATTTGCAGGCAGGATCAATTCACGCATGATCCAGTTCATCCCCCGCGACCGTATAGTCCAGGTGGCGGAGCTGAATAAAAAGACAGTGATAGAGTTTGCATCCGGATCATCGCAGGCGGAAGCCTATCGCTCTCTGGCAAAGAAGGTAATGGAAAATACGCACATGGATGTCCCCACACCGCTTGAGATAGAAGATCTTGAATCCCTGGCATATGAGTACGTCAAGGAGTGAGGGTTGTACTCTCACGGGAGCGCTCTCGGTGACGACCGGTGTAAAGGATGCGGTCACGGTCATCCATGGTCCGTCCGGGTGTGCCCACCATAACGTATCACTCTTTTTCGCCCTGCTCCATGAACAGGACGTCAGTGCCATGCCCAATATCCGCTGCACGGATCTGAGGGAGAGCGAGGTGATCTTCGGCGGGGAGGAAGTCCTTGAAAAACTTTTACGGAAGACTGCACGCGAAGACTGGGAGTCGATATTTGTACTCTCAACATGTGTTGTCGACACGATAGGCGACGATCTCGCTGCCGTCTGCTCCCGGGGTTATGACGTGCCTGTCTGCTATATACCGACCTCCGGATTTCTCGGCGGAGTGTTCCAGACCGGGTATGAAAATGCCCTCCTTGCCCTCTCGTCTTTTTCTGATAATGCACGACCTGATGGCAGCATTACGCTTATCGGGGAAAAAAACCTTGAATATGAGGTGGAAGAGAATTTCTACGAGATATCCAGGCTTATGGCAAGGCTTGGTGCCAGGATCGACCTTCGGTATGTGAGAAATATCAGGACGAACCGGCTCGCAGACCTCGGACGAAGTTCTCTCAATATCCTTCGTGACCGGTCAATTGAAACAGTAGGAAAAAGATTTCAGGAAACATTTGAAACGCCCTATATTGAAGCGTTTCCCGAAGGGTTTCATGAGACGCTCAGTTTCCTGGAAAAAGCGGGGGAATTACTTGGAATAGACTCCGAAGGTGCGTTAGAATCGGAAACCTGTCTTCAGGATCGGATTATTGCCGAGTTCGGAGATCTGGCAGGACAACGCGTCTGCTTCAGCGGCATGCCGCGGATATCTGAAAATACACTGGTCGTAGAAGAGATCATACAGACTTTTGATCTCTCATATGATGAGAACGGGATCTGCCTGGAGGTGCCCGACCCCTTCCCGGTAGGGACCGCAGGAATGTCCCGCCTGCTTCACAGATGGAGGAGAGCCTGTCATGCCGGCAAATGACTGCATAAATCCGCTCTGGCCATGTGCAATGACCGGTGCGGCATCCTGCCTCTCGGGGATTCGTGGAATAGGAGTGATCATCCATGGATCGAGCGGCTGTTTCTTTTTTCCCGCCACGCTGTTGAAAACCCCCCTGCACTGCACATTCCTCCTTGAGGAGGACATCATCTTCGGAGCTGAGAAGAGGCTGAAAAAGACCGTCGATGAGCTCTCGCCACACTATGACCTCCTTGCTGTAATCCCTGCCTGCGCTCCGGCACTTACAGGGGAGGATATCATGGAGATACTCTCTGAATACCCTGTTATCGTGGTTGACAGTCCCGGTTTCATGGGTGGTTGCGAGGAAGGATATATCGCAGCCCAACGCTCACTCCCTTCTCATGTCGACGAAGAACGGCCCGGTGTAAACATCGCCGGCCTGGATTTGATAGACCCGTTTTGCAGGGGAAATCTCTTAGAAATAGAGAGAATTCTTAGTCTTGCAGGTATTCCTGTCGCGGCCCGCTTTTGTTCTGACAGTCTTGACAGTGTCTCCCGGCCTTCAGCTCTCACGATAAGTGCAAACCCTGACCTTGCCGGGGCACCGGGCAGACCAGTCGGTACTGCACTGGGATTGAAGGATCTTGGTTCGGCCTTAAAAAGGCTCGCTGCATACTGCGAGGATGCAGACGTTGATCCGGTCCTTGACGAGATCAGGAGGGCAGAGGAGACTATAGACCGGGCATGTGACAAGTATCTCCGGCGGTTCGAACCCCCAATCACTGCAATTTTCGGAGGTTTTTCATATTCTAATTTTGCGGCGGAACTATTGCATGACTATCTCGATGCGGAGATCACCTGTATCGGGTGCAGGAACACGATCCACTCATCCAGGTTTAAGCTGGAAGAGGCCAGGGATATGTCGGCAGTTGTGCGGATATTGAGAAGGGATGAACCGGAGCTCATCATCGGCTCCTCGTTCGAACGCAGCCAGGACAGAAGATCTGCTTTCGTGCCTGTCACGTACCCGTTTCGCGGGATGGTGCGGCTTGCCGCCCGTCCAATTGCAGGAATAGAAGGATCTTTGTCATTTATGGAGAATGTCCTCAATGAATGCATGGATCTCCGCCGGAGAGAAGACGGGATAAATCCGCAGGAATCTTTACGGGAATTCTTGTAATTGATGGCAGTGTGGAACGGAAGGATCACTTTCACACCGCATACATCGAGCCCTTATATACTGCTCCATTCAGAGGATAGAGATGGAGACAGATGGATATGATGCAGAAGGCTGGCTATATACGTCGCTGTGGGTGGTCAGCAATAGACAACTCCGGGGTTCCGTGGGAGATGCTGGAGATGCGTATCCATGGCGCCACGCTGGCGATACGGTACGCGGATCTCGTCGAGGTGCTTTCTGGTGGAATGGCAGCACGTGTCGAGAGGATCGGTAGAAACTGGATGGATTATATCGGCGGACTTGCAGGTCTCGCACAGATATCCAAATCCGGAAAGGCAATAAACATCGAACTGATCTGCGGCGATCGGTTCACCGTCTCTCTTGAATCTCTCCGGGCTGTCATAGACAAACAGGAACGTTATGCAGCAGTCGCTGAAGTTCCATCAAAAATCAGGGAGTCCTTTGTTAAGAATCGTCTTATCTCCGAATTTTCCGGGCTTGAGGGAAGGACTTACAACATGCCCGAAATGGAAAACGGCGTTACCGCTTGAAGACCTGCCCAATATTTTCTCCAAATACCTGTTTTTTGCTGATGAAAAAGGAGAAGTTCCAGAAAGAATTTTTTTCAGATTTTTAGTATCTTTGCGATATAATCCCCGACATCACTCGTCTTTGCAGAGCCACCCATATCCTTCGTGACCACTCCGTCATGGATCGCCCGTTCTATCCCTTTCAGCACGAGATCTGCCGCCTCATGCTCGCCCACGTGATCAAGGAGCATCGAACCCGCCCAGATCGTTGCCATCGGGTTGGACACTCCGAGACCTTTATATTTCGGGGCTGATCCGTGAATGGGTTCGAACATGGATGTCCCGCCAGGGTTGATATTGCCGCCCGGTGCAAGCCCGAGTCCACCCTGGATCATTGCACCAAGGTCCGTGATTATATCGCCGAACATGTTGGGAGTGACCACGACGTCGAACCATTCCGGATTTTTCACAAACCACATGGTGATGGCGTCAACAAAATTGAACTCGGTGTGGACGTCAGGGTATCTCTTTGCGGTCTCCTCAAATACATCCCTCCACAGACCATAGATGTCTGAGAGGACATTGGCCTTGTCGACAGATGTCAGTTTCTGCTTTCTCTGGCTGGCCTCATCAAAGGCATAGGAGATGACCCGTTCTGCTCCTTCACGGGTTATAACACCGATCTGATAGGCGAGTTCATCTGCATCGCTCTCTATATCAAGACCGAATTTTACCTGGTAGATCTCCCTCACAACATCGAGGGTGATCTTTTGCGATCCCGAGAACCGGGATCCTATACCCACATAAAAATCCTCGGTATTCTCCCGGACAACGAGGAAATCTATATCCTCTGGTTTTTTATCGGCGAGAGGCGTCCATACGCCTTCAAGGAGGCGTATCGGACGCAGGTTGATATACTGATCAAAATAAAACCGTAACTTGAGCAGGATACCTTTCTCCAGGATCCCGGGTTTCACCCGGTCGTCACCGACAGCCCCGAAATAGATTGTGTTAAACTTACGCAGTTCCTGCAGATCTTCCTCAGTGACCAGTTCTCCGGTCTTGAGATACCGCTCAGAGGAGATATCGAAATCCGTCCATTCAATATCAAAATTCAGTCTCTCTGCCGCTGCGTCCAGTACCTTTTTACCTTCGACAATGATCTCCGGCCCGATTCCGTCTCCGCCTATTACCGCTATTTTGTGCATAAGGAAACCTCCTTTCTTTCGCGGCCATACTCGACAAGGCCCCCTGCATCGATGATACTCTGTAGAAAGTCAGGGACCGGTTCGAACGGGATCCGCCTGCCCTTATATTCGATGTATCCCTCCCGGATTTTTACCGATATCTCGCTGCCATCTTCAATCTCCCCTGCACTGGGGCATATGAGCGGTAATAGCCCGGTATTTATTGCATTCCGGTAGAATATCCGGGCGAAAGACCGGGCAATTATGATACGGATTCCTGCGCCGGAGAGTGCAAGAGGGGCATGTTCCCTTGAAGATCCGCACCCGAAGTTACTTCCTCCGACCACGATATCGCCTGACCTTGCTTCCTTCGAGAATTCATCCCTTGTGCCCTCGAACGCATGGCTGGCAAGTTCACATGGATCGTATATCACCAGATACCTTCCCGGGATGATGGCATCAGTATCGATGTTATCTCCAAATTTCCATACCCGCATCTTTATACCTCCCTCGGATCAGTTATCTCCCCAAATAGTGCACTTGCGGCGGCTGTGGCGGGCGAGCAGAGATATACTGATGCTTCGGTGCTGCCCTGCCGGCCCCTGAAGTTCCGGTTCGAGGTGGAGAGGGAGACCTCTCCCGGCGCAAGGAGGCCGAAGGCACCCCCCATGCACGGTCCGCAGCATGGGGCTTCCACCAGTGCGCCTGCCTCGACAAAACGTTCGATGAGGCCTGCTCTGAGCGATTTTAAATATTCCTCCCGTGAGGCCGGTATCACAATGACGCGGACAGAATCTGAAAATTTTCTCTTACCCAGTACGCGGGCGGCCTCTTTCAGATCTTCAAACCGGCCGTTCGTGCAGGACCCGATGAATACCTGGTCGATATGCGTCCCGGCAACATTCATAACGTCGGTGACCAGATCCACGTTATGAGGAACTGCGACCTGCGGAGGGAGATCTGTCACGTCGAAATCTTTTTCAGAGGCATATATCGCATCAATATCACTTTTAATATCGATCTGGACATAATTCTCCACTCTTTTTGCAAAATATGCACGGGTAATATCATCGGGTGGTACAATTCCTGATTTTGCTCCCATCTCAATTGCCATGTTGCAGCATGTCATCCTTCCGGCCATCTTCATGTTTTCAATGGTTTCACCCGTAAACTCAAGCGATTTATAGGTGGCGCCGTCTGCTCCGACATCCTTTGCAATAGCGAGGATAAGGTCTTTGGCCCCAACCCTCGGGGAGAATGAACCGTTCACCGTGATCTTTATACTCTCGGGCACTCTGAAATAGAGTGCTCCGAATTTCAGGACGAAACCCATATCTGTTGAACCTATACCCGTCGCAAACGTTCCGCCCGCCCCATACATGCAGGTATGGGAATCTGCCCCGACCACTATCTGTCCCGGCAGCGCCCTGCCTTTCTCCATGACGACCTGGTGACAGATCCCCTCCCTGAGATCATAATTATGAATCTGTTGCTCTTCTGCAAATTTCCTCATATATACATGATTCTCGGCGGCGGGAATCGAGTCAGCCGGTACCTGGTGATCAAGGAGAAGTATGATGGATTCCGGATTAAAAACACTTTTTCCATCCATCTCATAGAACTTTTTTATTGCCAGCGGGCCGGTGATGTCATGTATCATGGCGGCGTCGATCCCGGCCATGACCACCTCTCCGGCAGCGACTTCACGCCCGCATTTGCTGGCAAAGATCTTTTCTGCGACTGTCGCTCCCATGTAAATTCATCTATTAATAAGTTTTTGGAGGTAATCTAGTTTGGGGCTTGGGTTTTTGGACTCCTGTCTTTTACAGACGGTTTATTTACATTTCCAAAAACCTGATGGCTGCAAATTTTTTCGTAGTCAAAGAAAGATATTTGAGACCGCATGAAGAATAGTCGGTTATGAATACGCTGTATAAACGATTGGTTTTCCTGCTTGCCGCACTTATCCTCATCTGTGCGGCCGGAGTTCCGATGGCTTCGGCTGAAAACGGATCCGAAAGCAATGAGAAAGTAATCCAGACATCTGCCACCGGAGAAGTGATGGCCACACCGGACAGGGCGCAGGTGACAGTTACCGTCCAGACAGAAAATGCCGATGTGAAGGTAGCCCAGGCAGAGAACGCAAGAATTGCTGATGAGATGATAAGAGCAATTCATGATGCCGGAATACCCCCCGGAGATACGAAGACAGTGAGCTATACCATCTATCCGGTCTATGACGACTCGAATCCGTTCGGAACCAGGATCAAGTATTACCAGGTCACAAGCAGCATACAGGTAACCCTCCGCGATGTGAACAGGACAGGGGAGATTATCGATATTGCGGTTGCAAATGGTGCCAACCAGGTGAGTTCCATCAACTTCTTCTTAAGTGAGGAGAAAGAAGAGAGTCTGAGGGCGGGGGTCATAAAAAAAGCCGTTGCCCGCACAAAACTGGATGCCGATGCCGTTGCCTCGGCCATAGGAATGACAATCACAGGTGTAAAGGAGGTCACTGTCGGGCAGAGTTATTCACCGGTTCTCTATGAGAGTGCAAGATATGCGGGAGCCGCTGACTCGAAGGTCATGTCTGTGCCCACACCCATCGAACCCGGAGAATTGAAGGTGACCGCCCAGGTATCCGTAACATATCTTATCCAGTAATTCTCCCACCGCTTTTTTTATTTATTTCAGCCATGCAGAGTCCAAAAGAAACCCCTGCATATGGCTGCTGTAATCAATGAGATCAAAAAATCAATTATCTGGATTTTAAGGAGAAAATGCTCCAATCGTAAATACTTTTTATGGGTAATCCTGAATAATATACGAAGGATTTTTCAATGAATCGCAACATTGGATTCAAAGAGAGAAGATATATCGAAGAATTACGAATACTCACAAAATCAACCGCTCTTGACTGTATAATTGATGAACGTTTCGAGCGAATAATATATGTGGTAAAAAAAGGCGATATGGGACTGGCAATAGGAAAGAAAGGAGAAAATATTCGAAGGATGCAGAATGTTCTCGGAAAGCGCATTGAGATGGTTGAATCTGCCGATGATGAGGATGAATTTATCAGGAATATCTTCAAACCAATCCAGATCTCCCGTATCGTCCATGAGGACGAATCCGGCACTATCCACGTGATACTGGAACGGAAAAGTGACCTTGGCATGTCGATAGGAAAGGGTGGATGTAACGTGGAAAAAGCACGAATTCTTCTCAAGCGTTTTCTTTGCAGGGATGATATAGGGATAATGGTTGAAGGGGACACCGAATGAGAGAGAGATCAGTTATCGAAGAGTTATGGAACGTGATTGATGACCGTTTCGAGAATCCGAGGGCCGGGTCATATGTGTCCTCTCTCCTCGCCGATGCAAAAGGGATCGATCGAATGCTGGAAAAAGTCGGTGAGGAAGCGACAGAATTCATAATAGCAGTAAAGAACCGGGAGCAGGAGAGAATAATCTCGGAGGCAGCAGATCTGCAGTTTCACCTGCTCGTGGCCCTGAGAGCTTCCGGAGTCTCATATTCAGATATCCTCCGGGAACTGGAATCGCGGAGAAGGTAGATCATCCCGAAAGATATGTGGAAAGGTCCACGAGTTCGGGCAGCTCCTCTGTTTTTACAGCCGAGTCGGCAATAACCTCGGGATTGATTAAAATATCTGCCTTGCAGCGTATCCCGATCGCAATACCGTCACTTGGTCTGCAATCCATACTCTGTTCATGGCTCTCGTGCTCAAGGATAAGGTTCGCATAAAAGACCCCGTCTTCAAGAGAGTCGATCAGCAGCGCCTTTAAGGATATATGGAAAGTCTCCAGAAATTCTACGAAGAGGTCATGTGTGAGTGGCCGTGGAGACATCTCGTTTTGGAGCGCATTATTGATCGATATCGCCTCCCACAATCCGATAAAAATCGGCAGGCAGGAGTCCTCTCCTACAGTCAGCACCACTGCAGGTGAAGCTCCAAGGGCCCCTCTTGCCATGTATACTCCTCTGACTATGCCCGGTACTGAATGCATGACTGCACAGGAGGATAGGCAGATGTTCTATTTAGTCTTGTTCAGTCAGAGGCTTCCCTGTGGACGATGATCAGGCTTGCAAAAAGTCCGAGAAGGATGTTGAAGTAGTAGAGGATGGATCGCCACAGGATGACAAGGATTCCCAGGACAGAGGAGTTTACCGATAGGCCGTAGAGTGAAGTAAAGATAATCTCGGCAATTCCGGAACCGCCAGGGGTAAGAGGAATCATCATGATGACGGCGATCACCAGCTGAAAGATGAGGGATTCGACAAATATCGGTGGCTGGCCAAGACCCATCAGGATGAACGAGACGATTATAAATTCGCAGAACCAGAAGAGCGACGTGAATAAGAGTCCCCATATCAGGCCACCTTTTCCCTGCCGGATGAATGTATAAAGAGTGTTATGGAAGTTATCCACCTCCCTATCGATCCTGTTGGCAAGTTTTTCCACGCGTTTGCTCTCCCATTTGCGTGTGAACCATCCCGATATGAAATGGATCAATCGTTTGAGGAGTGTGGGATTCTTGACCGAATAGATGAAAAGGACCACCATCGCGGTGATCAATATCCATGAAATATACAGCACATAGCTGAAGATTGAACCTATATTATGCCATTCGCTCCCAAGCACCAGCATAAAGAAAGCCCCTCCAAGTCCCAGCACTATCCCGTCCAGAATCCGTTCGGTAATAACGATAGCAGTGGCGTCTCCGACTTTCACTCCCGCACGGTAGAGTTCATGTACACGTACCGGCTCTCCCCCTGCCTGGGAAGGGGTGATGGAAGCCACCATGAGATTTGCACACACCAGGTTGAAACTGTGCAGGAGGCCTACCCTGTATCCCAGTGATCCGCTCATGAGTTTTATTCTTAAACTCCAGAAGAGGAGGGCGAGGAGATGGGTCATGAGAGCGAGGACGAAAAAATAGACGTTCATCTGGCGGAGATATTCGAATGTAGATGCGTCGACGGTAAAGTAGAGGACACCGACGAGTACGATCGCAGAAAAACCGAGGGATATCCAGAGCCATTTCTTCTGTGATCTATCCATCGACGCAGTCCCCGCCCACTATGAAAATAAATATGCGACTCTCTTCCACTTCATATCATGTTATTGCACTTTCTATATACTCTTTGAGGAAATTCAACCAAAGAAAGATGGATTCGGATTTATATTGTGAAAATATCCCGGTGCTTTCTGGCTGTCAGGAAACCTGCCCTGATACCAGCATCGAGCCATCCGAATCCGTAGGAAAAGCAGGTGAGAGCAACCCTCTCCCGCCTCTCCTTCAGGGCAATCTCTCCGAAAATAAGATATGTACGGCCGATCATCAGGATCTTTTCCGATCCGGCCAGAAGCAGGCTACCCTTATCGGGTGACGGTTCAGCGACATCGCAGGCCATCCGCAGGAGTTTTTGATATCTCGTATTTTTCTCCTGCAATCGTTCGTCCTCATGATCCGGAGATTGTGATCCAGATACGAACCACCTCCCGTCCGATTCGCTGGTCGATAAAAGGCCGATACAGCACCCGGCATCGAGCCAACCAATGGCATATGCGTAGCTTGCAAGTGCATTGACATCATCTCCATTGCATTCGAAGTTCCATCCATCGCTCTCATATGCCAGGATCATCTCCCATATCTCGCCTCCGGTACCGTAGAGCAGGCTGTCCGCCGGCACCAGAATCCGGATACCGGGAACACGGGCCTTCAGCTCCTGGCGGCATTGGTCGATATTCATAATCCGGCAAACAATTCCAGGTATTCCCTCTCCACCACATGAAGGCTGGCAGGAACAATAATGATGTGGAGCGGCGGTCCGAAATCTATGCTTTTCAGGGAATCAGCCCCTCCTGCTGCAATTACAGGGGATTTTGAGCCCGCTCTCGCAATGCCGACGTAAAGCTGGATGCGGATATTCATTTTTTTGGCCATCTCCTCGAGCAGTTCGATTGCCAAAGGGATGGTCATATACCTCTCTTTCTGGATATCCAGGTATACGAGCGTATGGAGGTCGAGTGAAATATTCTTCTTTATCACTTCGATTGGGGTCATCGGGAACCAGTTTTTATGGGGGAATGGAAGAGAGCACGACTTGCCGAACCGGTAATTCTGCAGTCCTGAAAGACCGCATGCGGCACTTGAAATAGATGAGCCATGAATAATTGCGGTCTTTATACCCATCCGGCCTGCTCTTATCCGAAGATCCATGTGGGTTGTTGAGATCATGGGATCTCCTCCGGTGAGGATCACGACGTTATGCTTTTTGGCCACTTCTAGAATGTCTTTGGGGTGCTGTTCGATCTCTTCCCTTCCAAGCTCGATGACCGCTTTATGATAAAAGGATTCCATATCCGCGGTAGACGCCCCCATAACCCTGGATGTATACGTCTCAAGATAGACACGGTCTGCGTTTCGAATACATTCCAGGCCTTTTATCGAGACATCTTCAAGATTATAAAGACCGAGTCCGACAAAAGTCAGCATTATTCCACCAAACCTCTGAAATTGGTCAAGCTGGTCAGCATCATCTCTTTGTCCCTAATACGGGTACATAATGATCTGTTCGACCAGGGTTTCCACTACATCTGATACATCCGAAGATCTTGTTGCACTGATAAAGGAGATGATCGTTCCTTCAGGGAGATCAAGAATCATTCTGATCTCATCCTCGCCGAGCGAGTGTGGCAGATCAGACTTGTTGGCGGCCAGGACAACAGGGAGCAGGGACTGCTGGATGATATGGAGCAATTGCCTGGCCCTGTTTAGTGTTTCGGGCCTGGTCAGATCGATTATGAGGATTGCACCCATCGCACATTTGAAAAGTTGTGACAGTATCGGATCGAAACGCGGCTTACCCGGTGTCCCGTAGATGTTGATGTCAAAACCCTTCAGATGGAGCCATCCAAGGTCCATGGCCACCGTGGTGCTGCTTCCTTCCATGTCATTTCTATCGGTAGATATCCCGTATTCTGATGCATTATTGACAAATGTGGATTTTCCTGATGCAGGGGGGCCGGTCACGATGATTTTTGGGATATAAAGACGGATGGTTCCATCGGAGATGAGATACGGGACGGAACGGCGGGGAACCTGCGCCCACGATATATATTCGATTGTCACGAAATTGAAGAAGGGAAATCCTGTAAATGCGGCCTTTATCGAAAATACAAGGTCGAACAGTTCCTTGGATATGAGTTCCTCAATAAAAGTGTCACCTTCGAGATTCAGATGCTCAACAATAACCACCGGTTTTGATTCCACATCCGTCATTTCAAGTATGGTTAATGCGTCGTCCAGGCCTAAATCCTCGTAGAGAAGGTCGAAATATACGAATATGGCATCAATATCATTCTCCGTGCAGGCGGAGCGGATGACGCGTTTCCATTCACCGAGTCTTCCGGCCTTTTCCTTGAAATTTTTCCGGATATCCTCTCTTGTCAGGGAATCGAGGGTGATGATCTGGCCGGAAAGGGAATAGATATCAATGCCTTTTGTTGAACGGATCTCTTCTTTAAAGGCATCGCTTGTGGAGGTCGGAACAACGACGAGGCAGGAGCGCCCTCTCGATAAAGCATCCACGAGCGTTGTTGCCATGAATAATCCCCCGTCCACCCCCGGATCCATGCTGATAAGAACCTTTGATCCGTTCGGTATCCCTGCACCAAGCATCTCGTCAATCCCCGAAATTGCAGTTCTCAACATTATTCCATCACCAGGTTTCCATTTTCAAACCGATACGCGATCCAATCAGAAGGAACACCGGAAAGACCGTTTACCGAGAGAAATTCCTGATTCGAATCTCTCTTCACATCTATCACCACATTCATCAGCTGTTTCATCAATGAGATGGTCCTCTCATCAAAGGATTCTTTATTTAATACGTAAACTCCCAGGGCTTCCATTTTTTTCAGCTTCGTCGTAATCACATGAAGGAACTGATACAGGACTTCAACTCTCCGGTACATGAGAAGTGTCGAGAGGGAATTTACATAGAACCGGATAGGAGGCGGAAACATCTCCAGCTCATCATCTGAAAAATCGCCCCTGAAAATCTCTTCGACCATCCTTGTGAATTTGATTCCGATACCAGTGAGATCGCTGGCACTCGGAACATATTTCACCCGTACGGAATCGGCAGTCTCGGGGGACGTGAGCTTTGTCACTGTATCGATTATACCCATGTGAGATTTCTGGACCTGGGACAATTCCAGTTTTTCCTCGAGATCGATCGAAGGGCTCTCAGTAGATAAAAGTATGGAAAATTCCCCGTTTCGAGGTTTTGAAATGGAATATCCGAGGAGATCTCCAGAGGATAAGGACGGGATAAGGATAAGAATGTTGGCACCGGATTCTAGACCGCCCAATGCATCATCTATCACTTTTATTCCACTTTTATAGATGTACATTCCTCAACCATCATTTTATGAGAAGGTTAATAAGTGCTCCGATAGCGACTCCCAGTCCCAGCGTGTAGAATGAGACCAGTGCCGCGATCCTCGTTCCAAGTTCTTTCTGAAGGACCGCGATGGTTGATATGCAGGGGACGAACAGTACGCTTACGATTGCGAAGATGTAGAGCTGGACCCCTGTCATGACCGATGACAGGTCGGCTGTTCCTGCAAGTATGACCAGGGTTTCAAGTGCCATCTCTTTCCTGAGAATGCCGAATACGAGTGCCGTGGTAGCATATGACGGGATTCCGAGTACGATGGTGGAAAACGGTTCAATCAGTGCCTCGAAGACCTCGAATGCACCGGCATACTGCAGCAATCCAAGAATGACGCTGGCCACAATAAGCAGGGGCATGGCGATGTACAGGAACTCCTTGATCCGGAGCCAGGATTTCTGAAGTACATTCTTCCATTCAGGACTGCGGAGAGGAGCCATTTCGAGTATCATACCATACTGTTCTCCGGGTGTAATATGCGATAGTACGACTCCCGTCAGAAAAACCAGGATAAATATGACCACATATATGCTTAACGCCGCTCCTATGCCGATAAATGAGGCGACGATACCGGCGATTATGACCGTTCTTGCCGAGCACGGGATCATGGTGACGAGGAATGAGGCGATGATTCGCTCCCGCCGACTCTTCAAAAAGCGAATGCTCATCAGGGCAGGAACATTGCAGCCAAAGCCGAGGACGATGGGGATGATGCCCTGACCATGCATTCCAAGACGGTGCATGAACCGGTCTGCAAGGAATGCGGCTCTCGTCAGGTACCCTGAGTCCTCAAGGATGGAGATGAAGATGTAGAAAGTGAAAACAAATGGAAAAGCAATTCCCAAACCTGCCTGCAGGGCAAGGAGAAACGAGAATCCGACCTGCTGGATCAATGGCGGGAGCCCGAGTTGTAAAAACGGGTCAACGAGGGTAAATTGCATCAGTTCGACTATGAACTCTTCCATCCAGGACCCGGTGACGAATACTATGATGAGTATCGAGACGAGGATGCCAAAGAGGATCGGAATACCCGGGAATGTCGTCGTCAGTACCCGGTCCATGTCCCGGAATCTGCGGGGTTCGCTCTCGTGTAGGAGCTTACTTGAAATGGTATGTGCACAATGATGCCTGTTGCCTGCAAGAATCTGATGAACCGACATATGATGAATTCGCTCTATCTCGGTTGCCAGTACTTCTGCCGATTCCAGGAGATCAGGGTCGTCACCGATCCCTTCGAGGGCATAGAGTGCCTCGACCCTGTCTATTGAAAACTCCGAGACAAGACTCCGTATCGCCGCCTCTATGTGATGATCATAATGAACCTCTATATGGGAGAGTGATGCGGAAAATGTCGCTTTTGGAATTATCTCCCCGATATTTTTGCCCTGTGTCGCGGTTGTCGAAATTATTGGTATGCCGAATACCTCTTCGAGACCTGCGACGTCGATCTCCAGGCCCTGCTTAGAGGCTTCGTCCATCATATTCAGAACAGCGATCATTGGCTTGTTGAATTCAGCCAGTTGGGCGAGCAAATAAAGATTCCGTTCGAGGTGGGAGGCATCCAGGATTGCAATATATACGTCGCCTTGCCCGGACATGATGAATGAGCGCACCATCTTCTCTTCGTCAGATTCTCCATCGAGGGAGTATATGCCGGGGAGATCGACAATCTCCATAATCTCCCTCTGGTAGCAGACGTTTCCCCTCATAAGGTCAACGGTGGTTCCGGGGTAATTGCTTACCTCGACGCCAAGACCCGTCAACTGCTGAAAAATGAGCGATTTCCCTACGTTAGGGTTTCCGATAAGGGCAAATTTCATCAGGATTGCTCCACGTTAACGCATTGGGCAATTTCGGGAGAGATGGCGATGTCGCAACCCTTGGCCCGAATCACCACGGCATTGTTGGAGAGTTTTCTCACAAGTTGAATTTTTTCACCGGGAAATATCCCTAAATCTGCAAGACGATTATAACTGCCGTGACAGGCAATATTTTTGATGACAAGTTCGGTTCCCTCTGCGAAATCAAGGATTGAGGGAAATCCCCGACTCCCCCTTCCCCGTCTTTTACAGGAGAGGTCCCTATCCTTATGTGGATTCCTTATATACGTGCCCAGACGGTCAATGGCATCATCTGAGACGGTATGCTCAAGTGTACATGCTTCGGTAGAGGCAATATCAGGATCAATCCCAAGTACCTCGGTGAAAAAACGTTCGAGGATGTGGTGTTTGCGCATGACCCTCCTTCCAAGATCCCTTCCCTGAGATGAGAGTCGGATATAGTCTTTGCCAGGTTCGATATCTCCCTCCCTCTCGAGATCTCTGATTATTTCCCGCACCTCATCTTCAGTTTTTGCCAAATAATCCGCGAATTCAGATATTATCGGAGGGCTTCCTCTTTCCTGCGTATATTTAAAGAGTGCCTCCAGATAATCTTCCCGCAGGGCGGTCTCCATGAACTATAAATTTGGAGTGCTGCAATAATATGGGTTTGTATAAGGATAGAGGATGATGCGGTCTATTTATAGAAGAGGGAGACGGATGATACAATTGCAAACCCTGGAATACAAATCTGATAAACCAAAGAAGATTCATCTTGTCATCAGGTAACAGTGCAGGATACCAGTATGGATATCACAAACCGGCTGATAGCAGAAAAACTTCATTTCATGGGTGACTTGCTCGAACTTACCGGTCAGAATGTCTTTAAAGCCCGGGCGTATTATCGTGCGGCTGATGTGGTGGAACGGTTTCCGTCACCAGTCATCGGATATGATGAAGAATCACTCGAGAAATTCAGCGGAATCGGTGTCAATATTGCCAAAAAAATTCTCGAGATGAAGGAGACCGGTTCCTTTCACGAACTCGATGAACTGAAATCACAAATTCCTGAATCGTTGATAGAGTTGCTGGAACTGGAGGGGATAGGTCCAAAGACAGCACATACACTCTGGCATAAGCTTGGTGTCGAGAGTATCGATGATCTGGAAAAGGCCGCCAGGGGGCACAGGATTCGAGCTCTCCGGGGATTTGGTGAGAGAAAGGAAGAGAAATTCTTGAAGTCGATCTCGTTTTATCACCAAAAAACAGGTCGAATGAATCGTCTTGAGGCAGAAACGGTGGTGAACCGGGTGAGGGAAGTGCTATTGCCCCAGACATTTGAAATAGCGGGAAGCTACCGGAGAGGGAGGAGCACCATAGGTGATATTGATATTGTAACAACAGAATCGGCGACTGTCCTGAATCCAAAACTACACACGGTGGCAGAGGAGATTATAGACGAGGGGAGTAAGAAGACATCCCTGCGCTGCCTGGGAAAACGTGTCGATGTGAGATTCACGCCTCTTTCCCGTTTCGGTTCTATGTTGCTGTATCTAACCGGGTCCAAGGCATTTAACATAAAAATGCGGGAGATCGCGCTCAATAAAGGGTATAAATTAAATGAGTACGGTATAGAGGATAAGGTCGAAGGAACCCTGAACAGATTCGCAACCGAAGAAGAATTGTTTTGTTTTCTCGGCATGGAGTATGTTGTCCCCGAATTGAGAGAAGACTGGGGTGAGATCGAGGCCTCGATGATGCATGCGCTTCCATTACTGGTCGGGATGGATGATATTCGTGGAGATCTGCACGTACACAGCAACTGGAGCGACGGCAGGCTCTCTCTTGCCGAACTCTCCCTGGTGGGTGAGAAGATGGGATATGAGTATATTGTATGTTCTGATCACTCGGCAACGCTCGGAATAGCTCATGGGCTGGATGAGGAGGCATTGCGCCGACAGGCACACGAGATAGAGATAATCAACCGGAACTCCTCATGTTGGCTTGTCCATGGGATTGAAGTCGATATCATGGCTGATGGCACTCTCGGGCTTTCCGCAAAGATTCTTGCCGATCTGGATATCGTTATCGCATCAGTTCATTCGGCTTTCGGACAGGAGAAGGATGTCATGACCAGGAGGGTGTTGTCTGCCGTGGATGATGAGGATGTGGACATCATAGGCCACCCGACCGGGAGGATCATCGGGAAACGCAAGCCATATGAGATCGATTTATCAAGGGTGATTGAACGGGCCAAGGATACCGGTACAGCTCTCGAATGTAATGCCTCACCGTACCGGCTGGATCTCGATGATGTATATATCAGGGAATCGATGAAGAATGAAGTAAAGATCTCGATCGGAACAGATTCTCACCGGATGGATGAGTTTGAAAACATGAAATACGGTGTCTCTGTTGTCAGGAGAGGATGGGGCACTCCAGGGGCAGTTCTCAATACGTATACGCTGTCAGCCCTCCAGGAGTGGGCAGCATGATCCACTGGCTTTATGAAAAAGCGCTCATCAGGCAGATATCAACACTTCCATCCCACATCTGCTTCATGATCAATGAAAAGGACATGCTTGATGCCCCAGGTCGCATGTTCGATGTCACAAGCTGGTGCAGGGAGATATCCGATAGGATCGGAGAGGGCACTGATAGAGATCCGGAAGAGAAGCATACCGCCGGAATTCAACGGGTGACCTTCCATGTGAGCACGAGGGATTTTGAGAGAGTGGAGACTTATCTTCCCGAAATAAAGAAAATCGGGACAATTGCACGACTTAATATACACATGGACGATCGGGATCTGCAGTTGGGGCAGGGGATGGAAGTCCTTGTGGCAATAGGGAAAAGCGGACGCGATGAGATTGTCCATTGTCTGAAAACAATCGCACTTGAAGAAATCCCACCTGATGAGGTCACCGAAGAGGTGATAGAGGATCACCTCACCTTCCCGTATGATCCCGATCTTGTCATAAAGACAGGATGCAGCCACCTGACCGATTTTCTTATATGGCAATCCGTCTATTCCGAGCTCTTTTTCCTGGATGTAAACTGGAAATGGTTCAGGAAGGTTGATTTTTTACGTTCACTTCGTGATTACCAGTCAAGAGCCAGGCGATTTGGAAAATGAGTTGCCAGGCCCCCTGCATCCACTGCCGGTTTCATCCCGGAGGCATTCCGCTCTTTGTGAATAGACCCTGATCGCCCTCAAAAGATCGATCTTTCTGAAATCCGGCCAGTATGGTGCAGAAAAATAGACGGCGCATTCGTGGCCGTTTGCAAGCCAGGGCAGAAAGTTCGAGGTGCGGTATTCATTTCCGGTCCTGATGATGAGATCTACCGGGGGAATACCTCTTCCTGAATGGAGATACCTGTCGACGAGATCTGTTGAGATGTCATCTATGGTATGCCTCCCCTGCCGGACTCCGTCGAGGATTCTCCGTGCTGCACGGATGATCTCGTTTCGTCCTCCATAGGCGAGAGCTACGTTAAGGTAACAATTCGAATAGTGTTTCGTCGATTCCTCTGCCCGGTGTATGACCTCGATCAAGTCGGGCGGCAGAAGTGACTGATCACCGACCATCTGCACCCGTATGTGGTGCCGGTGTACACGTTCATCGTCAAGAACCCTCTCGAATCTGTCCTTGAATAGTGCAAATAGTTCCTGAACCTCATTGCTATCCCGGGAAAAATTCTCTGTCGAGAAAGAGTATAATGTGATATACTCAATACCGAGGTCATGGGCCCAGTCAAGGACCTTCTCAGTCCGGTCGGCCCCGGCTCTGTGCCCCTCGCCGGTCTTCATACGGTGATTTCTCGCATACCGGCGATTTCCATCCTGTATTATGGCGATGTGCCTGGGCATATGGAGACACTGCCATTTGAGGATCTTCTCATAAAGGCCGTCTGCAAATTCACGGAGCATCAGAGCGGGGTCACCTCCATTATTACCCCATGATCCGGATAACGTTCAATCACCGCCTTATCCCCGGCCAGTGTATCTGCAAGTTCAACAAGGAGCCACCAGGCCATCTCCACATCTCCGTTCCGTATCTCGTACAGATCCCTGTCAAGTTGTTTGAGAATATCAGGAGGAACTGCCTCTTTATTAACCATTCCATAGATGACGGTCCCGTCATCGGTCACTTCGTCAAAGGGCCGGGCCGTATTCCTGGCAATTCTTTGAAGCCTCTTTCGCAGCTGGACAGAATCCTTGAACTGCGATGAACACCAGTGGACCTTGGGGTGCCGGTCAAGTGATTCGGCCCAGAGGCGGGCCCCACGGACGGCGTTATGAACTCCGTCCTCGGGCTCATACCCCCTCCGTCGCATCTCAGCCGCATTGCTCTCGCCCCATTCGAGTTCATTGATATTCAGGAAGTCCAGTTCTTCAAGGACGCATTCGAGGTTCTCAAGTCCGGGCAGGGCAGGGACTTCGAACCCCGTGACAAATCCCATTCGTCGTGCCTCGCGGACTGAATCGATAAACGGCGTCTCCATTATGGTATTCCAGAGTTCGCGAGGAGGGTGGAATCGTATCTCATCCACAAGGCCGGACAGGGCCAGGAGATCTTCTTTTGATGCGGGGATACCTGTATAGAGGTGAATCTGGTGTGACTGTCCGAATTCTTCCTTGAGCCGTCGTGCAAAATTGACAACCCGATCGATCTTATCCAGGGGTTCACCGCCGGTAATCCCCGTCCCGAGGGCGCTCATTCGCAACGCTTCTTTTACCGCATCATCCGGGGTTTGGATCCGTAACTCATTTGCATAGATGACATCGCGGCCTTTCCTCTCACGCGATAGCGGACAATACCAGCAGGTCCGCCTGCACGTGCCGGTGATAAAGAGGACCATCTTTGCACCCTCGTGACAGAGGATGCATCCAGGAGAGAGTATCTTGTCCATAAAGGAAGTGTATCTTCCGAAAATCCGCCCCGGGGGACGGTCCGGATGTTTCTTTATATTTCGTCATCTGTCATTATTCTTTTTTCCATTGTGACAGGACCGGGGAAGGGATTCTGGACCCCGGCATTTTTGTTGCGGGATATGTATCTCCCTTGCTATCTGAAATAATACGTGAATAACCGGACAGGGGGTTTTTTGAAGGACTTTCAAGTTTCGAGATGATGTAATCTGCTTCTGGTAGTCTTTGAAGTCTTGCCGCCGTTGAATCGCTCGCTGATGAGTTGCCGGCTGAGGAGGGATCGATCCATCCATCCGGATAGAGGCCTGTATCAGCATTCCCTGTAAGAGAAGAGGGGATATATGCGGATCCTGTGCTGATGATGATCGATCTCATCTTGTATGCGCTGTTTCCCGAAGTATCGACTGCAGTGACCCTGATATATGCAACTCCGGGAGAAGCTGTATCCGGCACGATCCATTCGACGGACCCGCTCCCGCCGAGATTTTTCCCAACAGGGTTCCAGCTGGACTTTCCGTCAGTCGAGTATTCAACAGATACCCCTGCGATCCCTGTATTATCTGACGATGACCATTGGATTGTCACTGCTGATCCCCGGGTTACGGTCGTGTACGAACCGGGCGAATCAAGGGAGATTGAGGGAGGTGTTGTATCTGTTTCATCTGTTGGTGCGGGGGTTGGAGTCAGAGTTGGAACAGCTGTGGGAACGGATGTTGGTGTTGGTGTGGGAATAATAGTCTGGACAACGCCCGCCCCGGTTGTGAATGCCTTAAGGCAGACATTCGTATTGGGATAGATGGTTGTTATATCGGTCCAGCTGTTCCCGTTGCTGCTCACGAAACTCTCTTTTGAGTTTGCAGTAGCCCTGGATGAGAAACCGCTGTACGGGTATTCCATCGCAACCGGATATTGATAACCCGGAGTCGTGATCTTTACCACGATTGAGAATTTCTGGCCTGAAGACAACCGGATGGGTGTTTCGAGGTTTATGGTGTGATACCCTGGAAGTGGAATGCTTCCGGAGACTGTGCCGGCCTGTCTTCCTGTTGTCGGGTTTGTGTTACAGTTGAGATAGATCTGGATCTGGTACGATGCGTCAGGGACCGGAGAATAGAAACTCACAGCTTTTAGTTCTTCTGACCCGGCAGAGGTAAAGATATTTGCAAAATACTCTGTATCGGATCCGGCTCCATATGAGACCACCCAGCCCAGCGGGTCGTACTGGTATATGTTTTCGTAATTATCTTTTTTCTCGGCCATGAAAAGGGCATTATCCATCCCGATACGGGTATCGTAATAGGAGACATAGAAGAATCCTCCATCACCCCACTCGGTGCCCCAGCTGTTCTTCACGATAAATGCACCGTTACCTGGCGGAAGTCGTTCAAAGTTGGTGCGGTCATAGGAGTCATCCCATCCAACGATGGTAATCGCGTGGTTGCCGGATGCGCTGCCGCCATAGTAGTATGAGTTACGAAGCCCAGAGAAGTAGGCATCGTTCCAGTACAGAGTGGAATAGAGCGCCCCCTCTTTCGTGAGTGCCATCTTTATGTTTTCGTTGTCAAGAGGCCCGCTCCGCGAAGGGATAAACCATACCTCCTGGACATGTTTAACTTCCTCCAGGTTTGCCGGAGAGGAGGAGGAGATGGAGTTGTAGGGGTCGGCTGCTTCTGTGACCGGCCCGTCCCACCTTGCAAGGTAAGCCGTCGACATGAGCGAGTTTCCACCCTTGCATGGAGCAAAGTCATACCCGTGTCTGTTTTTCAGATTATTCTCGGAGAAATCCCAGGATTCATCGGGGAGAAGTGTGGATTCAAGGGAAGAATAGGTACAGAAAGCCCAGCAACTTCCGCATTGCTCCTGGTTTTCCACATCCGACACTTTGTTTGTAGCCCGCAAATCCAATCCGTTTACTGTGGATACAACGCTATCGGATTTATCAGAGGCGATTGCGGAGACAAGATAGGTCTCGGGAAGGGTATAACTCTTACCCGCCCCGCTCGTCTGCATATTGAATACGGATATCTCTTTTCCTGTATTGTGAGAGAGATCGACGGGACTTGGAATGTAGCCGAGAGGGTAATCACCTCCACATTCTTCTCTATCACCGGAATACATTTTTTCCAGATATGAAAGAAACTCGCTGTTTATGGGGGCTCTTTCCCCGGCGCCTTTTGCAGCGGAATACGAGACATGTGAAACGGGATCGGTATAGGTGATATCCAACCCCGCGGGTGATCCGGGTTCACCTGTATCATCATCTTCTCCAACAATCAATCCAAGCCTGCTTTCTGTACCCGTTATCACAGCCAGATACTCTGATGTATTTCCTCTCTGGCCCTCTAAAAACTCTTTAGGGCTATCTTCTATCTCCAGGAGATCACTCTCCCAAAACGCCATCCTTTCGCTGTATTTATCCTTGATATCTGCAATCGTTCCTGAACCAGTGGAAGCATCATCCAGTTTCTCTATCCCGGAGAAAAATGCAGCGGTATCCCCTGAAACAGGGACCGATATCAGCATGAATGCAAACAAGAGTATAATTGTATTTGAAATTTTAGGCACCTTAAAAATCCTCCTGTGTATCTAATAAATGACCAGTATTCAGGGGAGGAGTACTGAAAAAACCCGTAATAAAATAATAGGATGGGGTCGGTTATATGTAAATGATCAGTCCGGTACGAGTGTCACTCATTCTCGTCCTTTTTGGATGTATCTTCATCGGCATTCTCTTTTTTCCTGGTTGTATAATATGCCGCTGCACCTATCATGACGAGAATGACGAATGCCGCCCCAAGTATCCACGAAGGAAAAGAGGGCTGGCCGGTTGACACGGGAGCAGCGAGAGTCTCGTCGTCGGAGCCTGGTACAACTTCACCGGGACTGCTTCCGCCATCTGGCTGGCCGTTCATGGACAACGTCTGGGCAGGAGAGGAACCGGCACCCGCAGAGGTTACCTTCGGGGTTGCTGATCCGGTCAGGGGGGCGCTGCCCGGGTCAGAGACCCCTGCTACCGAAACTCCGCCGGAGGCCGATGTCGCAGACGTTGTGACCTGGTATAAAACTGAAGAGGTTGTGGGGGTAGCTGTAAACGTGATTTCAGGAGTTACTTCGGTCGTTATCCGGAGGTTGAGATCGGTGACCTCACCTGGTTTGAAAACATAAACGTCCTGCCAGCCCTCCCCTGAACCGACATCGAATACTTCTGCCTTCACACCCCCGACATAAAATTCAATGGGGCTTCCGGTTGCGATGGATCCCTGGACGAGAAGCTTGTTGGGATCCAGCCCGCCGGGCTTTCCGTACATGCCCTCTTGCGTGAAGATAGGATTATGCGGGCTTCCTTTAACAACACCATCACCCTCTGCTTCAACTCGTACACCGTCTGGCGCCGGTCCTCCGGCCACTTCAACGGTTCCGTAGAATGTTTGGGGAAGGATTGGTTGCTGAGTGGTCTCTTCTGCGACGGCACATCCTCCGACCAGAATTATGAGGAGGAGTATGCCTGGCAATATGCTGGTAAGTGGTAACTTTCTCATATTATTCACCAGATTTTTTGTAAAGAAAGGTTGTCGCCCTCCCTTTTTTTATTTTACACTTTTTCTGTTCTCTCAATGCACAGATCACGGGCCGATCTCTCTCCGGACAGATGGTTGGTAATACATACGGGATACCCTGACTTACAGCTACGGGGGGATCCCGGCGCTGGCTGCAGCAGCGGTATAGATGGCACATATGGTAAAGACAAAGACAATGGCAACTGCTAACAGGACAAAATTCCATATCTCGTCGCTACGCTCCTCCCCGCATGAAGAAAGGGGCTGTGATTTCCCATGGTTTTTGGACGTTTCAGGCATCAGCAATAGCCCCCCCTCATCGTCGGGTTATGCCGGCTTCTCCAATTGCTCCGCATACCGACAGATAGCACCCTGTACGTATCGGAATAGCCGGTCCCATATATGATAATCTCCGATTGAATGGCCATTTAAACAAATTCCCTCCGTCTGAACAGCTGACTATAGACTCCCAGATCCACCTTCCTGCCGGCTCTGTGCACCCTAGCTGACAGTTGTAGAGTCGTTGTAATGATGCTGTCCCGATGTTCTGCTGCTCATTTTTTAATTCCCATCATTGATGATGGAAATCCGGACTCTGAATTTATTACATACCTCTTTTGTCGATCCATCAGTATGTACAGCCCTTCGTCCGAAAAGGGGATACCGTTGCGTATGAAATTATAGTATATAAACATATCCCACTTTTCTATGGTAAATACTTCGTATTGGCTTTTGATAAATAAAAAAAAGGTATGTATTCTTATTCTACTTTTGGATACAATGCCGTGTAGTAAGGAGATACACGAATATCCTTCCTTTGAATATTTTAATTAAAAAACCTGCAAATATTCGAGATTATCGTAAGATTTGGGCGTAAAAAAGATTTACTGAATTTGTTGACGTCTGCTCTCTTTCAGTCCGGAAAGTCTCTCTATGGCCTTGGTATCGACATCCAGGACTGTCTCGAGCCTACCATTTTTCTTCGCGCTCTCAATGAACATCCCCCCGACAGTATTCCTGATGATGAGAGTGGTATAACCTGGTGGACTGCCGACCGCACCTGCCGATATATCGGAGTATATGCCCGTCAGGTCACTGCAGTAGCGGCAGCCGGATCTCACGCAGTCGTCGAGATCACTGAGCGGAAGAAGAATTTGGGATCCGTTCTTTAACGATACCTCGAGTTTTCCCTTCACATCCAGGTGGTCGATATCCCAGGTCTCAATATCATGTTCCTTTTTCAATTTTTCTTCGATGAGAAGGTGATAGTCAAAGGATTCGGTACAGAAGAGTCCGATTATAAGCCTGATGGCATCCCCGAACGGCGCAAGGAGGTCATTGTCGCTCTCCTTGATATTCTTTAATGCATGGACCACGCAGGGAACCCCAATGAGAGCAATTTTTCTGCATTTTTTATCAATGACTGCGGTTTTTAGGGCTTTGACGAGGGGAACCCACCAGTTATACCTGGAGCCTGCCTGGTGGATCAGTTCTTCCGTAGATGTGATTACGACGGAAGACGGGTGTAATGTCCATCGGTCCTCGCTTACGGTTACGACCGCATCTATGAGGCCCTGTTCAAGTGCATTGACCAGGATTGCGGTCACCGCCCCGCCGCTCTGTTTTCTCGGTATCTCAAACGCTGAACGTGCTGATATGATACTTTGATACCGTCCCAGGCCTTCCGGTTGTCTCTCTCCGATTCTTGGGCAAGCGGAATAACACGCCCCGCAGGGTACTTCATCATCTGCCTCTTTGCAGTAACCGATGTTGATCGGTCTATCTCCCTCGCCCACTCTGTCAAAACAGATAGCGTCGGCAGGGCATACGGCCACACATGCACCGCAGCCTGAGCAGATTCCCGCATCCCATACTTTTTCCTTAAGATCCCGGTAACTTTTTCCTGCCATACTCTCACTCCCACGTATATTTTCCTGCAAAAGGACGACCGCTCGACGGTATGACCTGGATGTATGAATCATTCATGAGCGGTTGTGGATCGAGATCGAAATATGTGGCGTACTTGCGGATAAGGGGGAATATCTCCTCTTTTTCGTCTTCGACAAGGGGCAGTTTCCGTGCTCCGACTCCCAGGTACCTGTCATCAAGGTCTCCACGGATGACGATCTTTCCACCGTGAATCCCTGATCCGACACCTCTCTCATTGATTGGCCCGGAACCGCCCCTGCCAAGGACAAGGATGAGACCTCCGGCCATATACTCTCCAAGGAACGCTCTCGTCATTCCCCCGACCACCAGTACGGGGCGCTTATCCTCGTATTGCTTCATATGGATGCCTCCACGGTATCCGATGTCGTCCCTGACATAGATCTCGCCTCCCCGCATGGAATGGGCCACTGCATCACCGGCACTCCCATGGATGATGATTCTACCTGCGTCCATGGTGTTTCCTGGTGCATGGTCACAATTGCCGAAGACGATGCAGGTGGGGCCGTTCATGAACATCCCGAGATCTCCACCCGGCACTCCCTCAATTCTGATGATAACATTCCCGGCAAGGCCATCGGCTATGAACCGCTGGCCCATAACGTGCTTGAGAATGATTTCATCAGCACCTTTTATTATGGCATCCCGGATCCTCTGGTTGAGGGGAGTATAGTGAAGGCCGGCTGCATCGATAGTAACCGTCTTCATCTGTTCTATGCCCCCACAGGTTTCACATCAAGGACTTTCATGATGGCTTCATCGAGGAGATAGCCCCTGAGCCGGTCACGGTTACCCCTCAGACTCTCAATGCTGTTGATTCCTGCAGCACCCATCAGTTCTGACAGTTCCAGCGTCCATGCATTGATGAGGTTTGCAACGTTCTTCCCGGCGATCACGGGGTCAAGGCGGGCCACCAGGTCAGGCCTCTGTGTTGCAATCCCCCACGGGCAGAGCCCGCGGTAGCATGTCCCGCATACACGGCAGCCCATTGCCACAAGCGCAGCCGTCCCGATATATACGGCGTCGGCACCGAGGGCAATTATCTTTGCAATATCTGCACTCTCCCGTATTCCTCCGCTTGCAATGATAGATACCTCGTTTCTGATTCCCTGCGACCGAAGTTTTGCATCCACACTGGCGATTGCAGCCTCGATAGGGATGCCGACATGATCCCGGAATACCTTGGGGGCGGCGCCTGTCCCGCCCCTGAACCCGTCAATGACAACCGCATCAGCCGAAGAACGGGCGATACCTGCTGCAATTGCAGCAGTATTATGAACTGCGGCGATCTTTACGAATACGGGTTTTTTCCATTGCGTGGCCTCTTTTATACTTCGAACGAGCTGTTTGAGATCCTCGATACTGTATATGTCGTGGTGCGGAGCCGGACTGATGGCATCGCTCCCTTCAGGGATCATCCGTGTACAGGAGACATCGGCACACACCTTCTCCCCGGGAAGATGCCCGCCGATTCCCGGTTTTGCCCCCTGACCTATCTTGATCTCGACGGCGGCCCCCCTCTCGAGGTAATTTATATCGACCCCGAATCTGCCGGATGCTACCTGGACAATAATGTGATCCTGGTAGGGATACAGGCTCTCGTGCAGGCCCCCTTCTCCCGTACCCATGAATGTTTTTGTCTCTTTCACCGCTCTTGCCAGGCTCTGCTGCGCATTCAGGCTTATCGCCCCGTAACTCATGTGCCCAATCATGATTGGCGTCTCGAGCTGCAGATTGGGGGCGAGCATTGTCTTGAGATTTATATCTCCATTTACTCTCTCAAATTCGATTCTCGAGGGTTTCTTCCCGATATAGGTGCGGAGTTCCATCGGTTCCCTGAGCGGGTCGATGCTCGGATTGGTCACCTGACAGGCGTCAAGCACGAGCCTGTCGAATATGATGGGGTAGTCGACTGAATTTCCCATTCCGGCTAGAATGATCCTCCCGGTCCGTGCCTGGTTGTATATCGCCTCCCTCACCTCGGGTGTCCACACCGGATGGCTCCGGTAATCGACTGGACGTTCCTCAATATCAATGGCATCGCGGGGGCACATGGCGATGCACCGGTGGCAGGCGACACATTGCCGTGAGTTGACATGGATCCGGTTATTCTCCATCCTGAATACACCATACGGACAGTTTTCGATGCAGCGTCCGCATAGCATGCACTGGTCATGGTTTACCGACACACGGAACTTCGGAGGGACACTTCCTATCGTCATGCAACAACCCTCCCGATGATAGGGTCTCCTGCCCTCGGCATGGAAATATCTGCTACCTCGGGCTCCATTACCCTTATTGCGGCCTCTTCGCTGGAGATGAAAAGCCGGTCGCCGAGTTCCCCGGTCACCAGCGGACGGAGCTTTATCCGGTCGGTGAATCCGATAATCGCATCGGGACGTGCCACTATGATTGCGAATGGGCCATTCATCATGGCAGGACCATATGCCATACGGATGGCCCGGTTGACGAATTCCTGCTCTGGAGGCATGGTATCGATCTCGTCCCAGAATGGGGGAGCGAGAGCTTTCACGGTCATTTCAGGAGTGAGCCCATGCCTCCGTGCAAGGAGATCGAAGAGATAGGCGACGACCTCGGTATCTGTATACATCGTGCACTGGTACCCATAGCTTTCAATATAACGGCGGTTGGTTCCATATGAGGTAATCTCGCCATTATGAACAACACTCCAGTTCAAAAGGTTGAAGGGGTGCGCCCCGCCCCACCAGCCGGGGGTATTGGTCGGATACCGGTTATGGCCGAGCCAGATGTATCCTTCGTAATCCTCAATCCGGTAGAAATCCGCAACTTCCTCGGGCCATCCCGAGGCCTTGAAGAGTGCGATGTTCTTACCTGAGGAATAGACCAGGGCGCCGTGTATGGATGTATTGATCTTCATTGCGAGATGCGCAACGATATCATCCTCCGGCGTCAGGCTGCGTGGCATGAGTGTGGGATCAGGATTGAAGAAGTATCTCCAGGGTGTATGGATTTTGCGAATATTGGGTTGTTCGTATGTCGGAATCTCCTCCTCATGAACAATTTCACCCCATTTTGATATTTCGTTATCTACAGTAGTTTTTATCTCATGGATGTTGTCAAAAAAGACATGTATCGCATAGTAATCCTCAAATTCCGGAAATGCTCCATATGCAACATATCCTGCACCTTCGCCGCTTCCCCGCTCATCCATCATGGCGAGGGCACTCTTAATTCCGGAACCGTCCATTTTATGGCGGGACCGGTCTATAACTCCGATAATACCACACATCTTTATCACAGATAAGGTTGATAAGAGGAATAAACTCCAACTTATATGAGATAGTTTGTTCAATTAAGTATAAATATAAATGGGTAGAAGCTATGTTCCATATGTCGAAAGATGTCGTGACGGATATGATGAAGCGAATTGATGCCGATCTCGTTAAATTCCTGCGTCTTCAATTCACCGATATCCAGGGAATGCCAAAAAATGTGGCAATTCCCGTTGAACAGGCAGAAAAAGCATTATCTGAGGGTATATGGTTTGATGGATCATCCATCGAAGGATTTGCCCGGATTGAAGAATCGGATATGCTCTTAAAGCCGGATCCGAATACATACTCCATCATACCCTGGCGGCCTGCCGACGCCCGGGTGGCACGGTTTATCTGCGATGTATATACATACGGGAATAAGCCGTTTGAAGGGGATCCCCGCTATATTCTCAAGAAAAATATCCAGGAGGCCGCGAAAATGGGATATGTCTATAATACGGGTCCGGAACTGGAATTCTTCCTCTTCAAGATGCTGGACGGCAGGCCGAGTACCATATTCCAGGATTATGGGGGATATTTCGATCTCGCACCAACCGACTATGCAGAAGATGTACGAAGGGACATTGTCCTGGCATTGACCCAGATGGGCTTTGAAATTGAGGCTTCACACCATGAAGTGGCCGAGAGCCAGCACGAGATTGATTTCAAATACAGCACCGCACTGGATACGGCCGACAGGGTGATCACCTTTAAATTTGCCACAAAGACGCTGGCCCTGCGGAGAAACCTGCATGCAACCTTCATGGCGAAACCGATCGGGGGTATAAACGGCTCGGGTATGCATACCCACATGTCACTCATGAAGGACGGGAAGAATGCGTTTTATGATCCCGATGGAAAGAGGGAACTGAGCGAGACGGCAATGCATTATATCGGTGGGTTGCTTAAGCATGCAAAAGCCATCACACGGGTGGCCAATCCGACCATCAACTCGTACAAGAGGCTGGTTCCCGGATACGAGGCTCCGGTCTATATCTCGTGGAGCGCCTCGAACAGGTCTGCACTTGTTCGGGTTCCTGCAGCCCGTGGTAACAGCACACGTGCGGAATTCAGGAGCCCGGACCCGATGTGTAACCCGTACCTCTGTTTTGCGGCCATGCTTGCTGCCGGGCTCGATGGTATTAAAAATAAAATTGAACCCCCTGAAAGCACGGATGTGAATATTTACCATTTGAGTGATGCCGAACGGGAAAAGATGGGAATCAAGATGCTTCCCGGAAGTCTGCTCGATGCAAACGAAGCCTTGAACAATGATCCGGTTCTCACGAACGCTCTTGGTTCGCACATCATGGAAGGTTTTAATTCGATAGCCCAGTTGGAGACCGACTTGTACAGGACAACGGTTCATCCCTGGGAAGTTGACCGGTATCTTGCTACCTATTAATTTTTTTTCTTCTTCGAAAAATAAGAAATTATATATACATATGACGGTAACTTCCTTCCGTTGTATGCGTAAGGGTGAACAAGAGCCTGGGGAAGAGGACAGGTTAATGATGTGCTGGCTTCCTATATTCGACCTGCAGGGAGAGTCCGATTTATTTGAGATGGTATTTACCGGATTGGAAAAGCCCAAAGAATTACCTGATAAGAAGGATCTGGGAGAATCCGGATGAAGATCATTTTTACCGTTGTGCGTGAGGAGAGAATTTTCGTTTATCCGGAGATCAATTACGAATCTGGGCGTGTATGGAAATGGCTGTACAGCGTGTGATGGGCAGGGGCGAGCAAGAGGGCCCTGATATCCAGTACAAGGGAGGGCTCTTCGCAGTAGACTTCCTATCTGGGGTCAGTATTTCGATCGTTATCGAAGGCGATATAGAGGACCGTGCCGTATCAGACATTTCCGGGAATATGCAAGAGCGGGGAAAATCGGAGACGGACGGATATTTCTCCCTCATCGGACAGTCAACCAGGGTCCGGACAGGTGAAGTGGAGGTCTGATATGTAAAAAGTTCTCCGGCCTCCCAAAAAACATTCTCTCCGGATGCACGTTTCGCATCTGTTGCGGTTGATCGGGGATCCAGAACCTGCTCATCCGTATTTTTTTGACAATGTCCCATTATTGAATCTTTTCATTACCTGGTCTTCCCTGTCTCCACCCGGCAAACACCGAAAAAAACACAAAAGTATTATAATAGGTAGAACCATACTTCCTACTGCACAGACAAACTGAACATGAAAGGAGAAATGAAAAGATCGATTGGAGAATTGGTGGAAAGATGGTACTTGATACGGGAACAACTTCCTGGCTTCTGATATCGACCGCACTGGTCATGTTGATGACGCCCGGGGTCGGGTTTTTCTATGGAGGGCTTGTCCGGAGAAAAAATTTCATCTCGATGGTCGCACTCGCCTTCATAGTCTTTGCACTGGTAAGCATACAATGGGTCCTGTTTGGGTATTCACTCTCATTCGGACCGGATATCGCGGGTTTTATCGGCAACCTGGACTATGCAGGCCTTGCCGGGATACCTAATGAGGCGGGAGAAGCCGGATATCCCCCGCTTATCTTCGTCGCATTCCAGATGGTCTTTGCAGCCATCGCGATGGCAATCGTGACATCGGGTTTTGCAGAGAGGGTAAAACTCTCATCATTCATCATATTTGCATTACTATGGACAACCCTGGTATACGATCCCCTTGCTCACTGGGCATGGGGTGGTGGCTGGGCCGGGGCCTATGGATCCCTTGACTTTGCAGGGGGCACCGTCGTCCATATCAGCTCCGGTTTTGCGGCACTCGCGGTTGCCCTCGTCATCGGGAAACGGGCAGGGTTTGGCGAATACAGCCTCGAGCCCCATAACATCCCCATGACACTGCTTGGAGCCGCCCTCCTCTGGTTCGGCTGGTTCGGCTTCAACGCCGGGAGTGCGCTCGCGGCCAACTCACTTGCGGTAAACGCATTTCTCGTCACGAATACGTCTGCGGCGGCAGGAGCTCTCTCCTGGCTCTGCGTGAGCTGGCTGCGTGGGAAGCCGAGTTCGCTTGGAATGATCTCGGGAGCCATTGCGGGCCTTGTGGCAATCACCCCGGCTGCTGGATACGTGGGTGTCATTCCGGCAATGGTGATCGGGGCAATCGCCGGAATCCTCTGTTACGGTGCAATGCTCTGGCGTCTTTCGCGAAAGATGGATGAGAGTCTCGATGCCTGGGCGGTACACGGCGTTGGCGGATTATGGGGTGCCATTGCTACCGGCATCTTTGCGGCTGCGGCTATTGGGGGCTTCTCGGGACTGATCGAAGGAAACGTCAGCCAATTCATTGCCAATGCGGCAGGAGCACTTGCAGCCCTCGTATATGCGTTTGTCGTTACACTGGTACTGGCAAAACTTGTCGACATGACGCTTGGACTCCGTGTCAGTGACCAGGAGGAGTATGTCGGCCTTGATCTCTCCCAGCACGGAGAACGTGTGTGACAGGGGGACCACTCATGAAGATGGTTAAAGCGATAATCAGGCCCGAAAGGCTTGAATTTGTCAAGAAAGCACTCGAAAAGGAGGGAATCTACGGTATGACCATATCGGAGGTCATGGGAAGGGGGGACCAGAAGGGAATCTCCCTCCAGTACCGTGGTGGTGCGATGACTGTCGACCTCATCCCAAAGATAGAGATAGATATCGTCGTCGGTGATAACAATGCCGAAATGGTCATCCAGAAGATCTGTGAAGCGGCATACACCGGAAAGATCGGTGACGGGAGGATCTTTCTTTTGCCTGTGGAGCGATCCATAAAAGTCCGTACAGGCGAGGAGATTACCTGAACCGCTCTACTCTCTCTTTTTCTCGTTCTCCGAAAAAAAACGTAAATATTCGAAGATTTCAGCCTCACCACCATCCTTGCGGAGAGAACGAGCGCGAAATTATTCTCTTTTCAAAAAGATCCCTTTTATCTCCCCTCGCGTGACGGGATTATCAGGCAGGGTTGTGCATCGTTTTATTGGGTATGGATAGCAAAAAGCCGGGAATGCAAAAAATCTCCGTATCATTTGACAAGCAAGACCAGGTCTCAAAGATTAGCATGCGATAGCAAAAAAGGAATCTGGCCTGGTTCAGGTGCCCAACTTCTGGATCGATTCAAGGGCAGCGGCCCTGACGTAGCGGTTCGGATCTTTACAGGCCCTTTCGAGGGGAATAACTGCTCTGTTATCCCCGAGTTCTCCAAGCGCCACAGCTGTTGCGAATCTGATATCATTATCCTCATCGTCGAGCAGCGGCACAAGGTGTTCATATGCTCTGGCATCCTTGAGCGATCCAAGAGCATCTACTGCGGCAAGCCGTACTTTTTTGTCTTCATCCCAGAGATCTATCATAAGATACTCTGTTGCAGTACGGCCAAGTTCCCGGAGTCTGGCGACATCCTTCCAGCGTTCCTCTCCGGGAGATTTCTCTTCCTTCCGTGTTTCCCGTAACACGATCTTTCCCTCCCCCCCTGGAGGCTATTTACCGATAGTCATACGAGCATATCAATGTATGCCTGCTGGAAAAAATGGTCAAATATGATTAATACGATGAAATAAACAATTAAATCGCTTATTGAATAGTTATTATAAATACTATAATATTAGATTATCGTCACGTGCCAATCATTAATATATGTAACACATACATTCTCTTGAAAAAAAAGTTGCGGATTACTATCCGGGGTATGAAAACTGCATCTTTGAAGAGGGGAGAATGATGGCTGCGGACATATATCGAGTTATTATGTACATCTGCCTGGCAGGAGCATTTATACTATCTCCTGTTCTGGCGGAGGATGAAACGCCGACACCGACACCGACACAGACCTTCACCCCGGCAAACATTGATTTTACGGCCAATGTAACGAGTGGCTACGTACCGCTGCATGTTTTGTTCACCGATATCACGGAGTATCCCGGGGAGATATACTCCCGCGAATGGTATTTTGGGGACGGTTCATGGTTCCAGGATTCAACGCCTGAAGTGGCACATACGTATACGGATCCTGGACTTTATACAGTGACTTTCAACAGGCAGGACGAACAGGGAACGCACGTGAAGATCAGGTATAATTACATCTCCGTGATGATCCCCCCTACGCCGACGACGACCGTCACCACGGCACCGACTACTACACAGACCACTGCTGCAACGACTACCGTGACAACAACCCCTACCACATATCCGTCCCCCACCACCACGAGTTCACAACCGCCGGTAGAATTCTGGGGTGTTGTAACCGAACTCGGGAATCCTGCTCCTGCAGGATCGCTGATAATTGCAAAGATCGATGACCAGGAACGCGGGAGGATAACAACAGTTGTAAGCGGGGCCTACGGTGGTAGCGGCGCTTTCGATGAGAGGCTTAAAGTGACGGGTACATCAGGTGATATTGTTACGTTCTGGCTCAACAACCGACAGGCCGATCAAACTGCAATCTACTCAAGTGGGAGCCAGACCCTTGATTTGACATTTACCACATCTCCAACAACTATGCCTACTACCGATCCCACCACAACCGTACCTACGACTATCCCTGTAACGACCGTTCCTACTACAACCGTACCTACGACTATCCCTGTAACGACCGTTCCCCCCACAACCGTACCTACGACTATCCCTGTAACGACCGTTCCTACTACAACCGCACCTACGACTATCCCTGTAACGACCGTTCCCACCACAACCCCTACCACGGTCCCCACAACCATACCGACCCCAATTCCTGACATGTATTTACCGCTCTACAAAGGATGGAATTTCATCTCGGTTCCACTGGTCCTTGACAAAGATCACGATACCGGGGATATTTTCAGCATGATCGATACGGGCGGACGCGTTACCTGGACATACAATGCTTCCCTCTCACGATGGCAGAAGATATCCAGCGATACTCCGCTCGAACAGATGGAGGGTATATGGATCTATTCGGTAAAGTACGAACAATTTGGCCTGTACTTTTCGAAACACCAGGGGATGGTCAACCGCTCATTCTATGAAGGCTGGAATGCGTTAGGTATTCCCGGTTCATATGACCGCTCTGCACGGGATGCCCTCGCTCCGGTGCGGGAATCATGGGTTTATGGAATCGGGTTCAACGGTGCCTCGCAAGAGTATGATACCACAATAATAAAAGGAGGGACAGGAGAAATGAGCGATTTAAGGCACATGTTTCCGGCAAAAGGGTACTGGGTTTTCTTTAGAGAAAATGCAACATTTGAAGCATCTCCCACCCATTATCTCTAATTTCAATTTTAGAGGACCGCGCTTATTATATGAGATCGACTATCTTATCCGCGCCTGGGCGTCTTCCGATAAACCATTCCCTGAAAGATTGCAATTTTTTCTCCTTCCTCACCGGTCACCGTCACCGTGTATGTTGCCAGTCTCGGATTGAGTGAAAATTCCTCGGCTTCGGCATACAATGGACCTGATATAGCGGCTTTCATGTATGAGATGTGGGCATTTATTGCCGCCGCAGGTATACCATGTGAGTTGGATGCAAGCGCAAAAGCGGCATCCGCAAGGGTAAAGATCGCTCCCCCGTGCACTGTACCATGGCTGTTCAAGTGTGACTCATTTATCTCCATCTTAACGCGGGCACGACCATTACCGGATTCAATGAACTCAATGCCGCAATTACGGGCGAAAGCATCTCCCGAGAAGAAATCCGATTGAGATTCCATAGACAATATATCACCAGTGTTATACAAAAAATTGCCTTGTCTCCATTCCATGTAACTGAAATAGGGTTGCATGATTCATGCAGACACTTTTTGCCGGTCATTTGAAGAAAAAGGTTAATAATTTAATCCTTTTTAATCAGTTCGGCTACTTCGGCTGCTGTAACAGCGATCATTGTCTCTGTTCGCATGGTGCCCATCTGGGCGATCTCCATCATTGCTTTTAACATGGAATTCTGGTCCGGGGCCTCGATGAAGGCCACGAAATCGTAATTACCGAGAGTATAATAGATATCAGTGACCTTTCCCCCGACACTCTGAAGAAGCACCTTCATTTCAAGGATGCATTCAGTCACGTTTTTGACCTTGGCTATTCCTGTCTGGGTGAAATGGCCAAATATTATAAATTGAATCATGGATTTTGATCTCTCATCTGTCATAATACGGACTCTCTGTCAAATACTAATTAATTTTTCGAGTTGAGTGGCAATATCAGGGTAATCCGTTTTAAAAAAATCATAATCCCAATTTGAGACGAAAAAGACTACAGACAGAAAAATATCCAAAAACATTTCCACATTATAATTACATCTGTATAGATGCCGGGACCGGAATAAAGAGAGAAATTTCAAAATATTTTTTAATTCGATACACCAGATAGTATCATTTGACATTTATTTCCAGTGAAAGGGCAGTATCACCGGTCATAGCCGATATCCTGATGGTCGGCATTGTAATGATCCTTGCAATCCTGGCACTATTGCTCTTTCACATGCCTTCTTTTTACCTTTTTGAACATGAAACTCCATCCATCCTGCAGATAAAGGGCGTTTACCATGTAAATGAATATGGGTATCTCAACTATGATTCACGTGTCATCCTTGTAAACAGCGGGGTTGATAGTTACGAGAACGACGTGCTATATGCTGCATTCTACCGTAACGGTGAGAAATTACCCTGCAAGATCGAGACGATGAATGGGTATGACTTCATCTCCACTCACCATTACGGAGTTATAACCGCGTATTGACACAACATTAATATTAACCAAGCAACTCATTTAGTATCATGGGGGCTTTGATCGATCACCTAGCGGATCTTCCTACGGTCTCGACACGAAGAAACTACCAGGCGTCACTTTTTGATTACTGCGATATATTATTCGGACGACAACGGTCGGGTATGCAAGTTACCGAGGAAGAAAAAGAACGATATGACAAGATTGTTGATTCCCTGATTGAAGGATACCAGAACGGGGAGCGGGATTATTTCAAGGATATGCAGAAGTATTTTGCCACGCTCAAAAACCGGATGACACCGATGGCCGGCAGGAACTACATCGCTTGTATCAAAACTTTCTTTCTTTATCAGCGGATTGAACTATCAACAGCGGATTGGCAAATACTTCGTAAAAGATTGCCTAAGGGCGGCGCACAAACACAGGAATCGGAGATGTCTCACGAGGTAATACGATCCATTCTGGCCCATGCCGATTCCCGGCTTCGTGCTCTTGTGCTTGTGATGGCTTCCAGCGGATTGAGACTCAACGAAGCATTAGCCATTGATATACGGGATCTCGCATTGGATACCGATCCTGCAGAGATACGCATACCCGGTGCGAACACCAAGACCGGATCGGCAAGGACTGTTTTCATCACCGATGAAGCGGTATCCGCAATACGCGAATGGCTGAAAGTCCGTGATGAATATATCAGGGTTGCATGGGCGAGAACAGCGGGGTTTGTGAGACAGAAAGCGGTAAAAGAACGACCAGACGGCGATAGACGGCTGTTCCCGTTCACAGACCAGACCGCATCATTGGCATGGAAAAATGCTTTGGCAAAAACCGGAATGATGGAGCGGGACCGAAGCACGAACAGGTACACGCTCCATATGCATATGTTGAGAAAATTTTTTAGAAGCCATGCCGGATTGAATATGCCTGATTTTATTACAGAAAGACTCATGGGTCATGAAGGAGGTTATCTGGGAGCATCTTATAATCGCGTTCCGTGGGAATCCATGAAGGAGGCTTATCGTAAGGCCGTGCCCGGTTTAACAATCATGATGAAGGAGGATTATGAAGTCAGAGAGGAAGTTAAAACCCTTAAATCTGAAAATAAGAAACTTCGGGAGCGAATTGAAGTATTAGAGACCGGGATTAAGACGATTGAAATGGTGCTGACGAATCCGGAATCTGGTAAGGAATTTGTGGAAGCATTGTGGAAAGCCCGGTCCAATGCTTCTCCTGCGGGTATACCGTGAACCTGCCAACAGATAGTGTTTGCCGGAAATGCGGGGCACCACTCACCGAGGAGGCTTTACGGGACCAGCAGGCCACAATCTCGTTTATTGAGCGGGAATCTGCCAGAGATCCAGATCTGCATAATGCATTGAAACTGGTAGTGCGGTATGTTGCCGCGAGCAAGGCAAATATTAAATAATTTTTATGCGCCTCGGGCGCAAGTTGCTACATTTAAACACAAAAGTATGGCGAATTGTAACTAATAGCTACAGACTGAACCTCTTTTTCCGATTTACTGTCACAAACTTTTTATTACCGGAATTTCGAGGTATCTGCGAAAACATATAGGTGTATGTAAATGGTTGTAGTAGTCCATAAGGATGGGCAAATCTCCCTCCAAACTACAGTGTGTATCCCAATCGAGCTTATCAATCGAGCCCGTGATCTTAATATAAACCGTTCTGGTCTTTTAAGAAAAGCGCTGGAAGACGAGATTGGGCGTATAGAGAGTGAACAAGGCAGAAGAGCGGTAGCCCTCGCAGCACGACCCGGAGAAGCTACCGACTCGCCCCAAGAAGAGGCGATCTCTATTGATCCAGGCGATTGATAAAACCTCCGAACCGCCACTTTTGGCAAAACAAAGCACAATAGATTCTCTTCCGCTTCTTTACCGCGTGATTGCCGATGAACTGATACGAAAGGGTCGGATCATTATTGAACCGGAAAAAAAAGGAAGAGAAGATGCGACGAAGGGCAGTATCGCAAACAAGACCGCACCTGATGAATTAAAGGCATGTGGCACCCCTACAACGTCGGAGGCGCGATCTTGACGGCATATAGTCACTGTTCTCCTTATAAATACTTTTCCAAGCAGGAGGCGGTTTGATGTCGTATTATGTCTGCCGTGGCTGCCGGAAGGTAGGCATCCGTCTGACTGCTGCAACTAGTACATTCCCAGGGTATTCGCATGGTTCCATCCATTCTTGCCAGCACTGCGGCGAGCGGTTGGATCGGATATCCGTCTATCAGTATATGCAATTCATCAGAGAAGGCACGGAGGGCGGCGCATGATGAGTAATCAATGCTCGTTAGATGTGTTTGAGGCAACAACCAAACCAGAAACGCCGCTGGCTACCGTTGTGAACATCACCCGCGTTAAGGGAAAACGACGTGTTAAGTATGATGTCTATATCGGCAGAAAGACCCGTATACACGGCGATTCAATCTTTAGAAATCAATTCAGGATTGGTAAGGATGGCACCAGATCCGAAGTGATAGAGAAATATCGGCAATGGATAATGGGTGAGGCCTTCATAGATAACGAACAGATCCGCCGGGCGGCTATTCTGATTCTCATTCCAGAAATGAAAGGGCTTATCTTGGGTTGTTGGTGTAAACCCGAACCTTGCCACGGCGATATCCTTTGTGATCTGATCAATGGTGATATTGAAATACCGTTTATTGAATCTGAATACGTCGAACAGGCATTCGATTATTATTATTCAGTAAGCGGGACTTGTGGGATGGCAATTCTTCCATTCTTGCCGCGAATGGGTGATGGTGCATGAAGGATCCGTGCAAAGGCTGCAAGTATCATCACGCTGCTCCCAATCAAAAGAGGGTTCTCCGGCCGGTATGCACAGAGCTGGCAATCCGGGCGATTTACGCCTACAGATTGCAGACGCGGCTCGTGCCGGCCTTTGTCCCCAAACCATCTGCCGTTTTGATTTGCACAAGATTCGAGCGGAGGCGCGAGGAATGACCAGCATCGACACCTTACCCGCATCACTCCACAACCTGACGGCCGGCCAGCTCTTACATCGATTAGAGTATGCGCAGGAGCACCCGGATCGGTATTCCTTCGCCTATATTGAACGAATCAAACACCTATGGCGCGAATCTCCCAGGACGCCGGCCAATGTCTGTGAGCTCCTTGTGTGGTTACGGGCCAATGGAATCACTCCATTACCCTGCATCACCAGGACGAAAGGACCGATTGAGCAGATAAGCACGAGGAGCGTCTATGGTGAGTGTCCGGGTGATTCATTCCATATACCAACACCAGAAAGATTGGACGTTATCAATAATTGGTGGGGGCAGGAAGAATATCACAAAGCCACGGGGCCAAGTGACCAGGCGGTATCAATCGACTGTGATCCCGGTTACAACTCCGGCAGGCGTGTAATTGGGATCGATGTTGATACCGACGCTTTATTTACTGCTGCTATTGACTGCCCTCAATTCCTGACCGCTCCGGCCGTCCGAGGTAAGAAAGGTGTTAAGATATTCTTTTTCACCGTGTCACAGAACTTGCCCGCGCAAATCCAGTATTATGGTGATGATAAGGATCATCCTGCATTGGAAGTTTTCACGGCCGGCAAACATCTCCTCGTTTATGGTGAACACCCCGACAGCTCGCCGGACAAACGAATACTCTATCAATTCCTGCGTGGGTTTGGGTTGCCTATTCCTTCCTTTTCGTGGAATTGGATCACGGACGGCGTGGAATATCTGGTTCATGCCGGAAAACTTACCATTAGTGAAGGAACGGATAAAACCCATCAAACTCCTAATCATTCGGTTAAAAAGACCGGAGATAAGACTACTTCCAAGCGTGTTACTCTTGCCTCCCGGCTGGGCCTGCGTATCGAGGATGTATGCAGGCCAGAGAATCCAGTAATCATGGGCACAACGATCATGGGTGCTCATCCGATCCACGGGTCTACATCTGGTCGTAACCTGCATGTCCATGTTACGGACCAGGTTTGGTACTGCCATCGCTGCCGTGTAGGTGGGGGGGTTGCAGAATGGTTATTGGTCGAATGGGGATTAAAACATGGATATAGCGACTGTTCAACGGTATTGAAGGCATACAGGGAGACGGCTAAAACATTCCATAAAATACGGAAGAAGGAGGTAAGGGCGTGACCAACGGAACCGATCTTCCTCCACTCCCTTCAGCAGCAAGCCTCGTAAGGAAGGCTGCGGGTGCCAAGATTGATTATCCGGCCATCGCACAGGAAGTCATTGCCCGGCATCACATCATCACGTGGAACAAGAACATTTATCTCTATCACGACGGGTTCCATCAGAGAGACGAAGGATGGGTAGACTTCGAGATCCAGGACATCCTTTTAAAACGTGCTTTCCACGAGACAAAATCGATCACCGAAGCGAAACGGCAGATACGGTCTTATATCATTGATTCCAGTTATTCAACCGACTTTCCATTCAACAAATATCCTAATCTCTTCAACATCAAAAACGGTATCCTGAAAATTGATCTGGATTCCGGTGAGGCCGAATTAATCCCACACTCTCCTGAGTATGTATTCAATTACAAGGCTATCATCAGTTACAACAAAGAAGCGGGGGTTGAACCCATTAAAGCGTATTTAAAGACACTCATCACCGATTATGATGTTCTTATCCAGATACCGGCACACGCCATCCTATCAGCCCTTGGTAATGTCTTTAAATACGCTTATTTTATGAAGGGACCGGCAGACAGCGGTAAATCCACATACCTTAATGCGCTGCAGGAACGGTTTTTTGGCACGGAGGTGTGCTCAAATGTCAGCCTGCAGGATCTTCTTTTCAGTTCATTCAGACTACCTGAACTTGAAGGAAAGATAGCCAACATTTACGCTGATTTATCCGACCAGAAGATACGTGACATTGGAAAATTCAAGGCTCTTACAGGCGGTGATTGGGTAACAGCAGAACGGAAACACCAGAACCCGTTTAAGTTCAAGAACCAGGCACTATTCATCTTCTCTGCTAACAAATATCCCAAAATTGATGTGAATGACCCGGCATTCTGGTCCAGATGGGTTCCGGTTAAATTCAGCAACGAGTTTACACGCGACCCTACATATGAAGGGAGAACATTCACACCGTCATTCATGGAGGGGTTCTTAAATCTCGTATTGACGAAAATCCCGGACATCCTGAAAGATGGCATAGTCACAAACGAATCGGTAATGGATGAGTGGTTATCGGACTCCAACAACGTGCACCAATACATCAAAGAGGAGCTGGAGAAGCACACAGGCGCACTCCTCATCAAAGACAACGTGTTTCACACTTACACCTCGTGGTGCGAACAGAAAGATGTTGAACCACTATCAAAGAGCAAACTCACAGCAGAGTTGGAGCGGTGTGGTGCCATCGTGAATGTCCGGCGTACGATCAATGGCAAACAGGAACATTGTTACCAAGGGTTCAAGCGCAAAGGTGAGGAGCCGATCATACCAGATGGGGAGAAGGAAGGTTCCACCCAGACTTCAATTTCACCAGGTGATAAAAATGGATAAAAACAAACTCATATCTTTGAGTTTGCCGGGTTTGCCAACTTTTTTAAAAATAAGAGACGGTATTGAAAATAGAGTATTAGATCATCTATTCTGTATAATAGAATGTGAGAAAAAACCCGGCAACCCCGGCAAGCATTTTTCTCTCTCACCCTACCAGATCCATACCCTTGCCATCCTCGGGATCCTCCTCCTGGCCGACTACATCATCACCGCCGGCGGAGTCCTGCACCTATGATCAGATATCTCGTATTACAGCACATTTTCGAGGATTCACAGGATATCTACCTCGACATGAAAACGCGGCGAAATGCGGGCTTTTTCAACAAACGAGAACGCGTTATCGAGGATGCCCCTGATGGATTGGTCATGGTATCTCTCCCCAGGTGGCGTTATGTTACGTTTGCTGCCGAATATCCACCGGATTCCTTAAATAAATGGATTTATGATAGAAACCAATTTTTGAAAAAATAGTGAAAACTTCTTTGGTACAACTCAATAGTATATTTCGTGAGTGCGCTTGCTTGCAGCTCATCATCTTCAATTCAAGACCAGACATCAAAGTGCTGCCGGGACTCAGGAACCTTCCCAAAATCCGACTGCCAATCGGAATCTGGGGAAAGCCAATTACTTATTGTTTGGTTAGACACCCCGATCTGGTCTGCAATCTCCTGTTGCGTCAGGCAGTCTAAACCTTCCAGAACAACCGAGGCGGGGGCCGTGCTTCTATGCGTGACCGTTCCACCGCTATTTGGGGGTTCACTACCCTTGGCCGGGGCGCTGGCACTGGTTGAGGCACGGATTCTACCGCCTCCTCGTCTTCGAATATCTCCTCGTCTTCATACTCTTCGATGTCCTCCCCGAGGATTTCCTCATCTTCGATTATTTCCAGCTCGTCTATCTCTTCCTCAGGAAGATCCGGTTTGAACCAGCGCATCCGTGACCACTCACTATTAGGGACCAACTCGTAACCCACCGGCCACGGTTCTTTCCACCGGGACAAACTATAGCTCTTGCATGCCGGGCAACTGATCGGTATTTTCGTTTCGGTTTTCGGTTGCCACTGGTGACCGCATGACGGACACACCAGGTCCGGGCGAACCAGGCCATCCCATAAACCTCGTCGGCGTTTTGCCGCGATTGCCTCATAATCAGTCCACCCCAAAATCACCCCACCGGCACGGGTTCTTTTCTTCCAACCAAAGGGTTTGAGGTATGTCATTTTATTCATGATTGATAGTAATATTATTACTCATAGATATAATTTATTGAAGATGATGATATTGGTGTTTTTTTAATTTCTATTTATTAATACGTGATTACGAAAAGGAAATGTGAGATTTCTTCTCTCTGAAAAGTATAAATAAACCTTTGTAATAATTACTCGCAGTGATAATTATGCCGGATAAGATATCAGTTCGGGCACATCTCCGGAAAATACCGGGAAGGAAGAAGCGAGTTTTAATAAAAAGCTATGAGCGCGCTCCGAAAGGCCAACGCGCGGCAAAGAGTAAAGGATGTGATGAAGAATGAATGATATACCTTGGATACGGATCCTTGCCATCACGTTTCTGCTGGTTGCACTCCTTGGGATCACACATGCGGCGGCAACCTGGACAAGCTATGAAATAGGGTATGGATCAGACATCGGTCGGTATTCTGACTGTGTGTATGATACTAATGATAACCTGCATGTGTTCCATTACGATTATTCATCGGATGCTTTGAAACACATCAAAGGAACCGAAATTGACTACACCACTACCACACTGATGAGCGGTGAAGGGTATTATTTCTTTCAAGCGGCAGCAGACAGCTCAGGGCAGGTTCACCTGGCAGTCTTCGCAGATGACAACGGCAACGACGGCAAATTCTACTATTTGAAACGCAGTGCGGAAGGCTCGTGGAGTTCTCCCGAGCTGATATTTGATTCCGGAAACGACACATACCCGGACAGTGGCGGCGTCGGTATCGCAGTTACATCCGAGAACGAACCGTGGGTGATCACCCGGCAGTGCTGGTTAAGCAGCGGTTGGCATGAGAATGTCACTGTTTTTTATAAATCAGGCGAGGATTGGGTCGGTGAAACCATTTTAGATAACGCAGCGGACGCGAGCGGGCGGGGCATTTGTGCCATTGCGATGGATAGCACCGATACGCCACATATCACGTATATCGACCAGACCGATGATACATTCTATTACGCATCCCGGACGGGTGCCGACAGCTGGAGCAGCAACACGATCATGACATCCGTTTCTGCATCTACCGGCGCAGTACCAAGGCTCTTCTTCATATCCGACACTCCAAACGTTATATATAGCGATTCCTACACGCCGTATCATGCGGTATATTCGGGATCGTGGAGTGTGAACGCGGTATTACCGACTATTGATTGTGCCCCCAACGCCATGAAAGGTTCCGATGATACTATGTGGATCGTCGCCGGCGACAACGATATGTGTGAAAGCGTTAAGGTTGCGTACAAGACCACAGCTGGCTCATGGTCTGATTATGAAGAAATATCAGATTTCGGCTCGTGGTATACATCCGGGGCCGTGGATTCATCAGATAACCCCACGGTAATATTCGCAGATGATGGTGAGAATCACATATATGCAATATATCGCACCCTTGGCGATGTATCTGTTGGCGGTATAACCTATTGTGCGACCAACGCGACGCCATTGGAGAACGTGACTGTTGCATGTCTCCAAAACGGCACGTATACTAACACCACGAGCAACGCGACCGGAAACTATCTTTTAGAGGGATTGTGGGAGAACTTGGAGATCAACATCACCGGGATCCTTGAGGGGTATACCGGCGGTTATGTCGAGTTCACCCCACCAACCGGCGGGCAATTATATTCGGTCGATATCCCACTGATACCCGATGAATATAATACATCATCCACCACGATTGGCGGGATCGTCTATCTATCGCCATATTATGACGTTCAGGCCGGGTGCACCGTCACGATATCAAACGCGACGTGGGAGAATACAACGAGCACAAACAACGCCGGGTATTACGAGTTCTGCAACCTGACAGCATCCTCCACGTATGATTTCACGGCCAGCTATACGGACCACCAGCCGGATGAATCAGAATGTAACGCGGGTGAAGAGGGTTCGTTCACACAACATGATATCTTACTCCAGGAGAGTTTTACACTCACCGTATACGCGAAAGAACTGGAATCTGGTGGGGTTATCACGGGTGATACCGTCACCATATCGCTGGATACCGGGCAGGAGACCACCACAACGACGGGATCATGCACGTTTGAAGGCTTGGATTATGGATGTTACACCATCACCGGCTCATGTATGGGTTATTATCCCGGCAGCTCGTCAATTGTGGTCGATGAATCAAAAAGTGCTACGGTATACCTGGACCCCGTGACTGAAAAAGAGGCCGGGCCGGGCGGGGCTTATGCTCCAAAAACTGTTTTGATCACTGTCCAAACCATCTGGGGATCTCCGATTGAAGACTGTTGCGTGAACTGCACCGGCTACGAAACCACTGCAGGGTCGTGGGACTGGTTGTACCAACTGTTCGGCGTCGATGTGAACGAGACACCGATCGCCACCGCCACGATGAGCGGCTACACTGATTATAAAGGTGATATCGACTTCGTGATGTTCGAGCCGGTGAAATACAACTGCACGTTCTACAAGGTCGGTGAGATTGACAAATATGAGAAGATCTACCCGAAGTATGAGCATTACATCATTTTAGCGACGGAGTTCGGCAACTCGTCGTGGCTGGAAGGCGGTATCGACATCAACCAGGCGATCAACATCACCGTCACCACGTCGGTGATCAACAGCACCGCCGCGTATATCAACATGAGTTATGCCGACGCATCGGGCGGCACAACGGGCGGCACCTGCTGGCTGAACCAGACCGACCCGGCGGACCGGATGGGTGACGAGCTGGTGATCGACTCCGATGCCATCACCGGCAATTCGTGCAGCTGCTCGTTTATCGTGACGGACTACGCGGGTGAGTCCTATGTTGTGAGGGTGAAACCTACCCATGACACGTGGGACTTCGAGCGTGATTTTGCCGTGACGTTCCCCGAGGAGGAGTTCAACCCGTTAGGATTGACGGACTTTGAGTTGATGCTGATCGCCGCGTTCCTGATCCTGTTCACCGGTTGCCTGTTCGGTGCGATATCCGCGCCACATGCACCGCTGATCATGTGTTTCATGGCATGGATTATGTATGTCCTTGGATTCCTCAACCTGATGCGGGGCGATACGGTGGCGGAGTTGAAATTGCTTGGCGCCATGACGCTGGCAACCGTTCTATCGGTCCTGATGCTTGTGATGGTGAGGAGCAAGAAGGAGAGGTTTGTTTAGTGATACAAATCCCTATTTTTCGTCTTCATCAAGTGGATCGAGCAGAAAAATGCGTATGCGTTTGCCAACCCAGGTGATAGGAGTATAAACTCGTCCGGCCTTGCTGCTTTTATTAACTGTCTTTTCCAGCATGCCATAAGCTTTAAATTCATCTTCGTTTTTAATTGAAACCGTAACATCAATATCCATCATTATAGCCAATTAGTAGCCAAACATATATATACTTTAATAGTCTATAGAGGTTTAGCCAAAGTTTGGCTAAAATAGGTGAGCACTACATGATAGATATAAACCTTGAATCCCTCAAAAACCAGCACCAGGAAGTCAACGCGGAGATTGCTGCATTGATCCAGGATGGCTGGCCGGGTGACGATCAGGATCTTGCCATGGCTGAAGATGAGAATATCCGGGACCAGCTTAACCGGCTATTCTTTAAAAACCCTATGGGGCTGGCGGTCGTGAGACGAAAAATTGTTGAACTGCTAATCGAACACCACACATAACCCCTCAAAAATAGCCCTCCTAAAAACTCTTTTTTCCGAGCGATTTGTAGGCACGAGAATGGATGGTATGGGTGGGGGGTGTATGTTCTATCATGCCAATAGTGGATCCACCATGCCACTTATGAATTTTTGGCTGAGTGGTTGATCGGGTGATCATATCGGCATGTGCCGAAGTGTCTCCTGGTCGGCGGGCTGCTGATCTCGAGCGTGGTATATCTCCGGCGGCATTGACGTTATGGAGATGATGTAAAGATTAGGGTTATGTAAATCCGATTGATAGTCGGAATTGCATAACCATTCACCCGGGGATCCGGCCGGGACATATACATCGTAGCAATAGTTGTATAGGCAACCCTGTCCAGTCAATGGACATTATCAAAAGCAGACCCTAATTTCTTTTGAACGAGGATACGACACTGTCGTAGGATGTATGGTTTTATACAAACAAGAAAATAATTTTGCACTCCGAGTGCAGCGGCACTGCAACCATAACCGTTCGCTTTTAGTGTTCAATATTCCGGTAGGGATATGATGGCATATTGTCGCCGTAACTGGTAGGTTTTGGCAGGGGTTCATGTGCCGGTAAATTTTCCGGAACATAAGGAGATTTTCGGTAGTGGAAATATTTCCACAACCGATGATGTAGGCAAGCAGGCAACGTGGTGGAAAATTTACCACCACCTATAGATGCAGGCGAGGCGGCGGCATGAGGCGACACTTCCACAGGAAGGACAGCAGGGTTTTCATGCGTGTGAAAATTTTCACACACACGAGAAGGGTCGTGCCAATGATGCGGTTCGCTCACTTTCGTTTAGCGAAAGTGACTCTGGTCTGCTTTCGAGGGATGTCCTACACCACCAAGTAAAGGACAAAAAACGCTTTCGGAGAAATCTCCGGAAGTGTTTATTGGATAACCATGTCACCGAGGCCCGGGGAATAGGACAACTTTGCATTGACCCTACTATGTATATAGTATACCGGAATCGGCAAAAAATGGTGATTAATGTAGTATCAATACGTTGTTAAGGAGTTCAGACCATGGGCGGGACAGGCTGTTGCGGGTCTTTCTGGAACCCCAATGAAAAAATCGCCCTTGATTTCACAGATTTTACGTTCAGGCCTGGGGATGTAATCAAGATGGAAATATTCAAGA
>Ga0272442_10000198_pt1 | contig 100032 bp, 87 predicted proteins | sample SSMForm2O_FD_200262 | JGI IMG/M metagenome (GOLD analysis project Ga0272442, IMG submission 200262) | Marine sediment archaeal communities from Little Sippewissett salt marsh, Falmouth, MA, United States - SSM-Form-2O | ecosystem: Environmental > Aquatic > Marine > Wetlands > Sediment ...
TATTAAAATGCGCGACGGGTAAATCAAGTGGTACCGGACGGCGCGAATGGGTGTCTATAAATACGCGTCTTTGGGATTTTGCTCTTTAAAAAAAGAGGCTTGACATGTGGCGGTTATGGGTGTCCCCCAAACTCAAGTATAATTTATGAAATTAGTAAATCCTATGACATGCAATTACCCGGCGAATATGAAGTAACATGTAAATATTCAATTGCTGATATAATTTCTGGTGATATAGAAAAAATTATTAATAACAAAGAAAGGAAATTACTTCGTATAGAAACGAAATTTAATAAGTTCAATCTAAGGGGAATAAGGGAGACGCAACCCCTTATTCGCTTAAAAAGGGGTTGCGTCCCCCTTATTTGAAGAGCTGAAAAAAGAAGAAGGCAAATCCGGCGAGCCCAGGTAATTGTCACTCTGAGAAACATCTGGCACAAACTGTATCTTCTTGTTGACGGAGTGGCTTGGGAAACGGCGCGAAAAATCATTTCCCAGACCTGCTCCGGCGAAATCATCTTCGCCCGGGACACGAAGCTTCACAAATAGGCGTTTTCAGTAATCTATTAACTATTGCACGATTGCTAAGATAAATATAACTATTCAGATATATGAATTATTTGCAGGCCATTGTGATAGTCTGCTATATATACATAGGGATCACTAACATAAACATCACAGGTGTTAGATGGCGTAGCATAAAATCCAGCAAGAGCCGGTTTGGCGGGATTGGAAATATCGATTACCTGCAGGCCGTCCTGACCATCTGCTATATATGCATATTTACCGCTGATACAGATACCTTGAGCAAAACCCGGTGTATCATGCGATCCAACAAGTATCGGATTTGCAGGATTAGATATATCTATTATCTGCAGCAGGCCACCGATTTCATAGTTTGCCACATATGCATATGAACCGCTTACGTAAATATCTTCGGCAAAACCCGGCGTATTATAAAATCCGGCGAGTGTAGGGCTTGCCGGATTAGAAATATCTATTATCTGCAGACCACTAAACCAGTCTGCTACGTAGGCATATGAACCGTTTACGTAAACATCTTCGGCAACGCCCGGCGTATTATAAAATCCGGCGAGTATTGGGCTTGTTGGATTAGAAATATCTATTACTTGCAGGCCGCTATGCCCGTCTGCCACATATGCATATGAGCCACTAGTATAAACGCCAAGGGCGTAATCAGGTGTATTATACCACCCGGCAAGTACCGGGTTTGCAGGATTGGAAATATCTATTATCTGTAAACCGCCGTTCTCATAATCAGATACATACGCATACGAGCCATTTACATAAACATCTTGGACTGAACCCGGTGTATTATACGATCCGGTGAATGTGGGATTAGCGGGGTTGGAAATATTGATTATTTGCAAGCCGCTTCCATTCCCGACATACGCATATGAACCGCTTACATAAACGTCTTGGGCACAACCCGGTATATCATACGATCCGGTGAATGTGAGTGTGGGGGGCAATACAGTTATAAAGCTCCAGACATCGCCTTCCACTATTCCGGCTGAATTGACGCTATCGATACGCCATAAATAGTCAGTACCGTAAGCAAGATTGCATGGTGGTTCCCAAGTATTATTAGAAGTAGTTACGCGGAAATTAAGCGTTTCTCCAAAATAGACTTGATATAGCATTGCATTCTCTGATGGTTGCCATGAAAGTGTAATACTTACAGGTATGTCATGTGCCTTATCAACGGGCTGTGGACAAGAGACTTTTTCTGGTAGCGAGACGTTGTTAGAATTGCCAAGGTCGAAAATATTACTGCAACCAGTTAGCAAGATGAGTAAAAGTAATTTCAAAGTTGAGAATTTAATATTCATGCTCCTGATTAATAATCTTCGATATAAACAAATATACATATGTATATCAGACATGCAATTATTTTTTTCAAAACGAGTGATTTACCACATTCCAACTATTTACTGCGATTCTCGGCTGTACTGAACGAAGTAAAAAAGTTTTAGGAAATTTCAGAAAATTTGCTAACTTTTGTTTGACTTCCGTGTTTAATAGAGTAGAATGCTGCTGAAATTGAGTAAGGTGTGCCGGATAGTAAAATTTAACTAATCGGCGCGGAAAACGGGTTTCAGGGGTGAAAAAAATTACAAATCGCCCCCTTTTGTATTTTAGGGTTAGGTCAAAATGAGAGAATTAAGGGTAAACGTAACTTATTATGCAGCAAGAAGTTACGTTGATTTTCCTAAAAACAGGGATGTCGTAAATGGGAGTTCCGAGTCATCTAAATTTGTAATTTTGGTATCGGACATTACGGTTTTTGATATAGAAATCCCCTATAGATTTGGTGAGAAGGCAGGTTTGAGAGCAAGGAAAATGCCTCTTATATATAATAATGATGAGGAAGGCGAAATACGAACCGGGTCATTGCGGCATGATGGCAATTCGCCGGGAGATGGAATATTTGCTTGCAGAGGGCTTAGTTATACGTATAAAAGAGAGCAGTCAAATCGGTTTGGAAAAGGTCTTGATATATTCTTGGAAAGGAGTCGGGGATGAGGGTTTTTGCAGTTATTGCCGGGCTTGCGGTGCTGCTCGTCTGCGTATCGGCCTACGCGCAGGACGTTATCGAGCTCAAGAACGGCGACACGATTAAGGGCGAGATTATCGAGGAGACGGAAACCACAATCAAAATAAAGACAACCTACGGCCCGCTTGTCATACCTAAAAGCCAGGTTGCGAAAGTGACGAGAGGCGGCGGGGAAGAGGCAGAAAAGGAAGAACAAAAAGAAGAGCCGGTTGATAATACGGGCAAGGTGATAATCGAGCTCGTGAACGGCGACAAGATAAAGGGCGAGATAATCGAGGAATCGGATGCGGCCGTCAAGCTCAAGACGCAGTACGGGCCGATGACGATTCCGAGAAGCCAGATAAAGAATATAACGAAGGCGGGCGCAGGCGCGGCGAAATCGGGAGACCTGGCCGATAAGCAGAAGGAGCTTGCCGAGAAGCATTACAAGCTCGGGCTTTGGGCGAAGGATAGCGGGCTCGAAGAAGAGGCGAAGAAGAATTTCGAGGCTGCGCTTAAGGTGTTCCCCGACCACGAGGGCGCGCGGAAAGAGCTTGGGTTTATCAAAAAGAACGGCGAATGGGTCAAGGGCGAGCCTAAGAAGGAAACGCCCGAGCAGCCTGAAGAGGCAGAGGGAATGACGACGGACGAGCTTGTTCAGGCGCACCAGGAGGCGCAGCAGTATTTGCAGGCGAAAGAATATGAAAAAGCTCTCGCAGTATACAAGAAGATACTCAAGAGCTACCCGAAGGACCTGACTGCGAACTACAATTCGGCCTGCCTGCTTTCTCTCGAAAAGAGAATCGAGGGGGCGCTGAACTATCTCGAAAAGTCGATAAAGCTTGCGCGGGAGATGCTCGAGTCGGGGACGTTCGAGGAGCAGCAGGGTGCGGAGCAGATACTCGGGCTTCTCAAGAATGATACGGACCTTGACAACCTTCGCGATACGGAGAGGTTCAAAAAGATATTGAAGATTGCCGCGGGCGATAAGGAAGAAAAGAAAGAAGAAGAAAAGCCCGAAAAGCCGAAAAAACCGAAGAAGAAGCAACGGGATTTTTAGCTCTTTGACAAGAAAATATGTGAAGAAAGCGAAAGATTTCCTCTCGTGCTGCCGATAATTAATGTGAGAGGGGCACCTCAAAGAGTGCTCACCATATTAAAAACGGCGAAAATTTTGGTTTTACGAGAGGGGGAATCCCATGCGAGACTTCATTGTCATAGTACTCGTGTTCGCGCTGGTGATTGCGGGCTATTTCGGGTACAAGCGCTTCTTCGGCGAGGAGGCGGTGCCTGCGGTCGAGGCCGGCGAGCAGCTTAAAACGGAAGTGGTAGCTCCGGCGGCAGAGCCGAAAGTCGAACCAGCAGCCCAGGCGCCAGCGACCAACGACCCGGTGGCCACGGTCGAAATGCGGGTCAAGACGGGCAAGAGCGAGGACATGGCTGCGGACATGTTCTTCCTGGCGCGGGCCTACGCGGACCGGGGCGACGACAATGCGTCTATGGGCTACATGATGCTGATTTACCGGGACTACCGCGAGAGCCCTTACGGGCACGCGGCGGCCGCGGTCATGGCGGAGAAGAAGCTTGCGGAAGGCGACATGTGGGAGGCGCGGAACCTTTACTCGTTCGCGTACGACAGCGCGACGAGCCCGGAAGTCCGTAAGAAATACGTGGCCAAGCTCGACGAGCTCAACAACAGCCTGATTTACAGCCCTGCGGACTCGAAGGACTCGATAGTCCACCAGATAAAACCCGGCGACTACCTGTCGAAGCTCGCCGCGAAGTATAACTGTCCGTACAGGCTGATTATGAAAATCAACAACATATCCGACCCGACGAAAGTACGCGTAGGGCAGAGAGTGAAAATACTGACAGGGCCGGATGGCGGGCCGGTTGATATGACGATGCTCGTGGACAAAAGCGACTTCAGGCTGACGGTTTACTTCAACGGGCACTACCTGAAGGAATACCTCGTCGGAATCGGCAAGCACGACTTCACGCCTGTCGGAGAATTCACAATCGGCGAGAAGCTCAAGCACCCGAAATACCTGCAGTACGAGTACGGGCACCCGAAGAACATTCTCGGCGACTACTGGATGACGCTCGTGAACGACAGGTGGCCGGGGCTTGGAGTGCACGGGACGAGCGAGCCGGAGACGATAGGAACCAAGAGCTCCGCGGGATGCATAAGGATGTATAACAAAGATGTCGAAGAGCTCTACAACATGATACCGAGAGGTACGAAAGTAAAAATCAGGGAATAAAGTTGTATTAAACTTACGGAGGTCGCCCTGCCAATGCGCGGGGCGGCTTTGTTTTAGGGGTTTGTCGCCTGGCTGCGTTCGAGGAGTTTAAGGGCGAGCGGCTCGATATAGGCGCGGTTTTCGAGCTTCGAGCGCCATTCGGAGGGAATCGTCTCGATGCCGAGGCATGCGCCGGATATCGCGCAGGCCATGGCCCCGAGCGTATCGCGGTCGCCGCCGGAGAGGACGGCGTTTCGGAGGCACTCTTCGAAAGAGCCGGGGCTTTTGAGAAAAGAGAATATCGCGAACGGGACGGACTCTTGCGCCGAGATGCCGCGGCCGAGCACGTCGGCCGCTTCGGAGGCGGGCGAGCCGTTGATGACGAGTTCCGCTACGAGCTTCAGCAACTGCTTGAATTCGGGAGTGCGGGCGGCTTTGTGAAGTTCGTTGCAGAAATCGCGAACGGGGAATCGTTTTCTGTAGTCGAGCCCGGCAGCTATTGCGACGGCGCGGGCAAGGACGACGGCACCGTCAATGCCGAGGGGGTGGGCGTGTGTGACGACTGCGGAGGTGCGCGCGTTTAAGGAAAGGCCGGGGTTGTCATGGAAGAAGAGTCCTACGGGCGCTACCCTCATGGCTGCGCCGTTTCCGAACGAGCCTGTGCCGGAGAACATGCGCTTCGCGGCTTCCTCGTAACCGAAACCCCTGCGAATCAATGAGAAAATCATCGGCGGGCCTGCGCCATAGCCGCGGTTGGGTTCGCGCTCGAAATTCAAGCGGAAAGTTTCCCCGAGATGATGCACGTCAACCCGTCCGAGCTCAGCGAGAGATTCGGCGACTCCTATCGACATTGCAGTGTCGTCGGTATATTCGAGAACGGGTAGTGCGGCGACTTTAGCAAATAGCTTCTTTTCAGCGGAATAGCTGAAAGCCAGCTCGCCGATTGCATCACCGAGCGCGCTTCCGACCATGCAGCCGAGAAAGACGGATTCGAGTTTTTTTTCAGTTTTCATGCTTGTCCGAGATAATCATGTATTTTTAATTTAGTATATCGCTTTGTAAAGGCTATGTGAAATATCAAAAATTGGATTTATTTTTCTAATTCTGACTGTATAACTCAGGTATAAAGTGTCATAACAAGTGAACAGGAACAGTAATATGAGCGTAAACCTCGAAAACCTGAAAATAGATTTGCCTGAAAGGGCGGGTGCGACCAGGGCAAAGAACGGCGCAGGGTGGAAAATCCTCTCGTTGCTGCTTGCGCTCGCGCTCGTCGCGTTTGCGGTTTACCATTATTCAAGCCGCGGAGAATCGGACTCAGTTTTAACGGTGGATATAAGTCCGGTTATATACTCAGGCGGGAAGGGTGAGAGCCTTTTCACGGCGGGAGGCTGGGTCGAGCCCGCCTTCCCGTGCCCGGTGGAGGTGAGCGCACTTGCTTCCGGCAGGATAGAAAAGCTCAACGTCGTAGAAAGTTCGATTGTTGAGAAAGGCCAGACCATAGCAGTCCTCTATAAAAAAGATTTCAAGGATGAAGTGGCCAGAGCCGAGGCGGAACTCAGGATAGCAAAGGCAAGATTCGAGAAACTTACTTCCGGTTTCAGGCCCGAAGAGGTCGAACAGGCGCGCGCATCGCTGCAGCAGGTGCAGGCGAACCTCATGAGGCTCGAAGCGGGTTATAGGAAGGAAGAGGTGGAGAAGGCGAAAGCTCTTCTTGCCGAGGCTAAGGCGCAGGAGTCGAACGCGAGCGAGATATGGGAAAGAAGCAGGCAGCTTTACGAAAAAGGCGCAATATCGAAGGAAGAGTTCGACAATAGCAAGTCGGATTACGAGAGCTCGATTGCCCGTGCGGCAAGCGTGTCGGAGGCGCTGAAGCTTCTTGAATCCGGCTATAGGAAGGAGGACATCGAGCAGGCGAGGGCAAAAGCCGCAGAAGCGTCGCAGAAGCTCAAGCTGCTCGAGAGTGGCTACAGGAAGGAGGAAATAGACGAAGCGAAGGCGCTGGTTGAAAAGGCGGCGGCGGCGTTCGAGCTTGCGAGCTCGAAGCTGGGCTACGCGGATGTGAAGGCGCCTGTTTCCGGTAGAATTCTCGAACTTTACGCGAGACAGGGAGATTACATAACGGCGGGAAAATCAGCGATAGTAAGTATATACAACCCGGCGGACCTACAAGTGCGGGTGGATATACGGCAGGAAAACGTTTCGAAGATGGGACTCGGCCAGCCGGCGCGAATAATGACGGATGCGCGCAAGAACGAGCCTTACGAAGGGGAGATAATCAGGATAGACCCCAAGGCGAACCTGGCAAGAGATACGGTAAGGGCGAAGGTCAGGATAATCGAGCCGGATGAATTTCTCTATCCTGAGATGACGGCTACGGTGGATTTTCTTAGCGAGACGAAGAAAGAAGGCAAGCCGAAGCTCCTGATGCCCCGTGAGGCGATATTTTCCGAAGGCGGAGGCAGTTACGTTTTTGTAATTGAAGGTGGCGTGGCGCGGAAGACGGCCGTGATGCTCGGCGAGGACGAGGGGGGATACGCGGAGGTGGTTTCGGGAGTAGGCGAGGGAAGCTTTGTCGCAGTTTCAGACATCGGTTCTCTCAAGGATGGCCAGCGAATAGGGGTAAAGGATTAAACGGGCGGACAGAAATGGACAAGAATATCATCGAGGTTTCAAATCTTACGAAGACCTATAAAAGGGAAGACGTGGAGATAACGCCTCTATCGGAGATAAATCTCACGATGAAAGAAGGCGAATTCATGTCTCTGATGGGGCCTTCGGGGTCAGGCAAAACCACTCTTCTTAACATGATAGCGGGAATCGATTTTCCTACGTCGGGAGAGGTGGTTGTGAACGGGCAGAACCTTTCGACCCTTTCGGACGACGAGCTTGCGAAGTGGCGCAATAGAAACGTCGGCTACATTTTTCAGTTGTACAACCTGATTCCCGTGCTGACGGCATACGAAAACGTGGAGCTTCCGCTATTGCTGCTTCCTCTGAGCTCGAAACAGAGAAAGGAGCACGTCATAACGGCGATGCGGGCGGCCGGGATAGAAGACAGGGCTGACCATTACCCGAGACAGCTTTCCGGCGGCCAGGAACAAAGGGTGGCGATAGCGCGCGCGATTGTCACGGACCCGGAGATACTCGTTGCGGACGAGCCGACCGGCGACCTCGACGCCAAATCAGAGGTGGAGATACTCAATCTTCTGAAGGAGCTTAACGAGGGATTCAAGAAATCCATACTCATGGTCACGCACGACCCGAATGCAGCGGCGTTTTCGCATAGGCAGCTTCATCTCGACAAGGGCGTTCTCACCGAGAACAGCCGCGAGAAGGAGGAGGCGAAATGTTTCGACTCCTGAGACTTGCACTGAAAAATATCAGAGAAAACAGGGTGAGGACGATACTCACCATAATCGGAGTTTCGGTGGCGATATTCATATTCTGCTTTTTCCAGTCCATACAGAGCAGTATGGGCGACATCGTAAGCGAGGCTTCGAAACAGAATAATCTCGTCGTCATGGAAAGGAACAAGTGGTGACCGAACGGAAGCTGGCTTCCCGATGATTACATCGGGCGGCTGGAGGAGATGCCTCAGGTTGAGGCGGCGATGCCGGTGCTGATTGCAGTAACGGACCCCTGAAAGTTCGAACCTGACATGGTCATTGTCCACGGCGTGGACAAACGGAAATTTGACAAGTTTCGGATATACAATATTTCTGAAAAGGAGCTCGCGGACTTCAGGAGCATGAAGGACGGGGCGATAGCAGGACAGAGGATAGCGAGTCGGAAGGGTTGGAAGGTCGGCCAGCAGGTGGATGTCAGAAAGCAGTTGGACCTTCAGTTTACGATTGCGGGAATATTCTATACGGGAAACGAGGAGCAGGACAACACGGTGTTTACCGGGTTCGAGTATGCGCAGGATTCGCGTGACTCGCGCGGATGGACCAACCTCATTTACATCAGGCTGCGCGAGGGCGCGAAGGCCGAGAAGACGGCAGCCGCGATAGATGCGATGCCGCTTTCGATAAAGACAAACACCCAGGCGGAAAAGAGCTTCGTAAGCTCGATGCTCGAGGACCTCGGCGACATGATAAGAATATCGCGCCTCGTGATACTGATAACGCTCGTCGTCGTATTCGCGGGGATAGCCAATACCATATCGATGTCGGTGCGCGACAGGACGCAGCAAATCGGCGTTATGCGAACGCTCGGATTCAGGCGCAACTCCGTGCTCTCTCTTGTGATGGCCGAATCGGCCATGATTTCGGTAATAGGCGGCATTCTCGCTGCAATTGCCGCTTTCGGCGTTTTCCATCTTACGGAAGTGGCGGTTCAGAGCCGCACCTATAATTTTACCGTTTCGCTAAGCCCGGCAACGGTGGTTGCCGGTCTCGGAATCGCAGTGCTCGTCGGAATCGCGGGCGGTTTTCTACCGGCCCGGAGGGCGTCGCGGCTTAACATCGTCGAATCGCTGAGGAGCGTTGACTGAAAAATGAAGATACCTTTCAAATATAATATTCGAAACATAATGCGGCGGAAGGTTCGCTCGGTACTCACGGCGGTGGGCATCGCGCTCGTAGTCGTGGTAGGGGTGTTCATGTTCGCGTTTTCAAGGGGCATCATGCATATGGCGAAGAACTCCGGTTCGCCCAATAACGTGATAGTGATGGACAGGAAGGGCCAGAGTTGCGTTTTTTCATCGCTGAAATCTGAAGACTACAATTATCTCAGGAACCTGCCGGAGATTTTAAAAGGGACGGACGGGCAGCCGCTGATTTCACCCGAGGTCCAGCATCAGGCGTACGTTAAGGCAGGCGCTTACAACAATAGGCCGGGCATGGTTCGCGGGGTGACACCTTCTTCCATCAAGGTAAACGATTCCATGAGAATAGTTAAAGGCTCGCCGCCTGGAGCAGGCCACAAGGTGACGGTGGGACGGCTTACGCACGCGGCGCTCGGCCTGCCCGCTTCCGAGCTTGCCATAGGACGCGAGATAGAATTCAGTGGCCGCAAGTGGCGGATAGTGGGCCATTTCGATGCCGGAGGGACGGCGCTCGACAGCCAGATACTTGCCGACATGTCGGATTTCATGGCGGCAATAAACAGGCAGACGTATTCTTACGCCTATTTCAAGGTTAAGGATGCGTCTGAGGCCGAACGGCTTGTGAAAAACCTCAACGCTCGCAACGACATACAAGTCAAAGCCGTCAGCGAGGTGGATTATTACAAGGATTTTTCGGAAGGATTCGGAAGGATTATTTTTCTTGCGGTCACGATGTCTATTATCGCGGGAATCGGCGGACTCGTGGGCGGGATGAATACGATGTACGCCTCGGTCCTCGGAAGGATAAGGGAGATTGCCACTCTCCAGGTACTGGGGTTCGGCAAGCTGGACGTGATTCTTTCCTTCGTGCTCGAATCCCTGATAATTGCTATTCCCGGAGGTGTCGCCGGCTGCGCCGCCGGACTTCTGGTGAACGGGCTGCCGACCAAGCTTTCGATGGGAGCCTTCAACATTCGCGTGGACATGATTGCACTTGCCGGAGGAATGGCCCTCGCATTGTTCATAGGCGTGATAGGCGCTCTTCCGCCGGCCATAAGGGCGACCAGACTTCATATAACTGAAGGCCTCAGATACAATTAAGAAACGGAGGATTATTGGGACGCCAATTCGCAACGGCAATACTGATTCTCTTCGGAATAACAGGATGCGCCGGCGCTCCGGTCGGATTCGACACGTATGAGGGATTTCAGGTTCCGGTGAGGAACCTTTCACCCACAACTTTATCTTTGCCGGAAACGCTGACTTTGAAAACTGCGCTGGACCTTGCGAAGCAAAGCCCGGATGTTCTGGCATCATCCTATCTGGTAAAAGCGGCGGCTGCGGACACGAGCCAGGCAGGGACTGCGCCCAATCCCAAGATAGGAGCATCGACGGAAAACGTATCGCTCGAAGAACCGGCATGGGACTCGGTAGTTAACAGGCTTCATCTGAGCCAGGAATTCGAACTCGGTGGCAAGCGCTCGGCTCGAAAGAGGCTCGGACGGAGCAGGGAGGCCCGGGCGAATGCGCTGCATGAAAAGATGCTTGCCCGGAAGAAGCTCGACGTGACGATTGCATTCAACGAAGCACTTTTCGTGCAGGAAAATATCGGGATTCAAAAAGCGATATATGATGCAGCCATGCAGCTTTACGATGTGGCGGCGGAAAAGTTGGAGAACGGGAAAATATCGCGACGAGAGTTTCTGCAGTTCGACATCGCGCTGGAAGAGGCGAAGCTGTCGTTTGAAAACGCGGGTTCCGAACTCAGGCCTGCGCTGGCGCGGCTGGCGTCCGAAATAGGCGCAGGACAAGCCGAGCTTTCGGTTTTAAAATGCGAAGGGAAACTCGGCGCTACTGAAGCAATTTCGGATGCCGGGGAGTTTCTGGAGGTTGCGCGGGAGCGGGTAATGGAATCGTCGCCAGTAGTTGTCGAGGCGGTGAAGGCGGTCGATATCGCCATCATGTCTCTTGAGCGCGAGCGCGCGAAGCGATGGCCGAATTTGACGGTAGGCGTGATGATGGCGCGCAACGAGTTAAAAAATGACAATGCGGCAGGCGCTTCGCTATCGCTGCCGATACCTATATGGAATTTCAATAGCGGAGCAGTGAAGGCGGCGGCCTTGCGAGTAGAGGCTGCGAAAAAAGAGGTCGAGCAGGTAATTAACGATGCGCTGGCCCGACTCGAGGCGTTGGGAAGCGAGTTGGTATCCGCAGGTCGCAACGTCGAAGCGTATGAGAGCAGGATACTGCCGAGGGCGCGGGAATCGCATGAGATATCGGTTGCGGCGTTCGAGAGCGGGAGACTTTCGTACGTCGAAACTCTTGAACCTCTGATAACGCTGCTTCGAGCGAGGAAGGCTGCGCTCGACTGGCGGAAGCGTTTTTCAAATGCAACTGCGCAATTGACAGAGCTTACGGGGATGGAAAAAGAGTAAGCCAAACGGCACTGCCAGACTGATTATGAAGGAAAATCTGTCCAAAATCTCTTGCAACCCGATGTCGTTCGATTATCATAAAATCCAATAAGTAGTTTGGAGACATTAAGATTAACAATAAATAGGAACCATATTCCAACGGAAATTATTTCGTTTCTTAGCTATGGATTATGAAAAACTCGACAAGTCGGAACTTATAAAAAACCTGAAAGCCTTGCAATCAGAGGTTCTGGAGCTGAAAGAGGTTCTTGCCGGGCAAAGACGGGCCGGGGAAGTTCTGCAGGCGGAGCGGGACAGGTTCGAGATGGTCGCCCAGAGCATCGGAGCGGGCATCAACGTCATATCGAGAGACTATCATATCATCTGGGTTAACGGCAAACTCAGGGAAATGTTCGGGGATGTCAGGGGCAAAACATGCTACGAGGTAATGAACAAGCGAACCGAGATTTGCCCCGGATGCTGCGTGAAGGAACTCTTCGAAACCGACAAAAAGGAAGTGCTTTGCGAGCAGATTGTCAGCGACAGGAAAGGCAACGTGGTACACCTGAACGTGATAGCCACCCCGATAAAGGATAAAGAGGGAAATGTGACCGCAGCGCTGGAAATGGTCATCCCGGCAACCGCCGCGGCGGCTGGCAACGGCGATTCACGCCTGCTTGAAGCCAACGAATCGCTTGAAACCAAATTGCGAGCTCTCGACGACCTCAAAAGCGAGTTTGCCGATTTCTTTACCGACGGCTTCAAAAACGTCCTGGCCTCGAGGGCCAGAAGCAAACGCTGGCTCTCGCTGGAAGAAATATCGGACTACCTCGGCGTCAAGCAGGCCACTCTTTACAAGTGGATAAGGCGAAAAAAAATGCCTGCCCACAAAGTCGGACGCCTCTGGAAATTCAGGCGGTCCGAAATCGACGAATGGCTCGAATCAAAACAAAAACCCCGTCAATAATGTCCACTAAATACCAGCATGTATCTATTAAGCCATGTTTATATCGAAAAAACACTTGACGCGCACTGAGTTCTCAGATATAAAAACTCTCGCTCAAAACGGGTTCGGAACTTCTATTTTTTTCTCGATACTTGTTCACAGGCAAAAAATAAAACGGGAACAAAAAACAAAGGAAATTTGAGGCATATTCTTTAAGGAGGATAAGGTATGAGGAAAGGGTTGATTTACGTAATCCCGGTTCTTGTCGCCGTTTTTGCCCTGGCGCTCTACAGCTGTAAGCAGGCGGACAAGATGGAGAAGCCGGCCGGCGAAAAGCCTGCGGAAGCCGCAAAGCCTCTGGCTCAGGCAGAGGGCACGCCGGAAATCGATGTCGATTTCACGAAAAGCCTTCACTACACCGGCGAGGGAATGCGCTACTGGTACGAGGAGCACAACGGCTTCATGCAGATCACGGGCATCCCGTACAAGGACCTCGGCTGCAAAAAATGCCACGCCGACTCCTGTGACAAGTGTCACGGCGAGGAGAAGGACGGCAAGTTGGTCTTCTCGAAGGAAAAGGCCAACGACAGCAAGACCTGCCTGAAATGCCACGCCCGCGCGGGCGCCGCGGCCAAGTTCGACAAGAAGGCAGGCGTCAAGGACGTCCACACCGAACTCGGCTTCGCCTGCTCCGACTGCCACAAGGCAGCCGACGTGCACGGCGACGGCAAGGAATACCACTCGATGCGAGACCCGAACGCAGTCAAGGTGTCCTGCTCGTCGAGCGACTGCCACAGCGACTTGAACAAGCATATCGAGGCGCACAAGGCGCACAGCAAGAACAACATCGACTGCACCGCCTGCCACGTTTCCTCGACAATCACCTGCGTCAACTGCCACTTCGACGACTTCCTCGCCCGAGGCGGGAAGCGCGTACCCGGCACCAACTTTTTCCCCAACAAGAGTTGGACGCTGCTCGTAAACCACGATGGAAAAGTGACGACCGGCAACGCCCAGACGCTCGTCGGCAAGGGCAAGAAGTTCGTCTCCTACGTCCCGTACTTCACGCACTCCATCGTCAAGGAAGGCCGGAAGTGCCAGGACTGCCACGGAAACGAGGCGGCCGCGAAGATGCTCGATGGCGGCAAAGTCGAGATGGGCAGTTTCAAGGATGGAAAACTCTCGCACGCCAAAGGCGTTATCCCGTTCGTGCCCGAAAAACTCGTCTGGCCGTGGCTGGACAAGGACGGCGACAAGTGGATAGAGCTCAAGAGCGACGAGGAGCCCATTATCCAGAACGCGGCCTACGCGGAACCGCTTACTGAAAAACAGCTCAAGATGCTCAAGATGAAAAAGACTTCGAAATAACGTCTTGTTTCTTTTTCACTATAAGCACTTGTAATTAAACGCGTTCGCCGCTCCCGACCGGGGCGGCGAACACTTTTTGGAGGGTTACGTTATGCACGCTACCATTCAGAAGCCGATGGAAGAAATACTGTCCTTCCTGCGGCCCGGTGAAAAGGTTTTCGTCTTCGGCTGCAGCAACTGCGCCATGAAATGCCACTCCGGCGGCCCCGAAGAAACAAAACGCATGGCCGAACGCCTTAAAAAGAAAGGTGTCGAGGTGACAGGTTTCGTCGCGCCCCCGGAAGGCGCCAGTCTCTGCAAACTCTCGCTCGTCCAGAAAATGGTCGGAGAAAACAAGGCCGAGGTCGACGCCGCCGACTCCTTCGTCGTCCTCGCATGCGGCCAGGGATTCCATACTGTCGTCGATGCCACCGAAGGCGGCCTCGTCCACCCCGGCTGTGACACCATTTTCGGCGGGGAAACCGTCCGCGACGACTTGATTAACGAGTACTGCTCCCTCTGCGGAGAGTGCATTGCCGACCTGACCGGCGGGCTCTGCCCCCTAACCCTCTGCGCCAAGGGCCTCCTCAACGGCCCCTGCGGCGGCGCCAAAGACGGCAAGTGCGAGGCCGATACCAACCGCGACTGCGGATGGGTCCTGATTTACGAACGCCTCAAATCGCTCGGCAGGCTCGAAAATATCGAGGCTTACCAGACACCCAAAAACAACGCCAAGTGGAGCCGCTTGCGCTCGCTCGACGTCGGCGCCACAGTCTCCACCTTCCATTCGCTTGCAGGCGAACGGACCATTTCCCAGGAAAATGATTAACTTGTCGAAAATGAAAAAATCCCGTTGGGAGGTTTATAAATGAGCAATCTCAAGGAAGCACTCAAGAATGGAAAATTCCCGGTAACAAGCGAAATCGGCCCGCCGAAAGGCACGAACGTCGAGCACGAAATCGAGGCAGCCGTCAAAATCAAGGACAAGGTGACCGCCGTAAACGTCACCGACCTCCAGAGCGCGGTCATGCGCGTCGGTTCGCTGGCCGTCTGCAGGCTTCTCAAGGAGCGAGGCGTCGAGCCCGTTTTGCAGGTGACGTGCCGCGACCGTAACCGCATCTCGCTCCAAAGCGAGCTACTGAGCGCGGCAATACTCGGAATCGAAAACGTACTCTGCCTTACCGGCGATCACATCGTCCTCGGCGACCAGAAAGAGGCCAGGCCCGTCTTCGACCTCGACTCCGTCCAGCTCCTGAAGGCGGTGAGCGACCTGAACTCCGGCGTGGACATGGAAGGCCACGAACTCGACGGTACGCCCGACCTCTTCCCCGGCGCGGTCGTCACCCCCGAATTCGAGCCGCTCGACTTGCAGCTTATCAAGATGAAAAAGAAAATCGACGCGGGTGCGCAGTTCTTTCAGACGCAGGCGGTCTACGACACCGACAAGTTCAAGGCCTTCATGGACAAGGTCTCGCAGTACAACGTGCCCGTAATGGCCGGAATCGTGCTTCTCAAGTCGGCCGGCATGGCGAAGTTCATGAACGAGAACGTCGCCGGCGTCTTCGTGCCCGATAACCTCATCGAGGAGATGAAAAACACTGCCAAGGAAGACAGGAAGAAAAAGGCGGTCGAAATCGCGGCCCGCATAATCGGCGAAGTAAAAGACTGCTGCCAGGGCATCCACATAATGCCCCTCGGATGGAACGACGTTGTCTCGAATATTGTCGAGCAGTCCGAACTCGGCTGATAAGAAGCCGAAAACGGCAAGATGCAAGTATAGAGATATTTTTCATTATAAAGTGGCTATCAGATGCCAGTTTTTGCATAAAGTCTTTATAAGACTTCAAGCAGAAACAAGCGTAAGCAATTCCAAGGATAAATCCTTCGATTTTTCTTGCAACCCGATGATGTTCGATTATTATATCCCCTATATATAGTTGGGTTAAGCGAAAAGAATCCACAACAGATTGATTTCAATATGGGGGTCGTATGGCTTCGCGACGGAAAACCAGCGGTTCGAATGCAGGGAAGATATGGCGAGACTGCTGCAAGTTTATTCCCGGAGGCGTTAACAGCCCGGTCAGAGCGTTTCGTTCGGTGGGCGGCACGCCGCTGATTGTAAAGCGGGCGAAGGGTTCCAAAATATATAACCACGAAGGTAAGAGTTATATCGACTACATAATGTCGTGGGGGCCGATGATTCTCGGCCATGCGCCCGATGCGGTGGTTAAAGCGGTGCAGGCGGCGGCAAAGCGCGGCACGAGCTACGGTCTTCCGACTGAAGGGGAAAAGAACCTCGCTCAGATGATTGTCGAAGCGGTTCCGTCGATTGAGAAGGTCAGGCTCGTGAACTCAGGCACGGAAGCGGCGATGAGTGCGATACGCCTGGCGAGAGGTTTTACGGGTCGCAGTAAGATACTCAAGTTCGACGGCTGCTATCATGGTCATGCCGACAGCCTGCTCGTTTCCGCAGGCTCCGGTATTGCGACGTTCGGGATACCCGGCAGCGCGGGCGTTCCCGATGAAATAGTTGCCGGCACATTGACGGCTAAATATAACGACCTGGATTCCGTATCGGCCGTGGTGAAGGCCAATCGCAAAGGCAGGAAAAGCGAAATTGCCTGCATAATTGTAGAACCCGTAGCCGGCAATATGGGCGTAGTGCCTCCGGCGGGAGGATTTCTGGCGGGTCTTCGGGATATAGCGGACAAAAATAATATTATTCTTATTTTTGACGAGGTGATTACGGGATTCCGTGTCGCATACGGCGGCGCGCAGGAGCTTTACGGGGTGAAGCCGGACCTTACGGTGCTGGGCAAGATTATCGGCGGCGGTTTGCCGGTAGGAGCGTTCGGAGGGAGTAAGGATATAATGGACAAACTCGCCCCGGATGGACCGGTTTACCAGGCAGGCACGCTTTCCGGCAACCCGATTGCGGTTGCTGCGGGGATGGCCGCTCTGAAGGTGCTTAAGAAAAAAGGGACATATGCGAAGCTCGATAAACTCGGGAGCGCGCTGGAGAATTCGCTGACGGAGGCCGGCAAGAAAGCCGGCGTAAAGGCTGTCGTCAACAAGGTCGGCTCCATGGTTTGCGCATTTCTTGCTTCCGGGCCGGTGAGTAACTACGATGATGCGAAAAAATCCGATACGAGCATGTTTGCGAAATACCACGCCGCGATGCTGAAAGAGGGCGTGCTTCTGGCGCCTTCGCAGTTCGAAGCGGCGTTCGTTTCGCTTGCTCATTCCGAGTCGGATATCGCGCAAACATTCCAGGCGGCAAAAAAGGCGCTAAAGAAGGCGAGGAAATAGTACGATAATTCCAGAAGGAAAATCTGTATTCATGTTTTTGATATTATGGCCGGGTTGAGATTGCCGGAAAAAAAAGAAAAAGAAGAAGAAAATATTGTTGCGGAAGAGGGTTTCAGAGGCCTGAAAACTTGCGCATATTTTTTTGTTTTTTGTTTGGAAATGAGATAAGCAATGTTGTACGATATCCTACCTGCTGAGGTAGGTATAAACAATAATACAAGATATTGTATGATGATACGGTTTGGACGGGTATGTGCTGTCACATTATACGAGAGCTTATTCAAGGGTTTGCAGGCGTGCAGTCTGCAGGATTTTGATAATATCACGCAGGGAACTTTACCGCCGGTAGAAACAACTTGAATCGGTGAGCGGTAAGAAGTAGTTGCTTGCTTGTAATAAAGAGGAAGAGGCTTTTTGTTCCTCAGTGTTCTCCTGTTTGTTGGGAAAAAGGAGGGAGTGTATGAGGAAGTTAGTGTTAGGATTGACAGGCTTCCTTTTTGTCGCGTTTGCAGCGTCAATCTGCTTTGCGGACGGCGACGAGGAAAAGATGGAGTGGAAATGGAAGGGCTGGGGCCAGATGAGGGCTACCATCGATGATGGTGTTTATAGCTTTACTCGAAACCAGCCAGTAGGCGGCAACGAGAATTTCCAGTCGTTGCGTTTTCGCCTGCTGCCCGGCGGCAAGTACAAGTGGCTTCAGTGGGGGACCCAGTTCGAACTGGATCCTAACTTGACGCTGCTTGATTTTTGGGCAAATATTACCTGCCCGGAATACAAAGGCGCCGTGCAGTTGAAGTTCGGTCAATTTATTCCGCCGTTTGGAACAATGAGGCCGGCTTCGCCGTATAAGCTGTGTACCACGTATACGCAGGTTATCAGCTATCTATTCGGCGCGACCGATCCGCTCTGGCCGACGTGGGGCAACCTGCGCGACAAGGGCATGATGGTTCACGGCACGGTCAAGTTCGGTCAGAAGGATGGAGATTTCCAGCCGAACCTTTACTACGGTGTTGGGTTCTTCCAGGGTGAAGGCGCCAACGTGGATGTCAACTCCGACCCGGCTTGGACTTCCTTTGTCACGGCCAAGGTTAAGCCGATGAAGGGCGTTATGTTCGGGCTCAATTACGAGGATGGCTCCCGTTCGGCGACCGGCGTCATTACCGCGGGAACCCGTAACTTCAACCGTGACAGGTTCGGAGTCTGCTGGTCGTTCAAGATGGGTGACCTGTTTGTCGAAGGTGAGTATATTGTTGGTAACAGCAATCCGCTCGATACGGACATGCACGACGATGAAACCAACCCGACGACTTACTGGCACTTGAAAAAAATGAATACCGACGGCTGGTACCTGAATGTCGGATACTTCCTCGTACCGGGGAAGTTCAGGCTTATTGCCAAGATAGACATTCTTGATACCCCCGCGTGGAGCGGTCTGGTTGATAGTCGTGGCAACGAGCACGACGTTCACTACCGCGTCAAGAGGCAGTACGGCCTGGGATTCGTGGTTATCTTCAACAAGCATTGCAAAATGAAGGTATTCTGGCAGCAGCAGCAGGATGAGGGCCGCGCGAAGATTAAGAGAATCGGCGGCTCCGAGCATAGTGCTTTCGTTGTATTCGGTGTTAGTTTCTAATTACCGGAAAGCGCAAAATACTCCGGGGAGCTTTTTAAAGCTCCCCGGTTTCTTTTTAGCCTTATGTCTTTTTCATCTCGACAAACTGCTTTATCTGGCCTGTCAGTGATGTTATCATTTTTGAAGTAAGAAATTCTTCGATGGACGGGTTATGAGCGAAAATAAGCATGCTTTGAAATGGGTTGCGATAGAGACAACCGGCAGGTGCAACCTGAACTGCATCCACTGCCGATGCACCGAGTCTCTCAAAGAGGACGATTCAGAGTCTCCATCCGAGATGACGACCGGACAGGTTTCCGGGATTCTGCGCGAGCTCTCGGAGATGTCATCGCCGGTGGTCGTGCTTTCTGGGGGCGAACCGCTTCTTCGCGATGATTTGTTCGAGATTGCGGCGGAAGGGACTTCACTCGGTTTGCGAATGTGTATTGCGACGAATGGGGCGCTGGTTGATTCTGCGGCAGCGCAGAAAATGAAGGATTGTGACATCAAAATGGTATCTCTCAGCCTGGATGGACCGTCGGCGGAGATACACGACGATTTCAGGAGACAGGAAGGCGCATTCGACGCTGCGGTAAAGGCGGCGGGGATTCTGAAAAGTAATGGAATCAATTTTCTTGTCAATTCCTCGTTCACGCGCCGCAATATGGAACATATCGGGGCAACCAAGGACCTTGCAGTCTCGCTCGGGGCAACAGCATGGTATATGTTCATGGTTGTTCCCACGGGCAGGGGAAAAGACATTCAAGCAGAGCTTATAAGCGGAGAAGATTACGATAAAATTCTCGAGTGGCACTACGAAATGGAGAGCGCGAAACCTCCGATACTCGTCAGGCCGACTTGCGCTCCGCAGTATTTCAGGATTGTGGCGCAACACTCGGGCTCGGAAGACGGGTTCGAAAGGCGGAGCCTGAAGTTTGCGACCGGTCGTATGAAGGGATGCCTTTGCGGACAGAGTATTGCACTTATTGATAGACGGGGAAATCTGCAGCCCTGCAGTTATCTGCCGCTTAACGCGGGCAACGTTCTTGAAAAATCCGTGAAGGAAATCTGGAACGAATCTTCTCTTCTGAAGGAATTGCGAGATACGGGCAGCCACGGGGAGTGCGGTATCTGCGAATACAGGGGAGTTTGCGGCGGATGCCGAGCTCGCGCGCACTATATCAGGGGGAGCCACCTCGAAAAAGACCCGGAATGCAGGTATGTTCCGGGTAGTGCGAGGTAAGCGAAATCTTAGATTTTGCAGGAGATTTGAAATGGACGAAATGGAAGATTCCGGCGCCTTCAACGACCGCTTACTGCTTGCATGCAGACGGGAGCAGGTTGACAGGATACCGGTCTGGCTGATGCGCCAGGCGGGCCGCTATATGTCGGAATACAGGAAACTTAAAAAGAAACATTCCTTTATAGAGTTGAGCACTACGCCGGAGCTTGCAGCCGAGGTTACGATGCTTCCAATCGACAAGCTCGGCGTGGATGCGGCGATACTTTTCTGCGACCTCCTGACACCTGCCACTTGCGCGGGTTTCAAGGTGGAGTACGCCGAAGGCGGGCCATTTATCAGGAATCCCGTGAAATCCGAAAAGGATGTCGAGCGTATCAATGCGAGAGACATCGAAGATTCTGGCGGTTTTATAGCGGAGACTGTCGAGCTTCTGGTGAAGCGGCTCAATGTGCCGCTTATCGGTTTCGTTGGCGCGCCGTTTACCATGGCGTCCTATCTCGTCGAGGGCGGTCCGTCGAAACATTTCCAGAAGCTCAAGACGCTGATGAACGAAGACCCGGCTTTTTCGTGGAAACTCTTCGAGGCGCTTGCCGGTCTTTGCGTGCGTTTCATGAGGCTTCAGGTCAAAGCGGGCGCGAAAGCGATACAGATTTTCGATACGTGGGCGGGAGCGCTTTCACCTGGAGATTTCAGCGCCTTCGAGCTTCCCTGGATAGAGAGGATGTGCCTGGAAGTCAGGTCCGCGGGCGTTCCGGTTATAGTATATGTCAACGGGACTGCAGGGATTCTTGATGCCCTTAAAGAATGCGGAGCGGATGTCGTCAGCATCGACTGGCGCATGGATTTGGCTGATGCGAGGAAAAAACTGGGCAGCGGAATCTGCGTGCAGGGCAACCTCGACCCTACCGTCCTTTTTGCGCCGGATGAAGTCATTGTAACAAAAACGAGAGAAATACTCGATTCTGCAGGCCGTACGCCCGGTTATATTTTTAATCTCGGGCACGGAATTCTGCCGCAGACCGAATTTGAGAAGGTAAAACTTCTCGTTGAAACAGTCCAGAACTTCCAGTTGAAATAATATGAACAAGAAGACTGCGACGCTGCTGTTAAATTTCGGCGGTCCGACCTCGCTCGACGAGGTGAGGCCTTTTCTTCGCAATATTTTCAAAGACCCGGCAATACTTCCGATAAAACCAGGCTTGCTGAGAAATATTGTCGCGAGATTTATTTCAATGGTGGCGGCTAAATCATCGAGAAACAAATACCGGCAAATAGGTGGTTTGTCTCCTCTTGCAGTGATTACGATGAAACAGGTTTCAGGCCTGGAGGATGAACTCAGGAAAAGAGGAGAAAGCATCCCGGTTTTTGCGGGCATGCGCTACGGCAAGCCATCTATTAATAATACAGTGCTGGATATTATTGGCGAGGGGATAAAAAAGCTAATCGTCCTGCCGCTATATCCTCACTATTCGATAACAACTACGGAATCGGCGTTCAGAGAGCTTGACAAGTCCGTGAGGGCGCTTTCCTGTGATATCGACGTATCGCTTATCGCTTCATATGAAGAGCATCCGGGATATATCGAAGCGCTTGCAGATAAGCTGCTTGAGCAGTATGAGGCGGCAAAGTCCGAAGGCGAAGAGCCTTCGGTAATTTTCAGCGCCCATTCCCTGCCCGCTCGGCTCGTCGAAAAAGACAGGCGGTATCTTGACGGTATTCGCAGGACGGCGGAGCTTGTAGCGGAAGCCGTAAAACTTGAAGAATTCAATTTTGCATATCAGAGCGGACAAGCCGGGTGGCTGGGCCCCGCCGTGGAGGAAACGCTTGCGGAACTCGCGGGAAAAGGCTGCAAATCGTTTATTGTCGTGCCATTGAGCTTCACGTGTGATAATATAGAAACGCTTTACGATATTGATATCAAGTTGCAGGAAACGGCTCGGAAACTGGGCGTGAAGCTGCGCCGCACCGGGAGTCTAAATGATTCGCCCGGTTTTATCCGGGCACTCGCCGACATCGTTGCTGACAGGCTGGAAAAATGAAGGAAATAATTGTTATAGGAGCAGGCATCTCCGGACTTGCGACGGCTTTCGAGGTGCGTCGGAAGGCTCATGAGGCCGGAATCCCGGCGAACGTGCGGATTATCGAGAAAGAAGTCGTCCCCGGCGGTAAGATGCGTACGGAAATTGTTGAAGGGTATACCTGCGAATGGGGCCCCAACGGGTATCTCGACAGCAAGGTGCACGCAACGGAATTTTGCGAAATGGCGGGCTTGAAAGACGAGCTTGTGCCTGCAAGCAATATAGTGAATCGCCGGTTTCTTTACTCCAGGAAAAAGCTCTGGGTGCTTCCGGAATCCCCTCCGAGGTTCTTTTTGTCGGGTTTGCTTTCGCTTAGAGGCAGGCTGCGAATAATGTTAGAGCCCCTTATAAAGCGAGCTCTTCCCGAAATCGACGAAAGCGTTAGCGAATTTGCAACGCGCAGGCTCGGGAAAGAGGCGCTTGAAATGCTTCTCGACCCGTTCGTGTCGGGGGTTTTTGCGGGCAACCCGGATGCCCTTTCTCTGAAAAGCTGTTTCCCGCGCATTCACGAAATGGAACAGACCTACGGAAGCCTGGTAAGAGCTCTTTTCGCGCTTCGCAAAAAGAGGAAGCTGGAGAAAAAGAAGGCGCGCGAGGAAGGCAAAGCAGTTGCGGGCGCCACGGCGCCGAGAGGGCATTTGACCTCGCTGAAAAAGGGAATGGGCCAGTTAATCGAGGCTCTCGCCGGGCATTTCGACGGCTCGCTGCATTGCGGCAGCCGGATAGATACGCTTGGCCGCTCCGGAGACGGGCTGAACGTCATCGGGCCGGATGGCGAAATCAAAGCGGATGCGGTGGTGCTTGCCGTTCCGGCTTATCGGGCGGCCGGCATCCTTTCAACCCTGGCACCGGAAGCGAAGTCGCCGTTAAAAGGCGTCGATTACAACGGTTTGTGGGTGATTTGCATGGGATTTGACAAATCTCTCGTAGAGCATCCGCTGGATGGTTACGGTTTTCTGATACCGAGGATAGAGAAGCGCTCGATTCTCGGATGCCTTTGGAGCTCGAGTATTTTCCCCGGCCGCGCCCCCGATGGCAAAGTCATGCTCAGGATAATGGCCGGCGGGGCGAGAAATCCCGAAAAGGCGGAGCTTTCCGAGGATGAAATCGTATCTCTCGCGAGACAGGAGCTTGATGAAATACTCGGGATTTCGGTGGAGCCGGAGTTCGTGAGGGCAATACGCCACGAAAGGGCCATCCCCCAGTATACTATAGGGCATGCGACTCGTATTGAAGAAGTCGGCCGGGCACTCGCGGATACGCCTGGTATTTTTCTGACAGGCAATTCCTACCGGGGCGTCGCCATGGCGGACTGCATCCTCGATGCGGGCAGGACTGCCGACGAGGTAATCGGATATTTGTCGGGCGGCAAATAGCTTCGCCGGAACAGGGCAAATATCTCTCAAAGTTTATTGACAACAAATGTTCCGATTGCTATGATTCTGGTCTTCAAAAATTAGGCGGGTTCATTACCACCGGACACAGTCTTGAGTAATTGATAAAGGATGTGTACAGTGCTTGCACAGAGACACGTTGACAATCTGAAAGAGATTGTGGGTGAGAAGTTCGTTTCGACCGACGAGTTCGAGATGCTTTGCTACTCGCGGGACCTGGCGGCTTCGATACCCGACGACCTGCTCAAAAGCTACGGCATGATAGGGGCCGAGGCGGCCGTTCTACCGGGCGACACCGAGCAGATTTCCAAAATTCTCGCCTATGCCAACAGGCACGACATCCCTATAACTACGCGGGGTGCCGGGTCGTGGGCGCTTGGCGGCACCCTTCCGATGGAGGGAGGGATTGTCATTGACACCGCCAGGTTCGAGAAAATTCTCGAATTCAACGAGAATGACGGCTATATCCGGGCCCAGTCCGGCGTCGAGTGGAAGCGTCTCGTTGACCTCGCGGAAAAGAAGGGGTTAGTCGTGGGCGCCAATCCGTCGAGCGGGGCATCGGCCACCGTCGGTGGATACATTTCCACGGGCGGAGGCGCGGGAATCGGCCTGGCCGAGTATGGCAGCGTAGGGAACCAGGTCGTCTCGCTCAAGGTGGTGCTCGCCGACGGGCGCATAATAGAGACCGACCCCTGGTCGACACATTACTTCGTCGGAAACGAAGGCACTCTCGGCATAATTACCGAAGCGGTTATAAAGGTCTACCCCTTCCCGGGCAGAAAGCACTATATGTTCGGCGTGGACCCGATGGGAAAGGGAGTCGAGCTTCTCGCCAAGGCCACTGCGCTCCGGCCGTATTACGTCTCGTTCCTCAACAGAGGCCTTCTCTCCATGATAAACGAGGCGAAGGGCCACCACACCAAGGAATGCGACCTGACAATATCGCTGGCGTTCAACGGCACGAAAAAAATGCTCGAGAAGATAGACGGCCAGGTGAAGGAGATTTTCGCCGGTACGCACGAGTTCGACGAAGAAGAGGCGAAAGAAGAGTGGAAGGAACGCTACCGGATAGGTCTGGCTTTCAAGAAACTGGGGCCCAGCCTGATGGCGCAGGATTTCCGGGTGCCGCTTGCCTCGGTAAAGGAAACGCTTCAGGAACTCGAAGCCATATGCAAGGGAGACAGGTGGGGCGCAGAATCGCTGGCTGGCGAGAACGACTCGGTCATACTCGCGGTCATGATTCTCGCAGACGAGAGAGACAGCGCCGACTATATCAGGAAATTCGCCTACGCCAAGGACCTCGGCGACCTGGCGAAACGCATGAAGGGCGCGCCGTTCGGCCTCGGCTTGCATAATGCGATTCATTTGAACGACCTCTACGAGCCGAGGGCTGTCGATACGCTCAAGAGAATCAGGAAACACTTCGACCCGATAAATATACTCAATCCTTCCAAGACCACGCAAGCGCGCATACCACAGGAGTTTATCAACCTTTCCATGATGTTTATGCGGGGAATACCGGAAGTAGTGGGGCTTGGCCTCAAGGTCGCGGCTGCACTTCCTTCAGAGCTTACGAGGTTCGGTCTGAGGATAATCGGAAGCGGTATTAAATAAGGTGATAAAATGAGCAAAGCCACGATGACCAAGGAGCAGATGATTCGCGACCTCTACACCTGCGCTTCCTGCGGGTATTGTCGCTTCGCCTGCCCCATCAACAAGGAGATTGGTTTCGAGTCCGCCTCGGTGAGAGGCAAGTTTCTCATCTTCCGCAAGCTGCTCGAAGGGAAGCTCGACTGGTCCGACGACCGGGTGCGCGACGCGGTTTACCAGTGCGCCCAGTGCGAGGCCTGCAAGGTCATGTGCCCCACCGGCATAGACTTCGTGGCGATTAACCAGGCGCTTCGCGAGGAGCTTGCCAAGCGCGGCAATATCCTCGACATGCAGAAGGCGGTCACTGAGATACTTGTCGAGAAAAAGAACCCTTACAACGAGCCCTGGGAAGACAGAACGAACTGGGCGGGCAGCAAATGGCAAAACCCGGAAAAAGCCGAGTATCTATATTTCATGAGTTGCACCGCCGCCTACTCCGTAAACAGAATTGCCAAGTCGGTCGTTAAGATATGCAAAGGCCTCGGAATAGAATTCGCGATAAGTGACAAAGAGGCCTGCTGCGGCAACCCCCTGCTTCGTATTGGGCAGCGCGAGCAATTCCAGGGACTTGTAGACAATAACGTAAAGATATTCAAAGAGCTGGGCGTAAAGACTGTTTTCACTGCATGCGCCGGTTGTTACAAAGCCCTTACCCACGATTACCCCGAGGGTGACTGGGAAGTCCTGCACTTCATTCAGCTTCTGGACAGGATGCTTTCCGAAGGCAAGCTGACGTTCAAGAAGCCGCTTCCCAAGAAAGTCATTTACTACGACGGTTGCGACATAGGCCGACACTGCGGGATTTACGAGGAACCGAGACGGGTTCTGGCCGCGATACCTGAAATCGAGCTTATCGAGTTCGATTACAACCGCGAAGAGGCGATGTGCTGCGGCGGCCCGCTCGTGGGTTCGTATCCGGACCTGGCGACCGACATTCCCGTCAGGCACATTAACGAGGCGGTGGAGAAGGGCGCAGATATACTCGTTTCGGCGTGTGGCGCCTGCATGATAAATTTCAAGGAAGGCATGAAAAAGGCGGGCAAGAAAATCGACGTCCAGGACCTTACCATGCTTCTGGCAAAACAAATGTAAAAAGGAGCCAGCCCAGTGGCACTCATAGAGCAGGTTTCTCAGGATGTAGTTACCATACCCGCCGAATGGTCGGTAAGCGACGCTTACGGCCGGCTCGGCGGAAAGCAGTTGTTCGTTGAACCGCTGAGCGCCAAGCAGCCCTTCGCCGATTTTATCGTCGGGGGCGGGCTCGGCTGGGGCTCGCTAAGAAACGGTTCTTTCGCCTCTAAACTATACAAGGTGCAGACCGACAAGTTCACCTTCGGCTCGAACTACTCGACGAGCGTCAACGCAGGCTACCCCCTTCACAGGCTTGTCGAGGGAATGCCGCACGAACTTTGTCCGGAACCACAGGCGAAAATCCATAGGGTGACCGTGCCGGTCAAGCCGAAACCGTCCGTCAAGGCCGTATTCAAGGCCTGCGCAGTCGGCGACGCGGTATTGCCGCCGCCCGCGGATGATTTTATATGGGTGAACGCCGCCGCGGCTTCTACGCTGGGATTGTCCGGTGCCGGTTCCGTAGCGTTCTTCGAGCGTTTCGAACCGGAAGGCGAGGGCGAGCCTGCTGATGGAATTTACGAAAAGCGCTTCTTCGAAGACGCGGTTCCTCCGGGACAGGGCTTTGTCAAGGTTCTGACAATAAAAAGCAATCTGCCGAAACTCGAAGAGATTGCCAAGGCTAACGGAAGGTTCTTTATCTGTCTTTGGACTCATCTCGGCGTGCTTGTCTGCATTTCCGCCGAGAGCGGAAAACTCTCCGAGATTGAAAAAGAAGCTGCGAAGCTGCCGCTTACGTTCGGTCTTCCGAAGAAGGACGGGAGCGCCCGCCTTTATAACCCGTCGAGTCCCGGCGCGGTAGAAGAGAAACCGCAGGAAGAAGCTGCGAAGCCTGCGCCGAAGCCGGAGGCGAAAAAAGAGGAGTCGCCCAAGAAGGAAGAACCGAAACCGGCACCGGCGGCCGAAGCACCGAAAACCGAAGAGCCTGCGGCGAAAGCGCCCGATGCGGCAGGAGAGGAAAAGAAGGAATCTCAGGGCGAGACTGCAGCCGAGCCGGAAAAGCCGGCTCCCGAAGGGTCGGATAAACCGCAGTCGACAGGGGAATAATTAACGGCGCCTATTCGGCGTGGCATGGTTATTTCAGGCGTTGGGAGGAACGATGAGCCTGTTTGAGGAGCTTCAAAAGGGAGCAAAGGCCCAGCCGAGACTCTGGGATTACCTGCGATGGGCGGTGCTTGCGGTTCTTATGGCCGTCGCGCTTGTTGCAGTCGTAATACTGGCCCTTCTCGTGATATCCGGCGAAAGCGCCTCCGAAGTCATCGAGAACCTGCTTCATCATATATATATACATTACGGCCTCATCCCGGTTATCGTGTTGCTTGTGATAGCAGTCGTTGCCGTGGTTGCGTTCGTAGTGCAATTGGCGTTTACGTATATCGTCTACTGGAAAGCTTACGCCGAGAAACGTGCCGGCGGTCAGGAGGACAGGCCGGCGCTGCTGGATGCGCAGAATAAAAAAACCGGCTGGACGAAGGGATATTACCAGGGCGTCGTTCTTATCGTCACGAACCTGCTTATCGCCGTTTGCGTTGTCGCGGGCATCGTATATTCACTCGGGTACGTAGGAATCGGCGTCGCCGAGCAGCCTGCTTTCTGTACCATGTGCCACGAGGTAATGGACCCGCCTTACCAGTCATATCTCGCATCATCACATAACGGGATTCACTGCGGCGCGTGCCACAACGACCCCGGCGTGAAAGGTTTCGTGAAGGGCGAGGTCATTGCGCCCATGAAAGAGGGCTGGCTTCAGGTCGCCGAAAAGTACCATCTCGACGAGCACGGCCATCTCCTGCCTGCGGCAGTGCCCGTAAACAACGAAAGCTGCCTCGCGAGCGAATGCCACAAGGAAAAACGGCTTCGCGAAGAGGAGTTTCATTACAAGGGGTTCGTATTCCGGCACGACAAGCACCTCGATATAAAGCACGGCGGCGAAGCGCTTACCTGCGACGCCTGCCACGCCTACGACCACGAAATACATATGAAAGTCGACAACAATACCTGCGGGCTCTGCCATTTCAGCAAAAAAAACCCGATTAAAGAACCATCCTGCGAAGCATGCCACGTGACGCGCATGAAGCTCAAGGACGAATCGAGGGAACTCATGCATCGGCAGTCGGCCGATTTCGAGCAGCAGCCTTGCAACGGCTGCCACGCGGCTATGAAATCCGACCTGATACTTTTGGAGGAAGCCTGCGGCGCCAAGTGCCACCACCGCCACGGCGAGGACAAGAAACTCGAAGACATGAAAGGCACGGAACAGGTGCACGAGATTCATAAGCACGCGGCGTGCATGTCATGTCACGAGAGGGCGCATCACAAAATCGACCACTCCAAGTTCACCCAATTGAAGATGGAGCCATTCGGAAAGAAGTTTACGCACGAAAACCATACCCAGGACTGCCATGAATGCCACGCCCGGAAAGATGGGCGTTTTTCACTTACCCTCAAGGACAAGTTCGATTGCAGCAAGTGCCACCACGAGGGAATAGACGACGTCGAATCATGCGACTCGTGTCACGACATTTACAAGCCTAAAGCCTTCGGCAAGGATTTCAATCATAAGACTCATGGCGAAAGCTGTAATACCTGCCACAATGAAAACCTGAGATTGAAACTGAAAGGCCGCGCCGATTGCAACGCCTGTCACCATGAAGGCGCTGATGACCCCGAGATGTGCATGGGTTGCCACGATACGCAGGACAGCTTCTATAAAGGGTCTGGCGAATACGGCATAGAGGAAATGCCTTCAATCAAGGCGGATGCGGAGATGGGATGCGACACCTGCCATGCCGATATGCCCAAATACAATCCCGCCTCGTCTAAGCAGACCTGTCTGGATTGTCACGAAGGGGCTGGCGATGATTACGATTACGACAAGCTTCTTGCGAATGGCAAGAAGGCTTTGGACAATATCGACACGCTTATTGCCTCGGTGAGAGAAAAGCTCATTATTAAGCAGAAGTCGTCTCCCGATTCGGAGCTTGTAAAAACTGCGGAGAAATGGCTTGGAAGGGCCGAAGGCATTGCGGCGCTGATGCGCAAGGATGGCAGTTTCGGTATTCATAATCCGGGGCAGTTCCAGGCTTACGTTCAGAAGGCAACCGAATTGCTTATTTCGGCTAAAAATTCGCTCGAAGAATAGTGCTGCAGGGGAAGCCGGGTTGGTAAAACCTGAAAAACAACTGGGAAAAACATTGCCGCTTCGGGATTTGAAGTCCATCTTCGAACCGGTGGCGAAACAGCTTCCGCTTGTCAGGCGCAAGGTGGTTGAAGCCATCCCCTCGAACAGGAGGCTCGCACGGTTGAAACCACCGGCGAAACACCTGCTCGACAAGGACGGCAAATACATGCGCCCGTCCATCGTCCTGCTCTGCTGCGGACTTTGCGGCGAGAGCCCGGAGCAAGCCGTGGAATATGCCGCCGTTATGGAGATTCTTCATATCGGCTCGCTCGTTTTCGATGACGTGCTGGACGACTCGAAGATAAGGCGCGGCAGGAAGACGATTAACTCGCTCTGGGACGATAAAACGGCTTTTCTTACCGGAACGCACTTGCTTCTGGAACTGGCAAACCGCATGGCTTTCGAGAGCAGGGCTGTCAGGGAAGTGCTGCTTGAGACGATGAACTCCATGTTCAGGGGAGAAGTCCTTCAGTTTCAGACGAGAGAGGATTTCGACCTCGGGGAAGACACTTACATGGAAATAATAGCGGGGAAATCCGCTTCGGCAATTTCGGGCTGCTGCCGCGTTGGCGCCCTGGCTGCGGGTGACAATGCCCGCGAAGGGTTGTTGCGTGATTTCGGCATGGATCTTGGAAACGCGTTTCAGATAAGGGACGATGTCCTGGACCTTTTCGCCGACCCATCCAAACTGGGAAAAGAGCTGGGCTCCGATCTCAGGGATGCAAGGATGACACTTCCGCTCATACACAGCGCCACCATGTCGACGAAAAGCGACAGGCGCTATTTGAAAAGTGTTTTCGGAGTCAACGGTGGCAGGAAAGTCGACTTGAAACGCGTAGGCGAAATTGTTGAAAATACTGGTTCCCACCTCTTCTGCATGGAAAAGGCGCATGAGCTGGCGCGTAGCGCATTATCGAAGCTTGACAAGTTCGAGAACTCGCGGTACAAGACCGCGCTTGAAGAGCTCTGCCAGTTCGTGGTTGAGCGCGAATATTAGAAGTTTTGTGATGTTGAGAGTGAAATTTTTTCGGACAAGGGTTTAGGAGGGAAGAGTAGAGATGAAGGGTCTTGTCAATCTGCTCGGAGTAATATTCCTGATAGTATCGCTGGGCGTGACTGTTGTGGCTGCGGTAATGTCGTTCGTAAAGCCTGACAGCGGCGATCTGATTCTCCAGATAATCATTGCCGTGCTGGCTGCGGTTATCGGGGTCGTTCACATTGTCATTGCCGCGATATTATCCAAGCGCGCCTGATAAGCGCTTTAAAGACGGTTGCCGATAAATCCTCGCGGAAGGCCGCTCCGTCTGTATTGAATGAGAACGGCAGATGGGGCCGGATTGGCGGCTCCGTATGTCGAATGAATGAAACGGCTGCTGCGTTTTTGCGGCGGCCTTTTCTTGCGGCTTTTTCAGATACCATTAAAAAACGGGCCGGATTCAACCGGCCCGTCGTGTTTTAGCAATTCGCCTCGCTATTATTTTGCAGGCTTAGGGTGGGCGATTTTCTTAAGCTTTTCTTCGTACTTGAATTCCTTGTAGGTCGGGCTTTCCGGGTTGTGGCACTTCTTGCATGATTCCTCTGTCGGTTTTACTATGAAGCCGGCTTCCTTCGCCGCGTCCTTCTTCTTTATATGAAGGGTCTTATACTTGCTGCCTGCACCGTGGCAAGCCTCGCAGCTGATTCCTTCTTCCATGGTCAGGGTGTCCGCCTTGCGCTCATCCGCAACGCCGTAAGCGGTGATGTGGCACTTGAGGCATTTCTCGGATTTCTGCGGGTCACCTTCGACGCCGGCTTTCTTGGCGATTTCCTTGCTTTCATCAGAGGCCAACTGGGTATAAGTCCCGGCGTGGGGACCCTTCTCCCATGCTGCCGTCTGATTGCCGACCTTCGAACTCTTGTGGCAGCCCTTGCATTTGGCAAAGCCGATGTACGAACCCTCGTCGGCTGCGATTACTATTGCCATTGAAAAAACGACGCAAATACTAAGTACAGCAAACAGCAACCTGCTCATGTTTCTTCCTCCGGAAAAAGTGTTGTTGACTACACGCTTATATGAAATATTAGCATTGGTATTTCATTTTGTAAAGACGGTTGTCTAAATTTTTTAGCATTATCGCCGTCATTATATTAGACGGCTCAAAGCGTGCGTTATTCTATTTCGATATTGCTATCCATAAAAAATTCACTTTTATATATGTCGGCTTGTTCGGCAGAACAAATAAGTTGACTCTGCCTTTTTTATCAAATATATTGTCGTTTCTGAAACAAACCGGAGAGGGGAGGATAAATTGGCTCAATCAATTCTTGAGACTAACCTTGAGGGCCTCGAACTCGTAAAAAGAGGCAAGGTGCGGGACATATACGAGGTCGAGGACGGCTTGATTATCGTCGCGACCGACCGGATTTCCGCCTTCGATTGGGTGCTGCCCAACGCAATCCCGGACAAGGGCAAGGTGCTGACCCGGCTTTCGGCGTGGTGGTTCGACCATATGAGCCCCATTACGAAAAGCCACCTTATAACTACCGATATCCGCAAGATGCCCGCATCGGCGCAGGTGCACGAACCCGTGCTTTCGGGGCGAAGCATGTATGTCAAAAAAGCGGAAGTGTTTCCGGTGGAGTGCGTAGTTCGCGGCTATATCGCCGGTTCCGGGTGGAAGGATTACAAAAAGCACGGTTCTGTCTGCGGAATATCGCTTCCCGAAGGCCTGCATCTCTCGAGCAGGCTGCCCAATCCGATTTTCACTCCGGCGACCAAGGCGGAGGAAGGGCACGACGAAAATATCAATTTCGAGAGAATGATGAAGATTATTGGAAAGAACCGTGCCGAAGAGCTCAGGAAACGCAGTTTCCAGATATACAAGGAAGCTCACCGTGTTGCCGAACACAATGGGATTATTATCGCCGATACGAAGTTCGAATGGGGACTTGTCGGTGATGAAATTGTGCTTGTGGACGAGATTCTGACGCCGGACTCATCGCGTTTCTGGGACAAGAGCGTTTACGGCGAGGGAAAAGCTTTGGAGCAGTTCGACAAGCAGATTGTGCGCGACTGGCTCGAACTGCAGCCGTGGGACAAGAACTCGCCTCCGCCAGAGCTGCCGACTGAGATTGTGGAAAAAACCTTCGCGAGATACGCCGAAGTGTTTGAACGAATTACGGGAAAGAAATTCGCGAGCTGACCGCTCGACGGGAAAAGGAAACTGGAATGTCCGAGATGAAAGTTGCGATAATAATGGGCAGCACCTCCGATATGGAGATTGCGCAGGCCGCGGCCGACAAGCTCAAGGAAATGGATATCCCCTTCGATATGAAGGTGATGTCGGCGCACCGGACGCCCGACGCCGTCGCGCAGTTCACAAAGGGGGCGAGGAACGGCGGCTTCGCGGTCATAATAGCGATAGCGGGCCACGCAGCCCATCTCGCCGGCGCGATTGCCGCAAACACGACCCTTCCCGTCCTCGGCGTGCCCGTAGCTTCGAGCGCACTTAACGGACTCGATGCGCTTCTCTCGACAGTCATGATGCCTTCCGGCGTGCCCGTAGCCTCGCTGGCAATAGGCTCGTCCGGCGCGAAGAACGCCGCGATACTCGCCGCGCAGATAATCTCGCTGAACGACGAAAAAATCGCCGCGAAGCTCGACGCCGCAAGGGAAAAGATGGCCGACGGTGTTCGTAAGGCCAACGAAAGCCTCGGGAGTTAGCATGCCCGTCGAAACTGCGAGATGGCGGGGTGAAACTGACGGCGTTCTGCGAATAATCGACCAGCGCCTGCTCCCCGGCGAGCTGAAATACAGCGACCTATCCACCGTTGAAGAAGTTTTCGATGCCATAAAAACGCTCGCCGTCCGGGGCGCGCCCGCAATAGGAATCGCCGCCGCCTACGGAGTGGTTATAGGGGTTCGAGACTGTAGGGATGACGAGTTTGACAAGAAACTTGCCGAAATCTGCGATTACCTCGCTTCAAGCCGACCTACGGCGGTAAACCTCTTCTACGCGCTCGACCGTGTAAAAAAGCTCGCCGGAAGTTTATCTGATAAGACGGTTGCTGAAATAAAAGAAGCGATTCTACAGGATGCGCATAAAATTCTGGAAGAAGACCTCGAAGCTTCCCGGAAAATGGGCGAGTTCTGCCAGCAGTACGTTAAGGATGGCGGAACGTATATGACGAACTGCAACGCCGGCGGCCTGGCGACGGGCGGTTTGGGTACTGCGCTGGCCGCGTTCTATATCGCGAAAGAGCAGGGCAAGAACATTTCCGTCTATTCCTGCGAGACGCGCCCGCTCCTGCAGGGTGCGAGGCTTACGACCTGGGAGCTTATGCGTGAAGGCATCGAGGTCACGCTTATTTGCGACAATATGGCCGCGACAGTCCTGAGGCAGGGGAAGATAGATGGTATTTTCGTCGGTGCCGACCGTATTGCCGCAAACGGCGATGCCGCCAACAAGATAGGAACATACCCGATTGCCGTGCTCGCCCGCGAGCACAACGTTCCGTTCTACGTTGTCGCTCCTCTTTCGAGCTTCGATTTCTCGCTTGCTTCCGGCGAAGGGATTCCTATCGAGGAGCGTGCTTCCGAGGAAATCGCCTGCTTTGCAGGTACGAGGACTGCGCCGGAAGGTGTCAGGACTTACAATCCCGCATTCGATGTGACGCCTGCGGAATTAATAACCGGAATAATCTGCGAAACCGGCGTTGCCCAACCTCCGAGCAACGAAACCTTGTCAAAGCTCAGGCAGAACTGACCGTTATTTCGAAAAAGTCTCTCCGGGTTTGATGCTCTGCGGTTTTTCTTCACCTTCGATAATCCGGTAATGTTTGTTGACATCGAGATTTTCGTAAACGGTTTCAGTTCCTTTCCCGTTCGGCCAGCGCACGGTCAGCTTTTTTATCTTGCCAGCCTTGCCGAGTCCGAAGTGAACCATCATCGCATCCTGCTGCCCGACGTGTCCCCATCCGCCGGAAATCTCACGCATCATCGTCGCGTCCTCGATTTCGCAGGTGATGCGCGCGCCAATGCCAAACCCGTTGCTTCCGCCCTCGCCCTTGCCGCGAAGCTCGACAGTTATCCAGTTGCCTTTCGCCGCATCGTTTTCCCAGATGGCAAGACCCAGCGGCATGGCTTTGCGCTGGTCCGCCGTCAGGCGTGTGTGGGTGTTTCCGCAGACAATGTCGATATCGCCGTCGCGGTCGTAGTCGCCAAGCGAGATTCCCGTCGCGCTGAGCCAGTCGATGCCGACTTCGAGCGAGACATCGACGAACTTGCCCTTTTCATCCTGCCTGAATAGGCGCAGGCGCTGCTCGTCCGGATAGTCGCTGGAAGCGAGCAGCAAATCGAGGTCGGTGTCGTGGTCGTAGTCGAACCACGCCGCATGCATGTCGCCCTGATTCCATCCCTTCGATGTGTGGACGCGCGGTATCGCATTGGGCAGACGTTTGAATTCGTAGTTTTTCTCAGCCCCCAAATTTTCGAGAATCACGGAGAGGTCCGAGGCCGGCATCGCCCACCAGTGAGTGATTTCAGCGAGGAAGACATCCATGTCGCCATCGTTGTCGAAGTCGCCGGGCGCAATGCTGAAAGTGTTGCCGTTTGAGCGAAACGGCTTCTCATCGTTTCTGCCAATGCCGGGCGCGTGCTTGCCCGACTCATCCTCATCACCGTCGAACCTGTTCTGCTCCGCGACTTCCTTGAACGTTCCGTCGCACTGGTTGAGCCAGCAGAGGTTCCACTGCCGCCCGTAAGAAGCGACGAGGATGTCGGTCCATCCGTCGTTGTTTATATCGACTGCAGCCGCGCCGTAGACTGGCCTGCGCGATTTCCGTTTGCCGTGCTCTGCAACGAGCGACATCCCGGCTTTTTCGGTAACGTCCGTGAAGCCGCCCTTGCCGTCGCCCTTGTAAAGCCTGTCCTCGTAACATTCATAGGACCAGCCGTACATCCGATACCAGTTGCCGACGAAGAGGTCGAGGTTGCCGTCCCGGTCATAGTCCAGGAATGTGGCGGCATCGAGCGTCGCCGGGTGGCTGGAAAGTTGGCTTTGTTTCTTTGTAAGCTTGAACCTGCCTTTCCCGTTGCCCAGCAGGAGTTCATTCCTGTCCCCGTGGTCGGCGTTCGCCATTACATATTTGCCGCTCGCATCGACCATTGGCCCTTTTGTCTTCGGGTCTTGTTTCGGTTTCTCGAACTCGCAGTACGCGCCGGAAAAGATGTCTATATTACCGTCGTTGTTCACGTCGCCGGCAAGCACGAGGGTGCAGACGCGGCCTTTTTTCTTCCTGTCGCGGTTGTCGAGAATCCCGCTCCTGCTCGTGATTTCCCTGAACGCGCGCCCGGAGCCTTTTTTCACGTTCTCGTAGATATGCTGTCTGTCTTCTTTGTCTTTGCCCGGCCGGAAGTCGAGGATAACGAGGTCGAGCCATCCGTCGTTGTTGACATCCACCCACTGCGACCGCGCGGCCTTGACTTCGTTCATGCCGAGCTTCTTCGCGGCGTTTGTGAATTTTCCGCCCGGTTCGTCTGACAGGGCGTGTCCGCAATGAAGCAGAACGGCGGCTATAATTGAGATAAAAACAGTTTGTGCGATAAACCTTGAGCGTTTCATATCTTTGTCCTCTCCCAAAAAAGGGGACGTTACCCTTTGTTTCGCGTGAAAAAAGGGTAACGTCCCCTTTTTTGCATCGGGCAGGGCAACTGCGCTCGATTCTAACATATATTGCTATTCGCTCAATGATTTTTCACGGAAGCGTGAATAGTGAGATGTCTCATTTGTTTTCTATTGCCATACGCCGAAAATCAGGGCGAAAAGGACTGCGGCCAGTACGGCATAGACTCCAATGCTATATAAATAGGATGAACTTTTGTATGCCTGAAGACGCATATTCAGTTTGACAAGAAAGGTTTGTCCGCAATTCGGGCATCTCGTTTCGACTAGCTCGTGGCCGAAAAGCCCGAGAAAGACAAGCGGGCCTAATAGTAAAAAATCTACACCAAGAGATATGATAGCTCCAATTGTAGTCATTTCATCCTCGACAAGCAGAGTGCGCTCAGTTCCACAGTTGGGGCAGGCTGTTTTCATAAATGCGAATCCTTAAAATCTTATGCTGATATGTTCGCCAGTATGCCTCGATGCGAGAATCAATATAAAAATCAGTTTATAGGAGAAGAACAGGAAAGATGCAATAAGTGCGCGCCGAATGGATATTTTGAAAATCCCCCAAATGATAAAGGTTGTTATAACAAATGTTGGAATAAGAAAAAAAGGACCCATCCATTTCAACTCCAACAACAAAAAGATAATGCCGTAATTAGCTACCCAGACAGTTGTTGTGCAGATAAATATTATCAAATATTCCGTATGCTCACCCCGGGCAACAATATATATAATTATCAACATGACAACAAAATCAATAATCAGTTCCAGCATAGCTAATTCACCTCAATTCTCAACTGTTAGATAATAGTATTGGATTACCGTCTCGGCCATTACAAATCGCAATCATATTTGTAACGCCTGAACCAGGATTCTGCATTAGAGAAGAGGCATTGGTAAGAATCCTATATTATTTCCGAATTATTTGAAATTATTTGAAAAAATCTCTTGACAAGCGTTTGTGATGTTGTATAATACAGCTAAGAATAAAAGAGGCGTCGGGGTTTCGGTTGCAGAACCGCCCGGCGCCAAGCGTGTTTCAAGGAGGAAATAAAAATTACAAATCGCCCGAAAACTCGAAATGACTTACGGCGAAAACGGGGAAATAAGGTGCTGCGTAACATGTTGTTATATAAGGACTTATATCAATTATCGTGGAATAAGGGATGACATAAGTGGCAAGTATGGAGCTTTACAATTTGTATTTTTTAGCTGAATCGGGTTATTCCGGTCTAAATTGGGATAATTTTGACAGTTTTGGCATGGTCGGTGACGCGGATGGGGTGGATCGAGACCTGTCCGAATCTGTAAAATTTAAACGTAAGTCCTTTGCAGGCAAGGAATTTCGTTTACAGATGCCTTTTGTCGTGGTTACTTTACGAGACAGATTGAAACAACGAATGGAGGGAGTTGGTTCGGGCGAGAAAATATATACGAAAGAAATACAAAAAAAATATGACAAATAGCGCAGGAAAGGCGCCTGGAATACGTCTAAGAAAATGTCTGAAAAAGAAAAAGATTTGGAAGAGTATGCGGGTGGGGAGTGTTTCATCGTTTAGAGTTGGTAAGCGGTCTGCTTAGACTTTGTATAAAGGGGGGTATGGTGAAAAAAGTCATAGGGTTGCTCCTATGCGCCCTGATTGTGCTATCGATATTCGCGATAGCCGATGCGGGCGACAAGGAGTTCGACAAGCTGAAGAAAAAGCTTGTCACGGCCGTGACGGCGAAGGACAACGATGCCATCAAGGATGCGCTCGTCGATGTCCTCGTCCACGGCGGCGAAGATGCAGTCAAGCTCATTGTCATGATTCTCGAGAAGATTCCCAAGAACGAGGATGTCATTTACTGGCAGCTCGTGAAGGGAGCTTGCACGGTGACTGACCGCGACGCCATGACGGCACTTGCAGAGGCGATTGTTTCGCATAGGAAGGACGCTCTTGCGCGTGACCTGCTCTTTGCATTGCAGAACAATCGCTGCAGGAACGTCGCGATAGTGCACCAGGCGGTAATCGAGAGATGCGGCTACGACATGCAGAAGATGGCGATTGAGAGCCTGGTTAACATGGAGGACGAGGTGGCGGTAGATGCGCTGATAGCGTCGCTTCGCAAGATAAAAGACCGGGACGTCAAGGCCGAGGTTATCGAGGCTCTCAGGATGCTCACCCGCGCGGACTGCGGCAATAGCGCGGAGGACTGGGAAAAGTGGTGGCAGGTTTCGCGCGCGCAAGGGCTTGGCTTGGGCGAGAAGAAAGGCGCGCAGGGCGGGACGGGGACGGTAGTTGACGACCTCGAGCGCTACAGGCGCGACAAGATGTTCGGCGGCGAGAACGTCAAGCTCAAGGCGCTCGTCATAACGGACTACTGACAGCCCGATCCCCCATGGAAAGGCGCCGGCGGCGCCATATGCTTCGACCACATCGAGGATGTACTTCGCCGAATGAAGGTGGAAGTAATCGTCGTCAAGAGGCCGGAATTCTCCAGGCCGGAATACAAGATACCCGCAGATGTGCTCGGAGTTTTCGTTAATTGCGTACAGATTCACGACCACTGCATCTGCCCGGACTGCACGCCGGGGCAGGGGAAGCAGGACAGGCTATTCCCCTGAATATGATCCAAGAACCCACCGGTGCACCGTGCGTGCAACCACAAGATGAGTGATGCGGCAGTACAAAAACTTAAAAAATATGTCGAGATGGGCGGATACCTCTTTACCGAGGACTGGGGCCTTGCGGACATACTCGTGAGAGCGTGGCCTCAGCTTGTCGGGCCGGGCTCGTACCTGCCCGAGGATACGGTGGATGTTGCGCCTTCGAGAGGTTCGACGACCCATCCGCTGCTTCGGGGCGTTTTCGTCTCGGAGAAGAAGATTATCAAGGAGTCCGACATCGGCGATAAGCCCAAGGACGGGCTCAAGGGCGGCCCCGTGACCGTCTCCGAAGATGTTAAGAAGAAAATCGAAGAGTCGGTCAAGAAGCCGGACAACAAGTGGAAAGTCGACGACGAGAGCCCGTATATCGAAATCAAGAACAAGAAACAGGTAACGGAACTCATGTCGTCCAAGAAGATTGCCGACTTGACCAAAGGCCACGGAACGGTTGCTCTCACTTTCGGCGGGCCTTATGCCTACGGCAAGGGTGAAGCCGGCGGAAGGAAAGGCAACAGAACTCAGCTTCGCGACGGCGAAAAAGAGCGCGGACTGGGCAAGCACGTTCCCGGCGTTATCAAGGGAAGAGTGCTTCACGTGCTTTCGCACTTCGCGCGCCAGCACGCGAAGGAGGACGAGTTCGCGTTGCAGAACCTTGCGCTCAACTTCCTTCTCGAGGCCAAGGCCAGGAGGAGCAGAAGGTAGACGGGATTCTGAAAAACTCTGCGAGGGCCGGTGAATTCGAACCGGCCTTCGCTGTTTGATGCGATTCGGATACGGTGGTTTTTATAATGAAGAATGCCTGTAAAACGGCGGTGATTGGGCTGCTCGTAGCGATTCTGGCGGGTGCGGCGCTCGGCGACAAACTCACGTTGAAGGATGGGCGTATAGTCGAAGGTGAGATAGTCCGGGAGACGGAATCGTCCATTACAGTCAGGATGAAGCTCGGCGAGGCGACTTTCGACAAGGATAATATTAAATCCATCGAGTATGGCCCAGTAGACCATGCGGAGAAGACGGAGGAAGATTCGGAAGCGAAGCCCAATCCGCGGCTCAAGTCTGAGAGGGAGGCGATTTCGCTCATAAGGCGCTACGTCGAAGAGGAGAACGCGGAAACGCGCGCAAAACTTGCGGAATCGCTTCAGAAGACTTTCGAAACTGACCCGGAGATGGTCGAGCGGGCGGCGGGGCAGTTTCGGAAACACTCGACGAGGCGAACGGGTCATATCAAGGGGATGCTCGAAGTAAACGGCGAAAAAACGGATTATGCGCTTTACGTGCCGGAGAAGTACGAGCTGAAAAAACCCCTGCCGCTGATTGTGGCGCTTCACGGGAGAAGCGGAAACGGCCCTGCCTATGTGAGGCTCTGGCACGTTCCGGTAAAAGGGAAGCTTCCGCACGACCAGGTTGTCAAGTACCAGCAGGCCGAAGTTAGAGGCTATATCGTTGTCGCTCCGACTGCGAACCGGGAGTGGGGATGGGGGCCTTCGAAGGAGGCGGACGAGCACATACTCAGGCTTATCGAGCATGTAAGGGACAGGTACAACGTCGATGCAGACAGGATTTATATCCACGGTCTTTCGATGGGCGGATATGGGGCATGGCGGTTCGGGCTTCACTATGCGGACAGGTTCGCCGCCGCGGAGCCGCGGGCGGGGGGATACGACCTTCGGTTCATAGAGAACGCAAAAAACCTGCCCATTTACATAAGTCACGGGGCGAAGGACGAGTCGGTTCCGGTGAAGGTTTCGAGGGATGCCGCCGCGAAGCTCAAGGAACTCGACTACGACTACCACTACAGCGAGATTACCGAAGGCGGGCACCAGTTCTTCATCGACGAGAACCAGAAGGTGCTGGATTTTTTCGACAAGAAGAAGCGAGATGCATACCCGAAGGAAATCGTCTGGATTGCAGACAAGCAGCAGCACGGACGCGCTTACTGGCTTAAGATTGATGAATTCAAATCGCCGGGTTTCGCCAGACTGGAAGCTTCTTACGACAAGGTTTCCAATACGGTCAACGTGAAGGCTGAAAACGTTGGGAAGCTTGCGGTTTTCGTGAGCGGGAAGATGGTGAATTTCGCCGAGCCCGTCGTCGTCAGGATAAACGGAGTCGAAAAACACAACGCCCTGGTGGTCCCTTCTGCCGCGACGCTGCTCGATGAGTTGCGCGAGAGCGGTGACGAAAGCCGGTTGTTCATGGCCAAGCTACAGTTTGAGATCGAATAGCAGGATTAACGCCTGAGTACGGGGCTATTGGCGTCAGCCGGGCTGTCGAAGCTTTTTGTCATCGACTTCTGGCGAATAGTGCCGGTCTGGTCCACGAAGTAACTGTGCCTCCCGGTGCTGCCCGGACTGGAGGGGATTGCTTTGCACGACCAGGTGCTGTAATTTGCGCTTAGCTCGTAGTAGTAGCCGCCTTTCGCCGATACGGGCGAAGTCGAGCGGGCAAGCTCGCCGCTAATCAAGTTTTTAAGAGCAAGCTGCTCGAGGGTCGCATAGTTGCCGAACTGACTTCTATGGAGTTCCTCGGCCGATATGATAACATGCAATGTGGCCTGGGCCCTGGTCTCGTTGGCAATCACGTTGAAACCGAGAAAGCTGGGTATTGCGATTGCGGCTATGATGCCGATAATTATAATTACCGTGAAAAAGGCGCCTATAATCAGCCCGGCCATAGCGGAGCCGTAGCCCGGTCTTGCGGGATGCTTCTTGGCGTTGGAGAGACCTATGATACCGAGAACAAGCGCGACGGGAGCCAGGCATCCGAAGAGGATGGTGATAATCCCGATGACGAGCGCTGCGGTCGCGATGCCGTTGGATGGCGGGCCTGCAGTTTGCGCACCGGGATAGGCGGGCGGACCGTCCGGGCCGGGTTGGCGGGGTGGCGCGTCAATGAACTCGCCGCAGTGCCTGCACTTGATGGCATTGCCGGGGACTTCACCTCGGCAGTAGGGGCATCTCTTATCTCCGTTCATGATATGTTCTCCTTATTTTATGATTAGAAAGTATAGCAATTATACACAAGAAGGAGAAACAAATTTATATTCCCCGTCAAGGCAATCTGGTGCGGATTTCACAAGAAATATTGACGGCAAAGGGCGCGGAGGGTAAGATTTCATTGTTAATCCTGCGATACAAGTTCGGGGGTGCTTCAATGTGCAGGTCTTTGCTTCCAGCCATATTGTTTCTTACGTTCTTAATTCTTGCGGGCTGCAAGGACAAAAGCAGCGGCGAGTTCGGTTATCTCGGAGAATTCATTAACAATCCGCAGACGCCGCCTTCAGGATTGGACGGCAAATACAATATGGCCGCCGACACGAACAGGGACGGCGCAGTAGACACGGAGGGGAGCGACGATTACGGCGAAAATGTATGGAACGCGGCGCAGGGCGCGGTAATGGCCTATAACAACGATGATGACAACTCGGATAGCGACCGCGACCATAACGACTCTCTGGTGAACGGCGTTTCGGACGAGTCAGACTTGGCGAGGGTTGTTATCAAGCAGATTGCCGATATTGAGACGGGCTCTTATGCCAAAATTGCTCTGGATGCCGATAGCGCTGATTGCGTAAGGCTTTTCAAGAACAACGGCGCGAGTTGGAGTGTTTTTAATCCTGCGACGGATACGATAACCTCAGGCGAACTTGCTTCCGGCGATGTCATTTTTGGGATTGAGTCGAGGAAATATTCGGAAACTGCGTCCGGAGAGCCGGGTCTCTGGTCCGGAACGGCTACTCTTACATTGACGGTTTACGAACAGGGCGGGGCAGTTTCAGGAACGGATTCACTGCTTGTTAGAACTGCTCCTTTCATTATGAATACCAACCTCGATTCGCCGGAGAGGATTTATGTCTGCAATTCCGGCGACAATGCGGGTTTTGTAAGCGACCTGACTACGATTGCAGGAACTATAGGACTTCCTATTACCGTCATAAGCTATACCGAGTGCGGCGGGGACAGGTGGACGCAGGACCAGTTCGAGTTCGGGAGCGCCGAGATGTCTTCGGATGTGACGCCGGTTGTGCTCAACTCGCCGCGAGACCGCAGCACGCTTGCAGACTATCCCTGGTACTATCTGCTGGGACCGGATTTCGGATGCCTCCAGCAAAGCGGGAATACCATGGAATCGCTGAATTCGTTCGGCAATCTCGAATGCATTCCGCCTTACGGCAGTTATCCTCTCGGACGGATAATCGTCGGCGGAGCGGGAACGAGAAGAATGGATGAAAGCGTTCGGAATTTCCTGAGTGCGCAGTCAATGCAAGGGCCGGTCTACGAGCTTGATACGACGTGGCTTGCGGTCGGCCACGTGGATGAAATAATGTCGTTTATCCCGGCGCCGAACGCGCGCGGGTGGGTCGTGGCATGGGCTGACGTGGATGTGGCGCTGGACATGCTCGAGGTGGTTCCCGCCTCCACGCCCGTTTTCCAGGGGACTGGAGCCGCCACCACGGCGAGCGTGATACTGAACGACTCGTCGCTTATAGCTTTCAACGAGAGCGTTCAGACCAACTGCCTCGACGTGCTTCGCGGGCGGCTGAAGGCGGACCTTGGGCTTTCAGAGAGCGATTTTGTCAGGATACCGGTGCTCTGGGATGTCGAATACTCTCCTGATGCTCGCGCGCTCGCGTATACGGCGGGAGCGGTAAACTGGATAGTGATTGGCAGCCACGTAATCGTGGCCAGGCAGTTCGGGCCGGAGGTTGGCGGAACGGACAAGTTCGAGGAAGATATTACGAACAAGCTTTTCGCGCTGGGTCTCACGGCGCATTTCATTGACGACTGGGACACGTACCACGAACTCTGGGGCGAAGTGCATTGCGGAACCAACGTTCTCAGAACGCTTCCTTCGTCTCCCAAATGGTGGACCACAGGCAGGTAGAGTTATGAAAAAGCTGATAAGTTTATTCCTTGCCTCTCTGATTTTGGCGGGCGCCGCGGCTGCGCAGGAAGCATCTCAGAAGCTCGATGATATTATAGATGAAATGATTGCCGCTCGGGGCGAGGAATATGCTGCTATCAGGGATAAAGCTCCGGAGATTTCACCCGAATTCAGGAAGCAGCTCGAATTGGAAGCGAAAGAAGATAACTGGAAAAGCGACAACTGGCGCAGGGCGCTTTACGCTTCCGTCCTTATCGGGCGTGTCGACAATCCCGGTCTTTTTGAAAAAGTGAACAATCCCGAAGGAATCAAACCAGAATTTTATAAAAAACGTGCAGCCAGCAAGCCGGCAGTTTTCAGAGAACTTACGGCGCTCGGCAGGCAGGCGATTCCCGCGTTGCTCGAGTTGTTCGAAAAGATGATGGACATCCATCCGCTGGGAACGCCGCCCGCTCCGGAAGGTTCGGACATTGACTCGAAAAAAGAGGCGCGGGAGGCGAGGAAGCGGGAAAGAGATGCGTTTCGGGCGGGCATTGTCGGCGCAATTGCGAGAATCGGTGATGGGCGGGCCTTCCGTTTCTCGGTCGAACTGCTCGAAAATAGAGATGACAATACGAGAATTATCGCAGCCGAGGCGGCCGCAACCTGCGGACGAGCCGGTTCGGAAGGCGTACTGAAAAAGATTGCTTCCGATAAAGGCGAAAACGATGAAGTGCGCTGCGCGTGTCTCAAGGCGTTAGGCTTCCTCGAAAGCCGGAGCGCGCTCGATGTGCTCGGGGAAGAGCTTATCGACGAAAGCGCTCAAGTCAGGTCGGCTGCAATCGAAGGGATTTCGAGGATGACTTCTCAGAGGCGCTGGAGAATAGCGGGCGCTCTACTGAAGGCGGAGGTCGTTTCACTTCGAGCCGCCGGGTCGAGGCTGCTTGCGGACCGGGTCGAGAAGGATAGCAATTCAGATGTCAGGTGCAAGGCGGCGAGGGCGCTCGGAAGGATAGCGGATGCGGGAGTGGTCGGGCGATTGCGCCGGATATCAAAAGACTGCGAAGACAAGGAAGTCGCCGGTGCGGCGGCGGAGGCAATTGAACTGATAAAGCGGAACTCCGCTCCCGTTTCAGGAAACAGATAGCCGGGATTTGAAGATTAGAACGGCAGGTGCTCGAAGATTCCAAGGAAGTATTCCGCCGTGCCGAGTCCGACCGCGAGAAGCAGAATCACGAGCACGATAATGATTATGGTTCTCATCATGCGCTGCCGCCTGGCCTCGGCGAGCTTGCGTTTATGTTCCTGCTGCTCGTGCATCAGGCGCATTTTCTTTCTGCGCTCTTCCTCGACCTGGTCGATTTTCCACTGGACGCTCTGAATCTGGTTTTTCAGTTTTTTTATGCTGACTTCGAGCTGGAGGGTGGAATCTTCCTGGATTATCTTGACGGCCTGGTTGTATTCTTTGATGGCGTTCTTGAATTCTTCGAGTTGTTCATAAGCAAGCCCGGACTGGAAGCGCGCGTAGATGTTGTCGTACTCGATTTTAATCGCCTGCCGATAGGCTTCTATGGATTCCCTGTGCCTGTTGAGCTTCAGTCTCGCGTCGCCGATGCCGCACCATGCTTCCGGGTTGGAAGGCGCGGTGGCGGCAAGCTCAAGATAGAGCTTCTCGGCCTTCTCGTGCTCGCCTTCTTCGAGCGATTTCGCAGCCTTATCTCGAAGGGCTGACGAGAAATCATCGAGGCCTTCGGACAATTCCTCCGCGTCAACGCGGATTGCGACTTCTTCAGCCGCAAGTGAAGCTTCGGGAGCTTCGAGCTCGGAGACGGGCGGAGGAGTAATTCTCGTGGATATCCTGGGGGACATGGATTCCCGGCAGACCCGGGAAAACTCCTCGATGCTTTGAAGCCTCTTATGAGAGTCTATGTCGAGGCAGCGTACGAGCACTCTGAAGAGTCTCGGCGAGATGCCGGTTATAGGTGCGGGCGGGGGGCGGTCTGGGGATATGGCGACGACGGCGCTGGCGAAAGGAGGCTGGCCGGAAAGGAGCATGTATACCGTCGCGGCCAGGGAGTATATGTCGCTCAGGACGGTGAGGTTGTCGCCTTTGAGCTGCTCGGGCGACATGTAGCTGGGCGTGCCTCGGACGGTATGCTGGCTTATGGATTTCATGGAATCCTCGATCCTTCTGGCGATGCCGAAGTCCGCGACTTTGATAGTGCCCTGCTCTGTGACCATAATGTTCGACGGCTTGATATCCCGGTGAATCACGCCGAGCGAGTGCGCGTACCCGAGCGCGTCGCAGATGGGGCCGAGCCAGTCGACGACCTGTTTCGGAGGGAACTTGGATTCGGGGGTTTCGTTGACGAGCTGGTAAAGATTTTTTCCCGTCACGTATTCCATGACAATAAACTTGGTGTCGCCGCTTGCGTCGAAGCTGTAGACGCGGACGATGTTCTGGTGGGTGAGTTGTATGGCGATTTTCGCCTCATCTCGGAGATGTTTGATAAGCCTCGGGTCCTCGGCGAGGCTCAGGGGGACGACCTTGAGGGCGACATCCAGGTCGAGCTCGAGGTCGCGCGCCAGAAAGATTTCTGCCATGCCGCCGCGTGCGATTCTGTGAGCGACCACGTAGCGCTGGTTGAGCGTCTGGCCGGTCCGCACCTGAGTTGACGATGGCGTAATATACTCCTGCGTCGGCTCGGACTCGAAATCTATGAGCATCGAGCCGCAGTGCTTGCATTTTTTCGCCGCGGCCAGTATTTCTTCGGCGCAATACGGGCAGCGCTTGGTTTCTTCGCTGCTGTCCCCTTCGACTTCCATCCGGCTCCCGTTTGAATCTTGACAAAGGATATCGAAATATATGGCAGGAATGAACTGTTTTCAAGGGAAAATGCCGTTATCCGCCAATCATCAGTCCTTCAAGGCTTCAAAGAAGGACGCAAAGCTTGACACGGAAGGGGAGCGCCTGTAGGATTGTGCCGATAATGAAATCGGCCTGATTGAGAGGGGGCGCTTAGATGCAATTTGTCAAAATAGATGCATTCGACCTTGATGACGCCTGGTTCCAGTGCCTCAACAAGATTATCGAATCAGGGCACGTCTACGAGATAACGAGGGGCTCGTATACGGGCCAGAAGCGGCTCGAATTCGACATGGTTTTCATCCAGGTCGCGAATCCGGGACACCAGATTATCCCTCTGATTCCCGAGGGGATGTCGATACCTCCGCCTACTTCGATGGAATACATCGAGCAGTATATGGCGTATATCCTGACAAACCAGAAGACATCCCACGAGGATTACACTTACGGCGAAAGGCTCGTGGAGCCGGTAGCGCGCACGAAGGCCGGAGCAGAACTGCCACTGGAAGTGAACCAGGTTTTTGAAATCATAGAGATGTACAAGAAAGAGGGATTCGGGACAAACCAGGCTTGCATGGAAATCGGGATGCCGTCCGATATCGTGCTGGAAGACCCGCCGTGCCTGCGACTGATTGATACTCGTATTCGCTACGGGAAGCTCCACTTTATGTGCTATTTCCGTTCATGGGACCTCTGGGGAGGCCTTCCTTCGAACCTCGGGGGCCTGCAGAAGATGAAAGAATGGATGGCCGAGGAAATTGGCGTCGAGGACGGCCAGATGATGGCCTGTTCGAAAGGATTGCACCTCTACGACCACTGCTGGAGTTACGCGGAGGCGAGGACGGGCAAGAAAATCAGTCTTGACGACAAGCCGGTCGTCACTTGATTTTGCCTTTCGGTGAAAGACATGCCGACTGAGATTGCAGACAATTCGGCACCGCCTGAAAGTCGCGCCGCGCTGACCGATGCGGACTTGCTTGAAAAAGCGGGTATGTGCGTCAGATGCGGGCGATGCAAGGAAGTCTGCCCCTCATACCGAGCAACGGGGGACGAAAGCAAGGTCGCCAGGGGCCGCCTCATGGTGCTTTCAAGGATGCTTTCCGGCGAGCTGGAGCCTTCGGCGGGAGTGCGGGAAGTGCTCGACGTCTGCCTCAAGTGCCACCAGTGCGCCGATATCTGCCCGCGCGGGATAGATACGGTGGGAATCTTTCTCGAAGGCAGGTCCAGGCTGCGCGGAGCGAAGTTGAACTCAAGACTTACTCGCCTCGTATTTCGGTTGTTGCTGCCGAGGCGATGGTTTTACAACCTTTTCATGAAAATCGCCCGGTGGATGCAGAAGATTCTGCCGAAAAGGGAAGGGGGCCTGAGGCATCTGCCACTGATTTTCGAGGGGAAGAGGAATCTCCCCGCGATTGCGCGAAAGTCTGCCCTTTTGCAGCTTCCGGAAGAAACGGGAAAAGGGCCAAGGGTGGCGTTTTTCACTGGCTGTCTTCAAAACTATGTCTATCCCGAGACCGCCCGAAATGCCTGCAAACTTATCGAAAGCGCCGGATGCAGCGTCGTGGTCCCTAAAAAACAGCTTTGCTGCGGGCTTGCCGCGCGTTACATCGGAGACAAGAAAACGTCCGAAAGGCTGGCCAGGGAGAACGTCCGCGTATTTTCCGAATGCGGCGTGGAATATGTTGTGACAGCCTGCGCGACGTGCGCTACAATGTTGAAAAAGGAATATCCTGCAATGCCGGATTCGCAATGGCCGGCCGGCTTGAAGGTCATGGAACTAAGCGAATTTTTGTCTTTCCGGGGATTTAAACCTAAGGGAAGCGCGGGGCCGGTCACGTACCATGACCCGTGCCATATGCGTTATGCGCAGAACGTGACCGAGGAACCGAGAAAGCTGCTTTCAGCGGTTGCCGAAGTGCGGGAACCTTCGGAGCCGGGCAGATGTTGCGGGGGAGGCGGGACATTCTCGCTTTTTCAATACGAGCTTTCGAGAAAGATAGGGAAAAAAAGAGTGGAGCTTCTCGATGAGACGCAGGCCGAAACCGTTGTAACTGCGTGTCCCGGGTGCATCCTTCAGATTTCGGACCTGCTTGAAGGCGGGATGAAAATAAAGCACCTGGCTGATTTTCTTGTTGAAGCTGCGGGCGATAAAAATCATATTAGGAGCGAAGGATTTGTTGCAACGGAGAGGTGTCCGGGAGCGTCTTAATTCAAGACGGGCTTGAGTATAAATATTTGTCCGGAACCTGCTTTGATTTTTCGGAAAAGTATCCTGACGGAGGTCGGAATGAAGAGGGCGGGATTCACACTTGTTGAACTTCTAATCGTTATTGCGATAATCGGCGTGCTGGCCGGCCTGGTCATGGCAGCGGTCACGCGTGCTAACGCAAAAGCCAAAGAGGCCGTGGCAAAGACCATGATTGACAATATTCGAACTGCAATGACAAACTATCATGAAGATGTCGGCTACTATCCATCGGGCGGTGCGGAGAACGACGAGGGGATCATAAATCTGGTGCTCGCCCTTTATGACCCGAGCGAAGCCGAAGGCGGAAAAGGCGGCCCGAACTCCCCGTATTACGATTTCAAGGAATCGGACCTCGAGCCATCGAAGTCTTCTTCCGGCTCCAAGGTTCTTATCGACCCGTGGGGAAGCCCGTGGCGCTACGTTCGGGCGAGGGACGCGGCTGGCAATATCAAGGATGGCGTACATAGCAGGCATTCTTACGACCTCTGGTCCATCGGCCCAAACAAAATTGATGACCACGGTGAGAAAGATATTAAGAATGACAAGGATGACATAGCCAGTTGGCAATAATAACCGAACCGGAGAAGCATTTTGAAGACAATAAACGGAAAACACGAGCCATCCCGACGCGGCCGGGCGGGATTTACGCTTATCGAAGTCCTTACCGTGATAGGGATTATGTCGCTGCTTCTTGCGACAATTATTGTTGTTGCCTCGGGGGTGGGCGACCGGGCGAAGGTTGCCGGGACAAAAGGCCTTTTGCACCAGATTTCAATGGCGATGCAGCGTTACTACAACGAGTTCAAGGAATATCCGCCGGACGGATACGACACGCCGGTGGTAGCCCCGAACGGCGCTCAGCTAAAGGGCAGCGCATGCCTTACCTACTACCTTGGGTGGATGTATGCCGACTCGGGAGAATTTAAGAGCTTTGACATGAAAAAGAACGACTATACCGACCCCGACAATATTCGTATCGTCGATGTTCACGGCAGGGAGCCGTTCTGGATGGACCTTAAACCCAAGGACAACCTCAACGAGTACGGAGAGGTCCTCGATAAGTGGCGCAACCCGCTGCGATACGACAACTGCGAAAAAACGAAGGCGGGCGTTGTGCAGTATACGCAGAACCCGTCGGTTATGAAAGGCGGCGGCGACCCCGACCCTCGCCAGTCGGACAACGGAGGAAAAGCCTTCAATCCCGGCGCCTACGACTTCTGGTCGTGCGGAAAGAACGGGAATACCGATGAGATGGATACGAAAGACGATATAATAGGCGGGTTGGAGGAATCGAGGTAATAAAAGCGCTGATTCGTTCGGAGGAAAGATGAAAGACAAGGCATTTACGCTTATAGAGCTCCTTGTTGTTATTTCGATAATTGTTATCCTCGCAACGATTGCCGTACCTGCGATGAGCCTTGTCGCGAGCAGCAAGAGGCTTGAAAATGCCGGAAGAACAATACAATCGGCTCTGAACGAGGCGCGCAGGCTTTCAATCACCAAACGCAAGCATCACAAGGTCGTTTTCGCCGTTTCGGGTCTGAAAATCTACGATGTCGAAGAGCATTGCTACGTGGGGCAGAAACTCGCGCTCGACAACAGGGTCGAGTACCTGCTCGGTTTTCGCAGCTACACGCCGCCTTTCAACGACAGCGCCGAGGACGATGAGAACCCTTCCGCGGATGCCGTGAACAATTATTCGCTCGAGTTCAGAAACGACGGCTCGCTGATTTTCGACCCTCATACGAGCGTTTCGCGGAGCCTCTACGAAGAGGAGGGCAACGACGAAGCCGACCTCGTGATAAAACAACAGGGTGAAAAGAAGCGATGTTACATCGATATAGATACGGCTTCGGGACGGGCGATATACAAGCTGGAAACGATGAAAAAATAGTGAATGATAATTTCGGGGGGCGGCAAATGTCGGGTATTGACAAGCCGGTGAAAAACAATTTATCCAGGGTTGCCGGATTTACAATTATGGAAATCCTCATAGCAATGGTGGTGCTGTCGCTCGGGCTGCTGGGGATACTTGGAGTGTTTCCGGCTGGCATTAAGAAAACGGCCGAGATTGTGGAAGACACGAACGCCGCCATGATTGTGGAAAGCGTGCGCAATAGCATAGAGCTTGGCTTGAAACGTGCCCGCATAGATGACGGAACTGACAAGGGATTGATTTTTCTCGGCGAGGGCGTGGAAGCTCTAATGGAAGAAAAGGGGCACGTACTTCCGATAGATATAACGACTCTGGACGGCACGCCGCCTTCAATCAACAAGGCCGCGGACTATTGGGTAAAGATACCGTACGGCAGCGATGATTCCTATCTTTATCCGCGCATCGACTCGAGCGTTTATACGGCAGGGCCATATACCACCAGGAATCTGCCTCCGGTGAAGCGGGTATTTCCCTGCGGGTCGCAGATTCGAAAAGATGCAAAAAATCCCGGCCTTACTCTCGTTGAACGAGAAGAAGCGATAAAGGACCCGTTCACGCAATACTCTTATGCGTTTATCATTAAAAAGGCCAAGGACACGACGACTGATTCGCTTTATGACGTGACTATTTTCATATACCGCAATTTTCCCGGCGCGCTTTTCGCGCAGGGCAACGATACGGCTGGATTCGCCAGCGGCAGGCACCAGCCTATCAAGATTTTCAAGACGCTCGTCGCATATTAAAAGCCCGCCGAGTCTTTTGGCGGGCTTTATCGGAATCGGGACGATATTTACCTTTCGGACATTTTCTTCAGGCTGAATTTGATTATACTTACCTTTTTCTTGGGCCTCGAATCGTCGAGTTCCACTTTTTCAATCTTATGCGCCACGTCGAGTCCTTCGATAACCTTGCCGAACAAGGTGTAATTGTTATCGAGGAAGGGTTTGCGACTGAGAGTAATAAAAAACTGGCAGTCTCCGGAGTTCGGAGAGTCGCTCCTTGCCATTCCTATCGAGCCATCTTCAAAAGGAGTCTTGGTGAATTCGGGAGGTAGGGTTTCTCCGGTGCCGCCGCGACCCGTTCCGCTGGGGTCGCCGCCTTGAATGCAGAAGTCCGGAACGATTCTGTGGAAAATCAAGCCGTCATAAAATCCCTGTCTTATAAGGTCTTTGATGCGAGCCACCGTCTTCGGCGCAAGGTCGGGATAGAAGCGTATTACAATCGTGCCGTAGTTGGTTTCCATGATGCCGACTTCCTCGTCGTCAGCCGGTACCGGTTCTTTTTTAATTTTATCCGTGGGAGTTTCCGCAGGCTGAGACTGTTCCTGCTCCTTTGTCCCAGTCTTCGTTTCCTTTTGTTGTTCTTGTCCTTTGTTGTCGGGTGTCTTTTCCTGTGCGTTGTCCGGAGCTTTTGTTACAAGAGGCTTTTCGGGGGTTTTTGATTCCTGGCAGCCGAGCAGCGTAATTAAAGCTACTGCAGCCAGAATTGCGAGAAATGCTTTCATTTCAAGTCTCCCAAATAATTATTCTTTTTCTTTTATTGTTACTTTTTCGATGAATACGGGAGTTACAGGCTTGTCCCGGGCGTCTGTTTCCACGTTGCCTATTCTCTGAACCACGTTCATCCCATCGACGACTCGGCCGAAGACTGTATAGTTGCCATCGAGCTGGGGAAGTGGAGCGAGACAGATATAAAACTGGCATCCCGCGCTGTCCGGGTCGGAGGATCTCGCCATGGCCAGGGTTCCGGACAGGTGCTTTTTTGAGTTGAACTCGGCTTTTATATAATAGTCCGGGCCTCCCGTTCCGTCTCCCTTAGGGCACCCGCCTTGTATGACGAAGCCGTCGATAATTCTGTGAAAGGTCAGCCCGTCGTAAAAGCCTTCGCTGGAGAGCTTGATGAAATTGTCAACGTGGCCGGGGGCATCTTCGGGGAAAAACTCGAGGGTAATTGTCCCGAAGCTCGTATCCATTACCGCAATCTTTTCTTTCATTTCACTCACGCTCATGTGCCTCCCAAAGCTGTTGCAGCCACCGAATATAAAACCTGCAATCGCGAGGCATGCAATGTTTGCGCCAAGCCTCATAGCAGGCACCTTAACTGGGTTGGAGAAAATTATTCAATTATTTCTATCTTAGAAATACCTACTTTATTTAACGGCTCATTGTTAAGCGTCTTCGAGGACGCGATAGCTTTAGCGACCGCCAGGCCTTTGACGATTTTTCCGAAGACGGGGTACTGGCCATCCCTGTCCGCATATGGCTTTAGAACGATATAGAATTCCGCGCGAATTTTCTGGCTGCTCAAACCGTGGGCCATTGCAACCATGCCCGCGTCATGCTTTTCGTCGCTGAAGTCCGCGTCAATTTCTTCCGGCAGGTCTTTGGAGGAATCGGGGATGCACTGGATTAGCTTGTTTCTCTCGATGTAACCAAACGATGAACCTTCATAAATCCCGTTTTTCGCCATGTTGATGAAATGCTCGCAGGTCGTGGGCGCCTTTTCCAGAAGCAGTTCTACTTCTATATCGCCGAAATCAGTCTTGATTATCGCAACGGTTTTACCAAGCGATTCCGGTTTTATTTCTTCGGCGTCCTCTTCGCTTTCTTCTTCATCTTCTTCGCCGAAGCCTGTCGTGTCTTCGCCTTTTTCTTCAGCTTCGAGGCGGTCGATAATTTCCTGAGCCTGTGTCGCGAGACCGCATTTTTTGTTCATTCGAACAATCTCTTTAAGCGTCTTGATTGCGTTTGATAGTTTGCCCTCTTCCTCAAGTTTCTCGGCTTGTTTAAAGAGTTTTTCCGCTTTCTTGATGTCGCTGTCATCGAGAGGTTTGTAAAGTTTCAAGGCATTTTTAAGTATCGGCACGACCTCTTTCTTGACGACGTCAGGGTCGGCTTTTTCCCAGATTTTCAAAGCTTTCATATCGGGGCCCGCGACGACGAAGATAGGCAGCATCTTCGCCTGGCCAAGGAGTTTGTTCATGGCGCCGTTGTTCTTGTCGTTTGCTACTTTAAGCGAGGTGTCGTTTCCCTGTTGCACAAGGTCGACCTGAAGCAGGATGATTTTGCCAAAAATTTTGTTGAAAGCGCGGTCTCCCATAACTGAGTTGCTTGAACCCATGAACTCGGAGTTTCCCTGCTGGACGAAGGCCACGACCATGGGACGCCAACTCTTGACGGCGAGTTCTTCGGCTTCCGGCCAGACTTTGTAGACCTTGCCTTCGTCCGCCAAAACGACACTCAGGCATATTGTGGCAAGAATTGCGGCAACAAAGGCTATTCTTTTTTTCATGATGGCACCTCCGTTTGCATATGGTGCTATCGTCTTAGCTTTTATCCATTTCCGTTGAGACGTATTTGTCTATTTTTTCCATGTCGCCGATTACGATGTCCACGAATTCGAGACCGATGTCGTACTTGCGGAGTGCCTCGACTTCCTCGACCCTGACGACTCTCGCAATGAAATCCTGCTGTTCCGTTTCGCCCGGTAGGGTGAATTTTGCAAGCACGTAGGAGGATACATCAAGCGGCCGCTCGACCATAACGAGAAGGCCTCCGGCACTGACGTTGCGTGATTCCGCACTTTGAGGGACCGTCTTGCCTTTGGACTGGTCGTAAAGCGCCAACTCGACCTTGACGCGGGTGTCCAGGCGAAGGTATCTTCTTTTTTCCAAACCACCGTCAGCCACAGAAAGCCCTCCCAGTCGCGGTAACCGGTCTTTTCAGTCTGAAAGAAACAGCCGGGCTGATTAAACCAAGCTTTCTACTCCCGGCTGTCAGATAAATTATAGTATCGCGGACATCGTCCTGTCAAAGGAAAAAGCCGCATTGCGCAATGGGCTGTCTCTCGGCGAAGGCTGCGCTTTATAGGCTTTTAAGTTGACAAAACGCCTTGTTGACTATAATAATCATATACACGGGAGTTGTAAGGCGCCTGGTGGGCCTCCTGGATTTCAAATCCAGTGCGGGGCGTTTGTAGCGTCCCGGGTGGGTTCGATTCCCATCAACTCCCGCCATTTTTTAGCTTTGTTGTCGCTTTATGCCCGTCTGGGAATTATGGCTGCTAATGGTTCCGAATATTATTCAGGTTTTTTGAAGAAGAGTTTTGTCAATAAAGTGACAATAGCGCCCCCAATCATCAAGGCGATACTGATATACGTGATATTCAAGGCCGGATAAGTGGCGATATCCATGACGATGTATTCATTTTTAGATTTGTCATAATCTCTCTGGCGCAGATAGTAACCATCCCATGAAAAAAGCTCGCCGCTATTGAGTACGGCCCTTTTCGTCGAGTTGTCTCCATTTGTAACTTTAATATGGCTTTCGCATAAACTTATATTTTCAGACCATTCATAGAAAAGACCGAAAGGAAGCTCCGACTTATTGCCATGCCTGTCTTGCAGTTCGGGATAATTATGAAAAAGCCATGTATCGCAATCTCTGCTTCCTTTCAAGGCGACGTGCAAAGCGGGATTTTTTGGGAGTAGAGACCTTGTGCCTATTGTTTTTTCCGGCATCAGCATGTAGAAATCCGGGGCATAATCGACTATCTCGAGGATACAATCATAATTATCAAGGCGATATTGTTTTCCCACAACGGCTGCAAATTTCAATGGTTTCGACAATTCGGGACCTCTAACCGTAATGCTGCCGAAGTCGCCGTGCTTAAGTTTAAATTCTTCAAGAGTGATGGCAAAAGGCAGGCTGTATTTCTTTCCATCAAGCCCTTTATACGCCAGTTCCGTCTTGCCTGACGCGATACGCATTTGTCCATGAATTCCCCATTTGATGCCTAAGATGATGCTCAGGGCCAAGAGGATTGCACCGAGACATACGATAAAAGAACCCGTATTATTTATCCGAAGATGCTTAAAACGTTTTATCGTGAATATGGCAAGATTGTGAATAAGCGTGATTAATACCAGGGAAAACCACCAGGAATGGTAAACGGCAATGTCGGCATCAGTATAATAAGTTTCAGCAAAGACGGCTGCCAATAAAATAAAAACCAGTATTGCGGTCAGTCTGGGAGACCCCATAAAAGAAAAAAGCTTCTTAACCGCGGAATATTTCACTTAAAGGCAACTCCCAAGATTCAAGAATTGTATTTCTGATTGTGCGCATCCCGGGATTATTTGTATTCATCCGAGGAGGGTTCTACCGATTTCTCCCGCTGCTTTGCATCCGCATCGACTTGAAAAATCTTAGCCTTATTGTTCCATTCAATGTATCGGAGATTATCTTTTCGCCAGTTCTGCCAGAGTTCGGTGCTGGAAAGCTTGAGCCCGGTCATGTGCCCGAGAGTCCGGCATATGAGAGCCTCGAATTGCTTGTCCGTCTTTTCTGAAGACAAAAGGTCGACAAGAGCGTCGATGGCCTTGCGAGTGGGATATCGGCCAAAAACAATCACGGCGTTGCAGCGTGCCAGGTTATTGCTCTTTTCCTTTAACATGAATTCAACCAGCATTTCACCGCCGTTTATTCCCGAGAGTTTTTTCGCGAAAGAAGCCTCTTTGTCCCTGCCAAGAATAAAGAAAAGAAGATAGGGGGCCCGGCTGGCGTAAGTAGGATCTTCATCCTTAATTACATCCTTAATGATATCCAGCGGGAAATCAGCTTGTACAATCAGTCCGAGCGAGAGCAAGTAGTCGGATTTTACAGATTTGTTTTTTTCCGAGGTGAACGCCTCCAATATCTTTTCCTGAGATTCTTTTCTACCGGACAAGGCAAGCACAAGGGAAGATAAGCTTCGATAGCCCGGGCTCGAATGCCCCAAAGAAAGAGCAAAGACATTATAATATTTATCGCCGATTATCTTAAGAACCACGCCGGCATGAGCTCCGTCCTTTTCACGTCCTTTTGAACGATTCCACGTTGCGGCGAGAGAGCTGACTTTCTTGAAAAGATTCTCATCCATCATGGTATTGGGGTTTACCTTTGCTTCTTCCTGCAATTCCTTGTCAGCAAATGCTTTCCCCTCTGCAAGACGATGGTTTTCCGGGATTTTCATTCCGAATTTTGCAGGGCATTTTGTCGGAGGAGCGCCGACGAGAGGCGTATTGTCAAACGAGCTTTTTTCTTCGCCAATTGATTCTTCTATCTCGCCAGAATTCTCATTTACCTGCAAAGATGCCGATTTGCCGCATCCGGCAAAAATAATCAGCAGGGCAAGCAAAACAAAATAAAATGTCCTCACTTTTTACCTTCTTTCTTCTCAGTGTCTTTCGGTTTTTCGATATCATCTTTCTTGTCCGAATGGCACTGCCAGCAAATCTGAGAATTCTCCATCCCGAGTCTCAAAAGGTAAGGATTGACGCCGCCGTGTGTTTTATGGCAGCTTACGCAAGATACTTTTTTGTCTTCGTCGAGAGGCGTTACTTTTTTATCGATAGTTATTTTTTTCGAAGCAGCAACCCCGTTCGGATGCGGAATCGCCATGCCCGTATCCGCATGGCACTTGGTGCAAAGCCCCGACGACTGCTTGGAAAGGAGGAATTTGTTTTCCGAAGAATGCGCGGAATGGCATGAAGCACAATCGCCGCGCGCAATGGGGAAGTGTTCAAAGCGATGCTTCTCAAATTTGCTTTTACCGTGGCATTTGAAGCATAGCTCCTTGCCCTTGGCGAATAAAAACTTGTCATTGTCGGCAAAATGAGGGTTGTGGCAGCCCGCGCAGCCGTTGAATTTTACGGCGGAATGGGGATATTCTTTCTCGAAGGCTTTCTTGACGTCCTCGTGGCAGTAATAACAGACCTTGCTGCGAGATTGCACAAGGAGCCATTTTTCATCTGAGGCGTGGGGCCGATGACAATTCGTGCACTCGCCGGACTCGAAGGGGAAATGGAGCTTTTTCCCGGAAGAAGCTTTCTTGAGCTTGTCGTGGCATTGCCAGCACAAATTTTCACCCCTGACGGGCAACAGCTTTTTTTGACTGGAATAATGAGGGCGGTGGCAGCTCAAGCAATTGTTGTTTTCGACTGGCTGATGCTGAAACTTGCTTTCTTTCATTTTTTTAAAGACATCGCTATGGCACATGCGGCATAGTTCTTCGATTGAAAAGTTCAGGGAGACCGGCTTTCCATTTTCTTGCTTATGGCACAAGCTGCAGTTTTTGTCTTTGACGGGAGAATGCGCATACTTGTCCAGCAGTTTGGGTTCGTCCGAGGCGTGTGGATTGTGACAGACCGTACATTTCGACTTTGTCATATCAAAAGAGCCGTGCAATTTGACATAGTCCGCATCTTCGGCGTCGTGGCATTCGAAACAATACTCAGGTTGTTTTGCTTTTTGAAGGTTATGGTTGGAAGAAGAATGCGGCACGTGACAAGCCATGCATTCCTTGTCCTCGAACGGCATATGCAGATTCTTTTTTTTGAAAAGAGCTTTCAACTCCTTATGGCAATCCACGCAAAGTTCTTCTCCGCTTTTTGTCAGCAGCTTGGAATTGCCGGAGGCGTGGGGAGCGTGGCAGGATACGCAGCCTTTTAGAAACGGACTATGTGAAAGACTTTCTTTGTCCGTTGCAGTTATTTTCTTGTGGCACGAAAGGCAGAGTTCTCTTTCCGGCTTGAGCATTTTTGTATGTTTTTCAGTTTCATGGCAGAAAGTACACTGCTCATTGCTGAAAGGCGAGTGTTTGTGGGCTGCGGCTTTTTCATCGTCGAGTCCCGTGTGGCATTCGGAACAGTCTTTGTCGGAATAATCTTCCTGTGCTGTCAGGGAGAAGCATATTGTCAAAACCATGCAGCAGATAAGACCTGTTAAAGCAAAACGGTAATTGCTCATTTCTCACTCTCGTACTTTTTCTTTATCCTGTCCCAGGCTTTGAGGGCGTTTTCCTTGGCTTGCTCGCGCAGCCTGTTGATATCGGCTTCCGTCAATTCTCCTGAAGGCGTCGGAGGCTCCTTTTCTTCAGGAACGGGCTCTTTTTCAGGCGGAGGCTGTTCCGTCTTTCCCTCTTCTTCTTTTTCGGGTTCGGTTGCTTCTTCCTTCTCGATGGCTTCCTGCTCTTCTCCGGTTTCACCGGGCGAGGGCAGGCCTGAGGCGTTGTAGAACTCAACGAACTCGACAATTTTGTCAACGATGTCCGCGATTACTATGTCGGAAAGTTTTATCGCCGATGTTATCCTGCCAATTCCGAAAACTGTCTCGGAATCATCTCCCTCGCGCACATGAGTGACGGCAAGAATAATATCCCCCGTCTTATCAACAATTCGAACGGAAACGCTTACGACGGGCACTTTCCCGTTGACTCCGTTTACAAAAGTGTATTCGCCGACGCTTCCTATTACTATAGCCTGAATATTGAGGGATTCGCAGAGTTTCGTCGCAGTCTGTCTGTCTATTTCTCCTGTTTTCCTGATTCTGTTGGCGCGGAGGAAACGCTCCACTTCGCCTTCTTCTATCACGTTCACTCTTGACGCGTTGAACAGCTTCGTCAGGAATATGCTCGTGATTCTTCTTCCCGCATCAAGTGTTTCGGATACGTTTTCAAAGGGAAGGACCGCGACTTTGGAAAGCTCTTCTTTTTCCTGTCTGGGTTGAAAAACGACGACCGGTCTCGGAGTCGCACAACCGGCGACAGAGATTGTCAGCAGAACAATCAGAGTGTTAAATATGCTCGTCAGCTTTTTCACCGTAAGTAAATCCTTGATATCATTTTTGTCACGACTTTAGTGGCGAGGGCTGTCCGCGTGCGAATTTCTCCGATGTTTATTATCGGAACGCGCGACATGCCTGAATCGGAGGCGCTCGCCACCCAGAGCACTTTGCCGTTTTTAACATCAACCATGCGAGCCGAAACTGCGACAACGGGCAGCACCACGTTGTCGAATTTCTCCATTGAAAACTCTTCTACCGAGCCGAATATCAAGGCCTCGGCTCCTATTTTTTTTCCAACCTTGCTTATGAGAATAGATGAAAGCTTGTTTTTCTCCGCGCCGAGTTCTTCAAGTGCTTTGAGCATCTCACCAGGATCGATAATTTCAACTGACGTAAACTTGCTCATGGCAGTCAGAAAAATCGAAGTGACTTTTTCTCCCGCAAGCCTGTCCGTGGAATGATTGTCGAAAGGGACGACTCCGACCCGTTTGATTGACTCGAAGTCGACGTCTGTTTCCACCCCCACTACTACGCTGGTGGATTTGCAGCCGGCTGCGCAAAGGCAGCAAATGCAGAGGGCAAGCAGGGCCATGCCGGGAATGAATTTAGTCATTATAGACCTCGTAAAACATGCGTCAGAATTTCTGTATCAAAGTCAAATAGACCACCTGTTTAAAATCGAAGGAGTTGTTTCCCGCCCCTAACTGATAACCCGCATAGAGTGTTAACTCTTGCGTCAACTTATACACTATTTCTTGCGAAAAAGCACGAGCCGTTTCAGGTTCGTCAGTAGTATTTATATGAGTAATTCGTATCGTAGTGCGTGGTGCTGGCTGCCATGAGAACCTGTAAATTTGGTTGAATCGATCCTCGTCGACGCCGTTGTCCTGCTTGTAGTATTCGAGCCGGACGTCCAACTTGGCTTTTTTGAAAAGATTGTGAGAATACCTGAGATGAAACCTGCTATGGCGCGTATGCTCGGAAGGCGCCAGTTCGTTGGTAGCAAGAGTAAACTGTCTCGAGTATCCGAATTCCGTAAACAATGAATTGTAAGGTTTAAGATAAAATGCGGCGTTTATTGCTTCCGAATAACTTCCCTGCTTGATATCGGTTCTGATTTTGTCGCTTTTGTTATAGCCCATGTTGAGTTTTATTCCGCGGAAAAAAACTACGCCCATGGTGACACCGTTGGAATTCGTGCGCGTGCTTTCGGCGTCCTCGATATCTCTTTCTTCGAAAGAATGAGATAGATTCAGCGTTGCCAGCCTTGTGAAGCGTGAGCCAATGCTCGCCGAATACCTGTCACTGCTGTCAAGAGTTCCGCCGGGTTCTTTTTTCTCGGAAAATATATAAGAGAGTTTGGTGTTTACGTTCAATGCCGGGATTGCGCTTAATGATATGGAATTAGTGTTCTCGGAGTGATGCGTGTCGTTAGTCACAATTTTTGTATCGCTATGCGCATATCTGGTCTGTCCCGTTATCTGCAGCCTTGGTAAAACGTTCATCCTCAGTTGCGCGGTGAGATTGTCGATGAATTGAGAATCTTTTATCAATCCCGCTTCTGTTTTCCTCATGTAATATTTGTAATTCGTGGAAAATATGGCCATTTGGTTTAAAAAAGCCTTTTCGTAGTTAAACGCAATTTCATCGCCTGTCGTTTTGTTAACATTGGGAGGTATAAGACTCGGGGTCGAAGACCACGAAGAGCTGAATGTGCCGGTTGAGGTGAACACCTGTACACGCCTGTTAAGCGTATCGGTGACATAGATTTGCCCGAGGCTGTCAACAGCCACTCCAGCCGGGGAATTGAATTCGCCGTCATCCCAGCCACTGCTTCCCCACTGGGCAAGATATAGGCCGCTGATAGTCGAAGTCTGGATGCGGTTATTCCCCTTATCGACAATATATAATGTATCGGTGCTGTCTATGGCGAGACCTGCGGGAGAAATGAACTGGCCGTCACCCGTTCCGAAAATCCCCCATTCTGCCTGGTAGGTGCCGGATCCGTTGAACCTCTGGATTCTGCTATTTGAGGAATCGACGACAAAAACGTATGATGCGTTGGCCGCGATTCCTTTCGGCTCGTTGAACTGTCCGGCCGCAGACCCGGAAGCGCCCCATTGCCCCATGTAAGCGCCTGCAGTCGTGAACCATTGGATTCGGTCGTTGCCGGTGTCAGTTATATATACGTCGCTCCCGTAAACGGTGATTCCATAAGGCTGGTCGAATTGCTCCGGGCCGTTTCCCGTAGTTCCCCATTCGCTGATAAAGGCTCCGCCGTTGTTGAGTTTCTGAATCCTGTCGTTGCCGCTATCGACGACATATATGTTCCCAGCCGAGTCAATGGCGATGCCTTCGGGCGAATTGAATTCTCCCGGCTGCGTTCCGTAGTTGCCCCAGGCTGCGAGCAAGCCGCCCGTCGAGTTGAACTTAAAAATCCTGTTCAGCCAGCGGTCGGTCACATATACGTTACCGAGTCCATCCACGGCAATTCCCGCGACATCGACGAAACTTGTTTCAACAACGGTGAAGACTTCGTCGCGCGTAACGTTTTCATAATGGGTCCAGCTTGCCTGCAAATCCCCGAAATCATGGGCTATTTTTGAGCTGAAGTACTCGTTCCTTTTGGATACGCCGGAGGATAAGGGATTATTTCGATATTCCATGAGCCCGTAAGTTAAAGTGATTTCGGGAAAACGCAGTTTCTTGAGCCTGTAATATCCGGTCAAGCCGGAGGTTGACTGGCCCTTGCCGGAAACCGGAAATGTCTGGCTCTCTCTCGCGGTAAGATTAAGGTGATAAGAAAGTCCTTTCCAGTTGAGCGAATTGGAAACTGTTCTCATACGCTGCTTGTCGTTTTTTCTGAAAACAAGGTTAATGTTGTAGTCGAATTTGTCTCTGAAAAGGCGGTTGTCGAGATATCGCAGGTTGAAATTGTCGGTTACCGACCTGTTATGGTCGCCATCCGTATTCTCATCTTCGTATTTTAACGAGGCGGAGCCTTCAATTTCATCGCCGAATGCCAAATCGCACGGTAAGAGAATCAAGGCAAGCACAATTATAAACAGTCTCCAACTTGGTGCGGCTCCTATCAAGCAACACCTTTCTTAAACAATTTACGTTCCATGCTGCAAAATACCGGTTTTATTCGGATATTACGCCACTTCATTGCGCACTCATTTCTTGTGACATTGGACACAGAGGTTGCGATGATGGTCATGCGTAAGTATATATTCGAATTGCGCGGCGTGGGGGAGGTGACACGACATACAGGTGACGCTTTTGCCCGAATCCGGCGGAAATCGGGGATCGATTACCTCCTTTCCGACCGGATGGGTCGAAGCGTGCTGCCCGGGGTGGCATTTTTTGCAGAGTTCCATTCCGGGCAGAAGTGTCAGTGAATCCAGGTTACTTGCATGCGGGTCGTGGCAGTCGATACATTTTCCTTGTCCAACGGGAGTATGGACGTACTTGATTGAGGTCAACTGCAGTTTGGCGGCATGGCATGAAAGGCAGAGGTCCGCGCTTTTTGCCTTCAAAAGCCCCGTTTCTCTCGTTGCGTGAGGTGAGTGGCAAGTCAGGCACTTCCCGGACTTAACGGGTGCGTGCGAGTCCTTCCTGGTGAACTTGGCCTTAAGGTCGGAGTGACATTCATAGCATAAATTCGATTCCGCCCCTTCGGACTTGACTTGCAGCGGTTCTTTTGCGTCGGTCGGATTATGGCAGTCGTCACACATCTTGTTGACAACGGACAGATGCACGGTTTCCTTCAAAAGCGCTTCCCTGTCGGAAGCGTGAGGATCGTGGCAGCCCGTACATTTGCCTTTCTCGACTGGATATCCCATATGGGTTTTCGTGAATTCCTTGTCTGCTTCGTGGCAGTCCTGACAGAGCGCGGAGACCGACTCCGTAAGCATGAAATCGTTGTCGGAGACGTGGGCGTTGTGGCATGACAGGCATTGCCCCTCCTCCGCGGGGAAATGGAGGTGTGCCTTCTTCATTTGTTTTTCCATTTTCTTGTGGCAGGATATGCAAAGCTCTTTGTCCGCTTTTTTAAGGAGAGTCTTGTTTTTGGACGCGTGAGCGTGGTGGCACGGAGTGCATTTCCCGCTACCAAGTGGCGAATGAACGTTTTTCCCGTCTTTGAGAGAATCTTTTACATCCTCGTGGCATCCAAGGCAAAGAATAGAATCCCTGTTCGCGAGAAGGTGCTTGTTGTTGGAAGCATGGGGAGAGTGGCACGTTGCGCAATCGCCCGTTTCCGCAGGCATGTGAAGCGAGCCGTCCGTGGCGGCCGCGAATGCTTTCTTGATAGCGCTGTGGCATACGTAACATGCCTTGGCAACGTTTTTTTTAATAACGGGTTTGTCTTGCGATAAAAGGTTGTTCGTCGCCAAGAGCCCGAATGCCATTGCGGCGACCGTGACAATCGATGCCATTATGGTTTTTGTACGCATTCCTATTTGCCGCCTTTCTCGTGGCACGCGCTGCACATGTTCTTTTCGTAAGGAAAATGAAGCATGCTTTTCTGGAGCCCGCTTTTAGCCGAAGCGTGCGGGTCGTGGCATCCCATGCAATCGGCATTCTTTATGGTAAAATTACCGTGTTTGTGCGTAAGGTCCTTGTCGTCAGGGTCGTGGCATTCCTTACAGAGGGAAAGCGCTTCCTGCTTCATTATTTCGGGCTCCTTAGAGCCGTGCGGCGCATGACAACTGTCGCAGCTTCCATCCTTAAACGGTTCGTGGACGGATTTGAACTTGAGCTTCTCCTGTTCTTCCTTGTGGCAGGCGTAGCAGACTGTCGCGGTATCGGCTTTGAGCAGACCTGGCTTATCGGATGAATGCGGGTCGTGGCAGCCATGACAGTTGCCTTCCATAAAAGGTTTGTGAGCATGTTCCACTTTCGTAAGCTTTTCCAAGTCCTCGTGGCATCCGAGGCAGAGTTCGCCTTCTTTCTTCGGGAGAAGCCGCTTCTCGCCGGATGCATGAGGGGCGTGGCATACGACGCAGTCGCCTTCGCTTACGGGAAAATGAACGTTCTCTTTGGCGAGATTTTTCTTCAGCTTCCGATGGCAGTCCAGGCATAAATCCCCGCCCGCCTTTCGCATGAGGTGCTCCGTCTTCGAGGAATGCGGGTCGTGGCATTTCAGGCATTCGGTATTCAAGAAAGGTTCGTGAACTGCGGTTTTGCCCTTCTCGTCCTCCCAATTGCAGTGGCAGTCCTGGCAGAGCTTATTCCCTTGTTTCTGAAGAAGCTTTTTCTGGCTGCCGCCGTGGGCAACGTGACAGGCCAGGCAGTCGCCATCTTCGAACGGGAAATGCATGTTGGCAGTTTTCGGTGATAATGATTCCTTGTCGTGGCACGAATGGCAGGTTCCCGGCATCCCTTTCTCCAGAAGCGGCTTTGATTTCGAGGAATGCGGCGTATGGCATGCCGTGCAACTCTTGTCTGCGAATGGCGCATGCTGAAACTCAAGGTCCTTAAGCTCTTCTTCCTGGCCCGGATGACATGTCAAACACAATTTTTCCTCATCTTCCGTCATCATGAAAGGGCGCTTCGAGCCGTGGTAATGATGGCATTCGCCACATTCTCCGCATTCGGCCGGTGGGTGCGAGCTTTTTTTCTTGAACATGTCTTCATCATGGCAGTTGAGGCAGAGTTCCTCTCTGCCGGTGATTAGTTCTATCTTGCCCTTGGCCTTCACGATACTGTTATGGCACGAGTCGCACATGTCTTCTTTCACCGGACTATGGAGGCTTTCTTGAAGCAGGGGGCCTTCAGCCGAATGCGCCTTATGGCAGTCTATGCATTCTCCGCGCCAGACATTGTAACCGTTGTGTTTCTCCTTCAGTTTCACATCATCTTGCTTGTGGCATCGCGAACAAATCTCCTTGATATTCGCTTTTAAATGGTGGTCGAAATCCGTCGAGTGATGGGAATGGCATTCGAGGCAGGATTTTTCTTCCAGGAGAGGCGCGTGCTTTTTTTCTTTCTCGTATTCTTCCTTTGAATGGCAGATAAAGCAGAGGTCGGGTACTTCTTTTTTAAGGAATATCCCGTTTTCTCTGGATGCATGTGGTTCATGGCAATTCCAGCATCTGCCGCCGTCAGGATGGTTATGCTTTTTTAAAAATTCCCCTGCCATATCGTTGTGGCATTCCAGGCAAAGTTCTTCCGAATCTGCGACAAGCTTCAACTCGTTTGATGGCCCGTGCCTCTGGTGACATTTTTCACATGACCTGTCGGCAAACGCCGCGTGTACGTGTTCATAGCCGAACTCGTTTTTCTTGGAGGGGTGGCAATCGAGGCACGTGCGCCTGCGCGGCCCGCTCGATCCGAGCATCGCGCATCCTGCCGCCACGAGTAATCCGGTAAAAATCAGGAGCATGCTATTTTTGTAGGCTTTTACTATTTTTTTTCTCCTCTTTTTTTTCTTCAGCTTTGGTGGCCCCGGCTGCCGCTTTTTTCTTTTTCATGCCGTGAAAGCCTCTTTCGAGCCGTTCTTTCTCCTCGGTGGAAGGTTCTATTTCCATTTTTGTAAAATCTGGCGCTCCGCTTGGGCCATATTCGACACTCTCTACGATAAATCCGAATCCCGGCGTCCTGCTCCTATGATAGAAAGGCGTGCCTGCAAGAAACCACAGATGGTAAATTATGGTTTTATTCCTTAGCAGTTCTATTCTTATCGCCGGATTAACCGGCTCGTTGCTTTGAGATGTTACCGTTCCCATGGAAAGGCTTCGCATAAAATGCGGAACGTAATGGGTCACCCTCGCCTTGTAATCCGTATCCGACAAGTAGAAATATTCTCCAATGCGAACATCATGCTTCTCCGCAAACTTACGGTTGCCTGCCTGCACCACCGTGAGCTTGATCATTGCGATGTTACAGGGCTCGACGCCTTCCAGGTTGAAACTCCCGGTCGAGACGCATCCTGCGGCAAAAACAACTGTCAATCCCGATAACAAAAAGAAGAGCTTCATTGGCCCTCCCCGGTATAAAACAAATCTGAGAATAAATACAAGTGAAAGCGTCGCATTTCAAGTATTTTTTACATTAAACTTTAAGTATGCCACTCAATAAAACAACATCTCAAGAAATATTTCCAATTCCTGGGATTCTTGCTTGACATATATTACTAAAATCCTTATATATTACGAACTTCAATTTTCAGCGTGTAATTTTGAATAGGGTTTGGATGGGAGGAGTTATATGAAGCGCTATACCTGCTTCGGTCTTGCAGTTCTGTTTGTTTTTGTATTTTCGCTGGTGGCATTTGAAATCGCCCGCGCACAGGCGGTGCACGACAAGCCCATGACATGTTCCAACTGCCATGTCATGCACGGGACAACCGGCGCAGCGGCTGCCCAGCCGGTAGGTTTCTTCCTCTTGAAGGATGGAAATACCAGCGACCGGGTGGTCGGAAGCAACGATGGCTGCATTGCTTGTCACGATGGCTCTTACACAAACGCTCCCGACGTGGTTGCGGCAGGCACGGATACACCGGGCGGCGATTTTGACAACCTCGGCTCCGGCGAAGAGTATGGTCACGACGTCAAGGCTACGGGCCTCCTCGCAACCAGTTCGAACGATGCCCCCATAGCTGACGGCGGCGTGAACGCTGTTACGGACTTCCGTTGCGCGTCGTGCCACGACCCGCATATGGACAAAGATGACGACCCGCGCCTTCTGAAGCACGGCGACAACATGGGCGCGGCCGCCGACGAGGACGCGGACGCTCCGAGTGTCGCATACACCGCGGTTGACGAAACGTTCTCGACTGGCCCGGTAAGTGCTACGATTCACAACGCCTACCAGTCCGGCATGTCGGAATGGTGCGCCAACTGCCACAACGGAATGGCAAACAGCTATGGTGCTGGTTTCCATCACCCGTCCGGCGACGACGCGCAAAACGAAATCGATGATAATCCCCGCAATTGCGCCTCGAATTACGGCGACGATTACAACGTTGATATTCCATTCGAAGATGCCGACTTCGCGGCTGCGAATTTCAGCGTCACTGGCATGGGGCCGGATGAATCGTCCGGCTCGACAAACCCGGCAGGCAATGCGTCAAATGTCATGTGTCTTTCGTGCCATATGCCACACGCATCGGCTAATACTTATATAGGAAGGTTCGACCTTTCGGGCCCGCAGGGAACCAACGCGGGATGCAATTTCTGTCATAAGAAATAGCGTTTCGTTTAAAGATGAATAAAGAATAAAGTGCGGCGCCGCGGGTAACCGGGGCGCTGCACTTTCTTTGTGAGGAAGCTTGTGAAGCGCTTAACGACTGTAATTGTCATCGCCATGTTTAGCCCCTGTATACTTCTCCTGGCCGGGGAGCGTGCATACAAGTGGATACTCACAATCAGCGGAGAGGATACCAAGCAGGTTTTTAAAGCGGATGACGGTATCAGCGGGATTTGCCTGAATGATGCGAACGGAGAAATATACGTTTTTCACGGTGACAAGAAACTTGTCAGAATCTTCGACCTCAACGGTGTCATGCAGCACAAATTCAGTCTTCGCCTGAAAAAAGACTACGGCAGATTTAGCAGCTTCACTGTCGGTCCTGATGGCAATTGTTACATGGTAGCAGACCGTATTATGAAAGCCAGGGGCGACGAGAAAGAGACGAGCACCGAGATACTTGCCTTCGACTACAGGGGCCAGCTGAGTGGGACATTAAACCTCGACGACCCGCCAGACGGAATGAAAGTCGATGTTGATAAAATCAAGGTAACCCCTGCCGGTGACTTGTGTGTCATAGATGGCTCGGCTGCCCGCGTGGTTTTTTACGATATGAACGGGAAATACAAGTCTGAAACGTCGAAAAAAAAGATAGATGTAAAAGAGCCGGAAACGACCGGTTGGTTTACCGATGTTGCCTTCGGAAAAGATGGAGAAATCTTTGTCTTGAGCAAGATGCTGGCTAAGGTTTTCAAGTTTGATAAAAATGGCAGCCTGGTAAAGAAATTTGGCAAGAAGGGGGGTGCCAAGGGCGCCTTCAGCCAGCCGTGTGCGATAGATGTCGACCCCGGCGGTAACGTGCATGTCCTCGACCTGATGCGCTGGGCTGTCGTAGTTTTCAACAGCAACGGCAAATGGCTCTATGACTGGGGCGCTCCGGGTAAGAAGGACGGCGAAATCTATTACCCCAGACTCCTCGCCATTGACTCCAGCGGGCACGTATATATCTCGGACATGCCCCGGAGGGTTCAAGTTTTTCTGAAAAACGACGAAGAGAAAGTTGATGATAAATAAACCGGGATTACGGAATGCATTTCCGCTCCTTTTGAAGAAATATTGGAGCTTGTATATGAAAAGCAAGATAGCAAAAGCCTCGCTGATATTGGCTTTTCTGGTTGCTACCTTATGGGCAGTTCCTGCTTTTTCAGTAAGTTGCCTGGACTGCCATCCCGGAATGCCCGTAACGATAATGAATCCTCATAACAAGCCGCTTACCTGCTCGGATTGCCACGTCATGCATAACACAGTCGACGGTTCTCCTCAAAATGCAGGTCACTTCCTGTTAATAGACGGTGATCAGGCCAGCAAGGTCGTAAGCAGCAACGATTCCTGCCTTTCGTGCCACGATGGAACTATCGATGTTATCAATCCCGACCTCGGTGGAGGCGATTACCCGAGTGGAGATTTCGGCGACCTCGATACTGGAGCGGCAGGATACAATAGAGGGCACGACATGGAAGCCACCCTGCTGCTTCCCAACCACAGCGAAAATGCTCCGAAATGTGACGGAGATTCTTTCACGGTCAATGATTTTCGTTGCGCTTCGTGTCACGACCCCCACAAGGACAAGGATGACGAGCCGCGGCTGATACGTGATGGAGACGAGATCCCGGATATCACCCCTGACAGTCCCGCCAATGCGCCGGAAGCAGAGTGGATGGATATGCACTGGTTCATCAACGCCGAAAGCGATACCTGGCACAATCAGTACAAGTCCGGCGTATCGGCATGGTGCGCTAACTGCCACTCCGGTATGGACAACGAAAACTCCGATTCGGACTTCCATCACCCATCAGGCGACAACGCTGGAGCCTCGCTGAAAGGGGCGCACAGGGTCAATTACGGCGCTGATTATAAATTCGGAGTCCCCTACGAAGATTCCGATTTCTCGAATGCCGGCCTCACTGCGGGCTATGGCCCCGACGGCGCTTCAAATCCTACATCGGGAAACGAGCAAATCATGTGCCTTACGTGCCACAGGGCTCACGCTTCGCCTTACGACTACGGCGGAAGATGGGACATTGCGGGCGGACAGGTGGACTGGGACGGCTCGGCCGGAACGTGCAACGCTTGTCATAAAAAGTAACCAAGAGCCATATTTCACATGCTTAGGCCCGTCTTGCCGCAATTATTTTGCAGGGATGTCCCAAAGGATGATTTTTTTGTCCGCTCCTGCCGAAGCCAGCACTCGGCCAGTCGGATTGAAAGTTACTGAAAAGACTGGCCCAGCGTGTCTATCGAGCTTGCTCAGGCATACTCCTGATTCGGGATTCCATATTCGAATGCTTTTATCCTGACTTGCAGATGCCAGGAGCGAGCCGTCGGGGCTGAATGCCACGGACCAGACTTTGCCCTCATGGTCCTGCAGAGTTCGGATGCATTCCCCTGTCTTGGCGTCCCATATCCGGATGGTCTTGTCTTCCCCGGCGGAAGCCAGAAAATTTCCCTTTGGATTAAACGCCAGGCAGTAAACGGCACCTTCGTGGCCCTTGAACATGCGGAGGGCCTCGCCCGTATCAACCGTCCATAGCCGTATGGTCTTGTCGTTACCACCAGAAGCCAGAACACCGTCAGAACTGAAGGCAAGCGATCTGATATTGTCTGAGTGGCCTTCGAGCGAATGAAGGACTTCTCCGCTACGGGGAGACCACAGGCGAACAAGGCCGTCACTGCCGCCCGCTGCAAGTGCATCGCCATCAGGCCGGAAGAGAACAGACCAGAACTGTATTTTCTTCGTTTTCAGAGTGCGAACCGCTTCGCCGGTGCCGGGATTCCATATTCTTACCGTCATGTCGAGGCTCGCCGTTGCCAGCAGCTCGTTGTCTGGGCTGAAAGAGGTCGACAAGACCCACGTATCATGACCTTTCAAATCATGAAGGCATAGGCCCGCATCATAGTTCCATATTTTAACCGTTCTGTCGTCGCTTGCGGACGCCATAAATCTTCCCGTCGTACTGAATACGACAGACCGGATTAGCTTGGCATGACCTTGAAGTTCTCGCAGCACTTTTACGTTTTGTGCCCTGTGTATTCTTGTTAAAGCAAGAAGGCGTTCTTTCACCGTAGATGAATCCTTGACGGACAGCGCTTTTTTATAAAACAAGCCTGCGTCGTCGTATCTCTTGTCGCGAAGAGCCGTCTCCGCCTGCTCAAGTAGTTTTTTATAGTTCGCTTCGACTTGAGATGCGTCTTGCCTGGCTGCCGTCGACATAAGCAGTACGTCTATAGCTTCTTCGACAATCTCTTCAATTCTCTCGCCTGATTCGGATTCGGCTTGTGCCCTTTGAATCGTTTTGCCCGTCTCGACATCCACCAGCTTCGCTTCCAGCGTGAGCTTCGGTTGAAAAGTCAATGTCCCGAAAACCGCGTATTTCACACCGCTTGACTCCCTGAATCCAGCCGATTTCCTGGGGTTCGAAAGGTCTGGAATGCTCAAACCGCTCTCTCCGAGATATTCGGTGAGTTCTGCCTGACTTATGACGGTGAAACCCGAAGAAAGCCTTGCTCCTGCCATTTGGGTGACTTGGCTCCCTATGTCTTCGTTATCGCTGCCCAGTACATCGAATTCGCAAACCGCTATGCGCGCCGCTCCGGTTTTCATCTTTTCAACCGTGCTGTCGATTAACGTACGCACTTCCTGGTTGTCCCAAGATTTCTGCGCCAGCTTGAACGCCTTGAGCGCAAGATGCTCGTTGCCGTCGCTTTGCAGGAAGAGCCTGCCTTCTTCGATACCGGCTTCGTAATCTTTCAGTTTTTTTCTTACAGATTCGGCCGCGTCGACGGATTCATCCGTATCGTCATATTTTGAAGCTTCTTCAAATGAAAAAAGTGCTCCTCGCAAATCGTTTCTCTCAAGGCTCAGGAGGCCGCTATTGTAATGGGTCTCCCATTTTTGCTTTTTATTATCAAGCGACTCTGCATGTTTTTTCTCCGCATCCCGGCGATATTCACCAAACATACTTCCGTAGGCGGTCTCAGAATACTTCGCCATGCCCTCGTTTGCCTTCTGTGCCGCAGCCATGTAATCTGTCTCGGAAATGAGGGTTTGTATTTCTTCCAGCAACAGTCTCGCCTGATTTTCAGCAATCAGCAGCGACTGAGTTATCTCGATAAACGTAGTCGCTTCTTTCGCAGGGATATGGCGGTAGGCTTCTTTGAAGAGTTCGAGGGCCTTCTCATAGCGCTTTGCATCAAAATTCGACCTGCCTTCAGAAAAGGCCTGATTATATTTATTCTGACTGAATTTCCATTGCGATGCGATTTCTTGGAACAAAACGCTTAACTCTTTAATAACCTCGTATCTATCGGAATGCTTGTCCAGAAAATTGTTTATCTTGCGGGTTGCTGCATGAAATTCTCCGTTTTCCGCGAGGGAGCGCACTTCTTCCTCTAATAGCTCCACGTCGTATTTTGCCGAGGTTTCCATAAACCTCGAGTAAAACAAAATGCAAAGCGCGCATATTATCAAGGCCGTCAGTACCGTTACGGCCAGTTTTCTCTTTCGTAAAACGTCTTTTTCGGAAGAGAAAACCACGATAGGTTGCTCTCCCCTCTCGATGCGGTTCAGGTCTTCAATCAGTTCGCTCGGAGTCTGGTGTCTTTGATTCGGGTCTTTTGCCAGCAGCCTGTCGACGACGAGGCTAAAGTTCCTGGGAATTTTAGGGTTTGCCTGAATCAGAGGGCGTGGGGCTTTGCTTGTATGTTGCCTGATATAAGCGGCGGCTGTCGGGCCGGTGAAGGGGAGGTGTCCGCAAAGGCAGTGATATGCTACGATACCGAGTGAATACAGGTCGCTTCGAGTGTCTATCTCGCTATCGCCCGCGCACTGCTCGGGGCTCATGTAAGGGGGAGTCCCGAGTGTTTGCCCGGTAAACGAAAGCAGCGCATCGGCGGTTTTCGTGTCTTTTACAATTCCGAAATCAAGCAGCTTGATGTTGAAGTCGTCATCTATGATTATGTTGTCCGGCTTGATGTCCCTGTGAACCAGCCCGAGCTGCCGCGCTTCTTCAAGCACGGCGGCTACCTGTCGCATCATCTTGATGACCGCGCTGACCGGTAGCGGATCCGTGACCTCGAGCTTCATATTCTTGTCGGTTTCTCTGCCTTTGAAAATCTCCAGCGTCTCGATAGGAACTATCCGGGCATGTTTCTCAATTCTCTCGCTGAGCTTTTCTCCCTGTGCCAGTTCCATTGCGATAAAGAAAACACCCTCGCCGACGCCGCTCTCGATAACCCTTGCCACCTTGGGATGAGCAAGTTTTTCGAGCAGCTTGGCTTCCTTGTGAAAACGTTTGACAAATCTTGGAAGAACCGCCAGATGAGGATGCAGTACCTTAAGAGCTATTTCCATCCCGTCGGCCGTTCGAACGGCGAGATATACGGAGCCCATACCTCCCCGCCCGATACTGCCCTTTATCGTATAACCCGGCACGGAAGGATAATCCACCAGTCACAACCTTTCTCTCAACTTGTTCTTCTATGAAATATTCGCCGAACCCTCAAACTACCAAATGATATAATGTTTCAGCCTGCTGTCAAGCGGCGATACACATTCCTGATTCGTTTTGCGATGCAGTGCAAAGAATATTTTATTTGTCCTATTCAATTACATTAGCGTAAGTGCGGCTTAGCTTGTCGAGGAAAGCTCCTTCTCCGTGGTATGCCTTTATGTCAGAATCCGTGGGTTTCAAGGGTGGGGCGGTTTGAAGAAAACTCGCCGCGAATCCGGCTTCGTCTATCTTAATATTCTCCTGCTCTTTAAGAACACATGCGCCGGCGACTGCGGCCCCGAGTGCCGCTCCTCCATCAGATACGGGCAGAACATCCTTTTTCCATATTGCGGCAATCCTTCTAAGTATCCCGGAACTCTTAGAAGCTCCTCCGGTTACATAAACCGGCGAAGATGGAGTGATAAAATCCTTCGAATACAGATATAGAATGCCGAGGGTCGATTCCATCAGCCCGGCATAGTCTGTTTTGAAATCCGATTTTTCATAGCCGATTCTCATTTCATCGAATGAGGGTGAAAGCGGAAAAGATTCCGTTTCCGCTTGCCAGAGAAAGAACCTGCCGTCGTTGCCGGGCGGAATCTCAGTGAGCGCTTTTTCGGCTGCCTCGTAATTGTGTTTAGCCTGGCCGTATCGGGCTCTCAGGGTGTCCCATTGCAGCGCGCCGTTGGTTCTGCAGCCGAACATGAAAGGCCTGTCGAGCCCGTCGTACATTGCACTGCAATTTCCCGACATATCGAATGTCCTGCCATCGAACTCGGCCATGAGTACGAGACTTGTTCCGAGGCTCAGCAGAGTTCCTTCGCTCATTACTTTCGATTGGGCGTTGTCGCCCGAGCCGACGACAACGAGGCATTCGGGATTGAATCCGTATTTGTCGATAAAGTACGCGGCGATAGTTCCCCCAACATATTTTGCGGATGAGATGGTCGGAAGGCGTTCGAGAAGGTCAGCGGAGCCGCCGATTATGTCTTCACCGACTGCTGATAGAAGTTCATGCGACCATATTTTCTCCCTGTAATTCATTAGCGAAAATCCGCAGGCATTCCCGTAATCGACGGGCAAGTCAGTTTTTCCCGTCAATATCGCTGCCATGAAGGTGCTTAGCAGGTGTATTTTTTCGGTCTGATTGTACTGCTCTGGATAATCGAGTGCGGTCTTTCGGATGCTGAAAGCGCTGAATCTAAGAGGCCCGTTCGAGCCTGAAATGTCTATAAGCTTATCTTTGCCGCCTGTTTTTTGCCGTACGAAATCGACTTCGTTCGACGTGTCGGATGTTCTCCATGTCTTGGCGAACGGAAGAGCGAAACTCTCGCTCAGAACATCCCAAAGACTGCCTTGCTTTAAGCTTTCTCGTGCGGCAAGTCGATTGAAGTCATCCCGGGCTTTCCGATTGAGATAAATGTGCGTGTGCTGTTGGACGGAAGAATTGATGACTCTTATATTCCTGATATCAATTCCATGGCCGGGCGTTTCGGAAGCAATGTCTTTCAAGATGGCTTCGACTGCCGCGATATAAAGTTCTACCGGCTGCTTTGCTTCTCCCGGTTTCTTTGGAGGCAGAATATAGTTTTCCGTTATTCCGAAACTGTTAAGCCTCGAATCGGCGAGATAGTCGAGTGATTTTTCATAAACAACTTCTTTGTTATCAATATCTATTAATACGGCCGTAATGCTCTGCGTGCTGAGGTCGAGTCCGAGGGAAAGATTTTGTCGCACGGGACAATCTCCAAAACTTAAATGCCCGATTCGTAAAGCTCTCTGGACAGCCTGTGGGTTTCGGAAACCGCGTCTCTTATCGAGTCCTCGAAATCGAGCATGTTCCGAGATTCTGCAAGTCCGGCCAGTTTCTCTCGGACAACTGCGCCATCTTCTACGACTCGTGCAATCGCTTCCCAGTTGCATAGCGAGCGTACGACGCGGTCGATGTTCTGCCCTTCGCTGTCGTATGGTCTCGGCTGCATGTCGTGCTCTATCCAGCCGTTGTAGCCCGTTTCGTTCAGGATATGAGCTATGGCTAATGTGGTCGAGGTCGGAGCCACTCCGAAGTCTATGTCGAATTTTCCAGCTCCGCCGAGGCGTACTCCATCGGCGCCCTGCGAGTTGGCGTGGACATGCATTACTGCATTTTCGAGAGAAGCGGCCGCATATTCCTGAACCAGGTCGAGCCCCGCCATTTCCGTGTGGCCGAACTCGTTTATCAGTCCGAAATCGGCGGTATCCAACCCTCTTTGCCGAAGACGGCTTCTGAGCGCAAGCACTTCGCCCGAGGTCTGGTAAAGCATTGCGGAATGCCCTTCGTTCGGTTTCGGCTCCACGCCGACTTTAATGCCGGGAACGAGCTTGCGCGCGTACTCGATCAGCTCGGCTATCGAATCGTCCGCGTGTTTGAGCATATCCATGACAAGAACCGACGGAATTTCGTAGCCGAATGAACCGTTCCATATATCGAAGGCGGGAGGGCAGTCAGGATCTTTCGTCTCACTCAGCGGGCCTGCAAGCAGCTCAATCGTTTTCCTGGAAAATTCAAGTGCGTTTTTACGCTCAGCGGCATCGAGAGAGCCGAGCCCCCCGTAGGCATTGTAATAATGAGCCCCCGGCGTAATCATTGAGAGAGCAAGACCGTGGTTTTTGAGAGCTCCGGCGAAAGATTCTGCTGTCTTTTCGTTAATCTCTCTGTCGTAATGGACCGCAACGCCAAGTATCGTGTTTTCCGGGAGCCGGGGTCTTATTTCCTCCGCGACAAAAGCTGCGAACTGCGCAGGTTCCATGCCTTTGAATCCGGGGCGTATATTGTCGGGTACGAAGCCGCCTTTGCCCGGATGGAAAGACCAGCGGCAAACGGATTGATATCTGGTTTTCATCTGCAACCTGTCCTGTTTCATTTGCTAAACTTACAGTATAACACCGTTTTGACAGGTGCAGTATATATCCATGCGTTTGATAAAGTCAAACCGCTAATTTTGACGTTTGTATCAGAGTTCCGTGGATATTCCCACAAACACCCCGATGCCGGGATTCCTTGGCGTCCGCTCGGACGCTCGGAACCTTTTGTCAAGCAGGTTCGTTGCCTTGAGTATCAGCTTGCTTGCTTTGGTGATTTTATAAAGGAAGCTGAAATTCACCAACTCCGCATTGCCCGCCTTCTTCTGAACGTTGCCCTTCTCGTCGAGAATGCCCTCGGGAGGGACCTTCTCGGAAAAGAAGCCGCTGATAGTGGTTGTGCAAGGGCCGAAGTGCCTGCTTATCCTGAAGCCGCCGAAATTCCGCGACCTGCCGGCGAGAGGCAGCTTGTTTTTAAGATTTATAGCCGCCGTATGAGTATACGCCGCCTCGACTGTAAATTTCTTATTCGGCGCATAGGCCGCATAGCACTCAATTCCTTCGGCATATGTGTCGAAATTCTCCATTTTGAACGTGCCGGAGTCATAACCGATGTTGTCTTCTATTTTTGTCTGGAAATAGGTGGCTTCTAACTTCACTTTTTTCGATGCTGCCGTCTGGAGTATGCCTGCATCGAATCCGTCCCGGCGCTCTTTTTTCAGGTCCGGGTTGCCGTAGAAAGGATCCGTAAGTTCAATTGTGGAAGGAGGCCTGTACGAACGGCTCCATCCGCTTCTAACGCTTCCTCCCCGCCACGTCTTTATCTTGATACCGGCCGCGGGCGACTTGGTTGTGCCGTATGTGGAATGACCGTCTGCCCTCAGTCCGCCGGTGACCAGCACCCGGTCGATGGGAATGATTTTTATCTGCGCGTAACCCGCACGGTTTTGGAGACTGTCGGGGGTGAGGCCGTAAGTCGAAGCCAGAAAGGTGTCTTCCCACGTCCACTCGCCGCCCACGATAAGGCGGGACTTCTTGCCGAGAGAGTTGATGATTTCTTTCAGGTTGCAGGATGCCTGCATACGGCCGGTTATTACGCGGGCTTCCGCGGTCGACAGAAACTCGGGCGTACCGCTGCCGTCGTCGGCCTCGTTGTTGAACCTGCTTGTCGAGTCGTACATCGAGATGAAGGCATCCCATGAAAACAATTTGCATATCTTATGTGTGAACTTGCTGCCGAGTGCGAGCTGGTCCTGCCTTCTCGTTATATTGGAATCGTATTCTATATGCGCGGGAAACGATACGAACTCGTAGGGCTCTTCATGCCGCGACGTTACGAACCTGCTGAAAAAGTCGAGAGTCCGCTTCTCGTCAATTACGAATCGCATTCTTCCAGACAAGGTTGTTTTGTCAGTCTGGTTATGTGCAACGGCGTTGTCCGAGGTTAACTGCGAAATCGCGAACGAGTGGCTGAAACCGTTTTTCGCTCCGGTCGAGCCGGCCTGCACGTGGGATGTTCCGAACGAGCCGCCGAGCGCCTTGAAAATATTGCGGGGCTCGCCCTGTCCGCGTCTGGTAATTATATTGATTACGCCGCCTACCGCACCAGGGCCGTACATCCCGGCTGCGGCGCCTCGTATCACTTCAATCCTTTCGATATTGGAGCTGTCGAGGTCGTCGAAGTCGAACTGATAGCCCAGCGTCGGGTCGTTCACCTGTATCCCGTCGATAAGAACGATAGTCTGCATGCCGAGCGTTCCGCGCAGGAAAGGCACCGAAGTGCCGCCGATGCCGCCGTTTCGCCTGAGAAAAAGGCCCGGCACCGTCCTGAGGGATTCCGTCACGTCGATGGCGGCGGAATCCTCAAGCTGGCTTGAAGTAACCACAGAAACGCTTTCGGTAATATCTTCCACGCGTTCCTCCGTTCTGCCCGGGGTTACAACGAGCTCTCTTAGCTCAATTGGCCTGAGAATAGTCTTTTCCCCGCTATCGTCCTTTTCCTCCGCGGGTTGCTTGTCGTTGGCCTGCTTCTCACCGTCCCGTGCAAATACGGGACAAGCGAGAGCAAGCATGAAAGCTGCTGTCGCAACAACCATTATTCTTCTGCTCACTTACTCCTCCTTACACCTGTTCGGAAATAAAAAAACCAGCCTGCGACAAAAGGCTGGGAGTTGTTTTCTGCAACGAACAGGTGTTCCAGCTCTCGTGTCACAGGAGCACTCGGAATTCTTCCACGGGCAGGTCTTCTGGCTTCCGGCTCGAACCTACTTGCTGCGCCTTCCCACCTGTCGTTTCAGGCAGTGGCATTTGCAGTTTTCGTTGCCGGTTACAGCGAGCGACAGTCGCAACGGCTTTTCACCGCTTTCCCTATTGTCCCCTCGACGGGGCACCCGCAGAAACGACGGACTTCATTCCTCCTATTTCAATAGATATGTTTCAGTTCTGGCTGATATCTAATCGCTTTATGCGAATTTTGTCAAATGATTTCCGAACCTTCATGAATTCGTTTTCAGAAAAACTCGATAAGTATCTCATCTGCAATAAACAGGCATTTCCTTCGAATTCTAATCGCGTCGTCGCCAGGCACATCCTCGATAAGAAACCTTTCTTTCAAAGAATTCAGCTTTTTGCCGAACGTTTCTTCAATATCAAAGCCTGTCCTGCTTCTAAAATCTTTTGGTGAAATTCCGTCCTGGGTGCGCAGTGCGAGCATCATGACCTCGGCCGCTTTCTTCACGGCATCAAGATTCTCCGATTCAAAAAGATTTCCGTTTGCTTCAACGTATTCATCGATATTCGCAATGTTTCGGCGCCGAGAACTGCCGTCGAAAGACGCCGCCGAAGGGCCTGCCCCGATATAGGGCTCGTACCTCCAGGTCGCCATGTTGTGTTTGCTTCGACAGCCGGGCAGGGCGAAGTTCGATATCTCGTAATGCTCGTAGCCCCGCGATGAAAGAAAGTCAATCGCTCCGTAGTACATTTCTTTTTGAAGGTTTTCGTCGGGGAGAGCGGCATCTCCGTTTTCAATCGAGTTTTTCAGCCTCGTTTCCGGTTCGACGGATAGACAGTAGGCGGAGATATGCTGCGGGCCGAGAGCTGTCGCCCTGCTTACGTCTTCCATCCAGTTCGCCATCGTATCGCCGGGAACGCCGTATATCAGGTCGATGCCGATGTTGGAGAATCCTGTCGAGCGAAGGCTTTCCAGGGATTTTTCCGCTTTCCTTCCGTCGTGGATTCTACCGAGGATTCTCAGCTTGGAATCGTTAAAGGACTGGATGCCGAGCGAGAGCCTGTTGACCCCGAATTCCATCAGGACATCCGTCTTTTCGTCAGTCAAAGTGCCGGGATTGATTTCGACGGTAAATTCCTCCGTTTCGGATATGTCGATTTGCTTGAGAAGTGAAGCGAAAAGCCTCGCGATTTGCTTCGCATTAAGCGAAGTCGGGGTGCCGCCTCCGATATATACGGTCTGCGGCTTTGATCCTGCGCCGATTCTCGAACTGATTTCCTTTGCGACGGCGTCAAGATATCTGTCCGCGAGAGCTTCGGAAAAGGGCAGGGAGTAGAAGTTGCAATACGAGCATTTGGCCATGCAGAACGGAACGTGGATGTAGATATGGGACGAAGGGTTCAAAACTGCATCCTGGGAGTTCTATGTTCTCTGCCGACGACGTCTTGAACCTTCCATTCGTTGTCTTTTTTGATAAGTTTGACGGTGCCTTCGATTGCTCCCCTTGTCCGCTCGACCATATTGGTCGCTTCGGCAATGAAAGTAACTATAGCCTTGCCGTTTTCCTTCAACTCGATTGCGAGTTCCTTATAGCTGACTTTCAGGTTGTTTCTCCGTTCGAGTTGTCCTCTCAGAAAAAAACCAATTTGATTTGCCGGGATGTCAATGCCCCGGTAATGCACTTGCGCATCTGACGCGAAGTAGCCGCCGAAGCCGAGGACGTCCTTTTCCTCGATATCCGAGGCCATCTGACTGAAAAGTCTTTTTATCTTCTGCTCTTCGGAGAGAAAGTAGTTGTATATGCCGTTTGCGACGAAATAAAGGACGATTACTGAAATAAACCCTATGATAATATGGTGCTTTTGAAGCCTCATTTCGCGAACCTCACGGACCTGTCTCCCTTTATTACTTCTCCGATGACGCGTGAGTTCAATCCCTGTCTTTTCAGCTTGCGTATGACAACCGAAGCGTTGTATTCCGGAACGACGAGCGCCATTCCTATTCCCATATTGAATACCCGGTACATCTCGTCGTCTTCAATATTGCCCAATTTCTGCATGACTTTGAAGACGGCCGGCCTTTCCCATGTTTTTTTGTCTATCAGTACGGAGCAGTTTTTCGGGATTACGCGCGGTATGTTCTCGACGAGCCCGCCGCCGGTTATATGTGCGATTGCCAGTATGATACGGTTCTGGTACGAGCGGATTATGGAAGATATCTGGTGGCAGTATATTTTGGTGGGACGAAGCAGCTCTTCTCCGAGAGTCCCCCCGAATTCGGGAACGTGGCGCGAGTAGTCCCACCCCGCCTTATCGAAGACTGCGCGAACGAGCGAATAGCCGTTGGAGTGAATACCGTTCGAATCGATTCCGATGACCACATCGCCGGGCTCAACCTCCGAGCCGCTGATAATGCGGTTCTTTTCGACTACCCCGACGGCGAAACCCGCAAGGTCGTACTCGCCGGGCTGGTAGAAGCCGGGCAGCTCGGCAGTCTCTCCTCCCATTAGCGCGCAGTCCGCATCCCGGCAGCCCCTGGCGATTCCCTCGATTATGCCGGCGATGGATTCCGGCTCGACTTTGCCTATGGCGATATAATCGAGGAAGAAAAGCACTTCTCCGCCCTGCACGACGACGTCGTTTACGCACATGGCCACGAGGTCGATTCCCACGGTATTGTGGACGCCCGTTGCGAAGGCGATTTTCAGCTTCGTGCCCACTCCGTCCGTGCTTGAAATAAGCACCGGGTCTTTGTAGTTTCTCTTGAACAGCCGGTGCTTCTTGCTGTCGAAATCAAGCGAGAACAACCCGCCGAAAGTGCCGTGCGAATACAGGACTCGCGGGGTATACGTGCCTTCGACAAGAGTTTTTATTCTCTTGACGACTTCGTTGCCCGCGTCTATGTCGACGCCGGCGTCCTTGTAGGTCATGCCTTTTGGTTTATTGGCCAATGCTCACCTCTCGAGAACGGTTTTGGTCTGGCCTTCGGGTATTTTCACGTGGTATTTGCCGTCGAAGCACGCGGTGCAGTAGCTCCCCGGCTCCCTCGAAACGCAGGACAGCATCTTGTCCTTTTCCAGATACTTCAGCGTCGTCGCGCCGATGAAGTGTCTGATATCTTCGATGGAATGCTTTCCCGCAATGAGTTCCGTCTTCGTCGGGAAGTCTATGCCGTAGTAGCATGGATATTGTATGGGCGGGCATGAAACTCTCATGTGTACTTCTCTCGCCCCGGCAGCTTTCAGGGCGTTCACGCGACCTCTGCAGGTCGTCCCCCTTACAATGGAGTCATCCACGACGACGACGCTCTTTCCCTCGACGACTTCCCTCACCACGTTGAGCTTTATTCTCACCCCGATATCGCGCCGCTCCTGCTCTGGCTCGATGAAAGTCCTGCCGATGTAGTGGTTGCGGACGAATCCCATGTCGAACGGAAGACCCGATGCGTGCGCGTATCCCATGGCGGACGAGTTGCCGCTGTCCGGGACGGGCATGACGAGGTCCGCCTTGATGTTGTCGCTCTCGGCGAGCTTCTCACCGATGCAATGCCTCACGTTGTGTACGTTGTCTCCGAAAACCATAGAGTCGGGTCGAGAGAAATAGATATGCTCGAAGATGCAATGCTGCCGGCTCGTTTCCGGTTCTTCGACGAACCGCTCCGAGTGCGGCCCTTCGGCGTCAATGAAAAGTATCTCGCCCGGCTCGATTTCCCTGACGTATTTCGCTCCGACGAGGTCGAAAGCGCACGTCTCGCTCGCCACGACCCACGTGCTGAAAAGGCCGCTCGTAATCTGCCCGAGGGCGAGCGGACGGTATCCCTGCGGGTCGCGGGCGGCTATAAGTTCCTTCGTCGTCAGGAAAAGCAGCGAATATGCGCCCTGCAACTGCCTCAAACAATGCTTGTAATTTTCTCTTTCCTCGCGGCCGGAGTTTTCGGCGAGGATGTGAACTATCGTTTCGGAGTCCATCGACGACTGGAAAATCGAACCGGAGGCTTCGTATTGCCTGCGAAGCTGCCTCGAATTCGTCAGGTTGCCGTTGTGCGCGACCGCCAGCTTGCCCCTGACGTAATCCACGACGAGCGGCTGAGTGTTTACTATCAGGCTCGACCCCGTCGTCGAATAACGCAGGTGCCCTATGGCCAGAGGGTTGGAAATACTCGCGAGGCATTCCCCGTCGAAGACCTGGTTTACGAGGCCGAGCGCGCGGTGCGACAGCATATGCCTGCCGTCCGTCGTCGCTATGCCCGCCGACTCCTGGCCCCGGTGCTGAAGCGCGAAGAGGCCGTAGTACGTGAGCTTGGCCGCATCGGGGTGGCCGAAGATTCCGAAAAGACCGCAGTTTTCCTTAATTTCTGACATTCTTCCCGCCGGATTTCACGGTGATAACCAAATCCCTGTATGCGATTCCCCAGACTGCGATTGAACATCCTATGCTCGACCAGAGGACTGTCGTCGCGATGGTCCCGATAAGGATTTTGCTTCCGAGCAGTATGCCGTTGAGGCAGACTATGAAAAGGGCGCCGAAGATTGCTCCCTTCAGGGCCTTGCCGATTAATATGTGGCCGAGTCCTGAAAAGAGCCCAAGTATCAAAGCTGCGACCTTCAAAATAAGAACCCCGGAGAAACGGCAAGACTTTTATCTGTCGCCTGCATTATATGACAATCGACCCGCCTCGTACAAATAAAAACATTTTCCATCGAAAATGGAGACTTTTTGTCAAATGCCGGCCTGAAAAACGAATGTTTACCTTCTTCTCGCGCCTTCGTCATCGATTTGCTGCTGCACAGTCTGGGGCGTCGGCCGGTTGGAAAACTGTTCCAGCAGGAGTTGCGTGACAAAGCTGGAAATGTAGAAAATGATAACGAGGAAAACCGCGAAAATCAGCATGCCCACGGCCCCGCCCGTCAGGCTCGCGGTCTTGATGCGAATCTTGCGTTTGGCCGCCGGCTGCTCGCCTCTGCCGTCGTCGACGAAGACAGGCTTTGACGCGACCGGCGTGGGCGAGAACGCCCGCGGCTGGCGCGCCGCGCGTCTCCCCTTCGGCCTTTGTGAAGCGAAGCTCACCTTTTCCAGGTCCGCCTCTGCTTCTTTCATCGAGCCGTATCTTTCCGCAGGGCTTATCGCCGTCAGGCGAAGGCAGAACGCGGCCAGCGTTTCAGGTACCTCCGGGTTGAAATCGCGCGGCGAAGGGACTGGGGTCGTGATGTGCTCCTTGATTATTTCACGCGCGCTCTTCGATTTAAAAGGTATCCGGCCGGTAAGCAGCTCGAATATGCAGACTCCGAGCGAATACATGTCCGACTTCAGGCTGACCGGCTTGGCCAGCGCCTCCTCCGGCGAAATATAGTAGAGCGAGCTTATGTCGCGCGACGTTATCGGCGCATCGCTGAGCTTCGCGATTCCCATGTCCGCTATCTTCGTGACCTTGTCCTGAGTTAGGATTATATTCGTCGGCGTGACATCCTTGTGGATGATGTTACGTTCGTGCGCGAACGAAAGCGCCGAGACACACTCCTTCGCAATCTTGAGCTTGTCTTCCATGGAAATCGACTCGTCGCCGATATGGTCCCTCAGCGGCCTGCCTGAAACGAACTCCATGCAGATATAGTACTGGTCGTTCGCCTTGCCCACGTCGAAAACGTGTATAATGTTCGGGTGCCTCAGCGTACCGGCGGCGCGCGCCTCGTCTATGAACCGCTTGACAAAAGCCCCGTCCTGCGAGAGGTCCTTGTCCAGCACCTTCAAAGCCACTATCCTGTCGAGCGCAATCTGCCGAGCCCGGTAGACGAACCCGATGTCCCGGTGCCCCAATTTCTCGAGAATCTGGAAGCCAGACAAAGTGGTTCCGGTCAGGTCCTGCTCCGGGTCGCCGACGAAGACGAGAATCGTCTCGCCGATTCGCACCCTGTCGCCGAATACGAGCGGGCTTTTCTCTATGCGCACTTCGTTCAGGTACGTACCGTTCGACGAGTTCAGGTCCTGGACGTAGTATGAGCCGCCCTCCTTGAATATGCTGGTATGCTCGCGCGAGGACTTTGCGTCATCCACCAATACTTCGCACGTCCTCTTGCGGCCGAGAATCACCTTGTCCGCAACGGCGAAGTCCTGCCCGATAATCTTTCCGCTTTCAGCAATCAGCCTCGGCATAGAAAGCTCCCGTAAAGACGCGAATCCAGATGATTATACAACCATGCTCCCGCCTGTCAAGCCTTGCCTTGCCTTGAACTCCCCAAACTCTCGGCTTCCTCTCCGCCTTTCAGGGGGCAAATCAGATTCGCGTCGGAAAGACTGCGGGAGTACAAGTGAAGTATGTTATGTTTAAGGAGTTGTTTCCTCTTTCTTGAGTTTTTCGGGATTATTATCTATAATATAAGCTCAAACCCGTTTAAGGAGTCGAATCAAAGCGAAATTGCATTTTCGAGGAGAGAGAAGTGAAAAAATATAAATATATACTCCTGGTGTTAGTCGCGGTTCTATTTTTACTAATGTTTGATGTCAACATTCTCCTCGGTGATGGTGCGAATACTTACGAGAGCAAGACGCATGGTTTCAAGTTCAAGCGGCCTTTAGCAACGTGGACTTTTAACGAGAAAACGGATGCGACTGCCGGGTCGCTCACAGTTTCACTTGTGAGCCCGGATTCAAAATCGTCGGTTCATGTTCTGGCATATTCAAAGGGAATATCATTTACACCGCTGGAACACCGGGAAGAGAAATTTACTACGCTCATGAAAGACCCTAAGTACAGCAACCTGAAAAGGGAAGCTGGCATGATAGCTGGCCAGAAGGCGTCGGGCTTGAGTCTCGATGCCAAAGGTGGGGACGGGTCCATGCTTACGCTCTGCCAGTATTATCTTGCCAAAGACGGCTTTTTCTACATCCTGCAGTGCACGGCGCGCAAACAGGATTTCAAGAATGTAGCTACAGTATTCAAGAAAGTATTAGAGACTTTTGAGTTTGTTGAAGTTTCTGGAGTGAAGAAGCCTATATCTGATAAGCTTGCGGACCGTTGCGGGAGCGAAGTCCAGTGGTTTACAGAATGGGACGCCGCTGCGAAAAAGGCGCAGCAGGAGAACAAGCTGGTTCTCGTAATTGCCCAGTTTTACGGGGGATTTTCATTTGGAAGCATTGACTTCGCAAAGACCGGCCCCTTCATGGAGCCGGATATTGTAGAGCTTGCGAAGGAGCGGTTTGTAATCCTGCAATTGGGCAAGAATACTGACGCCCCGTTCAGGTCGGACCGCATTTATGGGATGGGCTCCTTCAGTTTCGGCAAGGCAATTCTGTTCGCAACGCCGGATGGAAGGATTGTCGGCGATGCATTCGATTTTCAGCCGGATTACCTTTACGAATACGCAGTTAAAACACTTAAGAAATATCCCGAGTTTGCCGGAACGCCTGTACCGGAAAAGGGAAAGAAACTGGACAAAGCAGAGATGTTCCTTCGCAGAGGCGAGCTGGAGAAGGCTTCCGATATTCTGGAAAAGGCTTCCACGGCACAGGGATATAGGCTGAAAGCATCGCTTTGCAGGAGATTTCGCCAGGGGAACAAGGCGCTCGAAGCACTTAAAAAGGCGCGTTCGTTGGGGGGGGGTGGAATGGATGCCGACCTCTCCGTGGACGAAGCTGTGATTCATATGCGCATGGGAAAGATGGAAAAAGCTGAGGAAATACTGTCAAAGATAATCAGAAAACACTCCAGAAGTGAGTGCCTGCCCGAGGCAATGTACTGGCTTGGATTGTGCAGGCTGGCTAAAGGTGAGAAGGATTCCGACAACTGCTGGCAGGAACTCGTGCAGTCGCATTCCGAAAGCCGCTGGGCCTGGAAGGCAGCAGCCAATATTAATGCTGCCAACATCAAGGGGATGAGCATCAAGCCTTTCATCTGGCCTGATGAGAAGGTTATGGATGCTATAAAAGAGCGCGAGTGGGTTGGCAGGAGCGTCGAGGATTTGAAAATCGCCCGGCAGGAAGCGGCATCTTACCTGGTGGAGAAACAGAGGCCGGAAGGCTCGTGGATTTCGTCATTCGAGGTGTGGGGCGTTAGCGATACTGTTTCGCCGCTTCGCGACGGTAAGACGGCGCTTTGCGCGTTGGGGCTTCTCGGCTGCAGGGGCGATTCGAAAGCCACCAAAGCGGCGTCAAAAGCGCTGGATTTCCTTCTGAAATCGCATGAGATGCGCAAAAAAGTCGGGGCGAATGAATACTATATGGATTATGTGCCATGGAGCGACACGTGCATGCTTATGTTTTTTGCCGAATGCCTCTCGGAGAAAATCGGCGACAAGCGGCGTCTTGCCGAAGTAATGAACGAGTTGGTCAGGGACCTTCAGAGCAGGCAGCGATCCAGCGGCGGGTGGAGTTACTATATTTCGGCCAGCCTTGGCCAGGGACAGAGCGCCGATACGCGCTCGATAAGCTTCGTGACGGCCGCCACGACAATTGCCCTGGTTCAGGCCAAGAAAAGCGGAATCGCTGTGCCAGACCAGATGCTTAGAAGCGCGATCGGCTGCCTTGAAAAGATGCGAGGCGCCAATGGCAGCTTCTCCTATTTCTCCGGGCAGTCGGGAGGCACGGGAGACCTTTCCGGCGGAGCAGGGCGGGCGGCGCTTTGCGAGCTGGCGCTCTTCAAGGTTAGTCGCAGCGACAAAGACAATCTCACGCAGGCGCTTGATATTTTCCTCAGGTACCACCGCGAGCTGGCAGGTCAGAAAGGCAAGGCGCTCATGCATACGGGAAGGCACGGGCAGGGCTCGCATTACCTGCTTTTCGACTATGCCTTTACTGCGGCCACGGTTAAGGAACTGCCGGAGAATAAGCGCGACAAGTACAGGCAGATAATACTTGAACTTGTTCTCGATTCGCGCACCGAAGATGGAAGCTATCTCGACAGCCCGCTGCTTGGCTACGCCTACGGGACCGGCATGGCGCTGCTGGCGTTCGAATACCTGAAGTGATGGGCAAAGAACGGTCGATGAGATTGTCCTTTGAAGACCTTCGGAGCGACTCACTTCCGTCAGCACTGTACTTGCTTTAGATGACCTGCTGAAATGCAGCCGAAGCACCTGACAGGTATCAATTTTCCATAGAAAAATAAATAAAGGACTTTTCTTATTAGAATTTGAATAATTAATTTGACCGTATTAGACAGGTTATGCAAAATTGCTTGATCGAAGTCCTTGAAAAAACTTTTCCGGGGGATAACTGCCATGAGTAAGTCGAGGATATTTGCTAGCATAATATTTTTCACAGTCGTTGCATTTGCGGGACCTGGTTGCAGGGACAAGGATGATCCTTTGCTGTGGCCCCGGCCCGTTGCTGAATTCACGGCGACTCCCATAACCGGCACTGCACCGCTTCAGGTGACTTTTACGGACGCATCCACCGGTGTTATCGGTGCCTGGGAATGGGATTTTGACAATAACTCGGTAATAGACAGCACGAATACCAACGCGACGCACACTTATAACAATCCGGGCGTTTACACCGTTTCGCTGACAGTCACAGGACCCGGCGGTTTTGACAAGATGACCAAGATAAACCTGATTACTATCGCCGCGCCGGCTGCTCCTGTCGCCGATTTCACAGCCACGCCCACAAGCGGTGAAGAGCCGCTTGAAGTTGCTTTCACTGATATTTCCACAGGTACGGTCGATTCCTGGGCATGGGATTTCGACAATGACGCCAGCATCGACTCGACGGCCCAGAACCCGACCCATATATACGCCACTGCAGGAACATATACCGTCTCGCTGACCGTTACGAACACCGGGGGGAACGATACTGCAACAAAGATAAATTACATAACAGTCACGGCGATTCCCGCTCCGGTTGCCCAATTTTCAGGCACTCCGACAAGCGGCACGCTGCCTCTCGAAGTCGCGTTCAGCGACCTTTCGACCGGAAATATCACGTCCTGGGCATGGGACTTCGACAATGACACGACTATCGACTCGACGGCCCAGAACCCGACCCATACTTACGATACGGACGGTCTCTATACCGTGAGCCTTACGGTAACAGGCCCCGGCGGCAGCGACATCATGACCAAGACCGACTACATCGCGGCCGGGACAATAGCCACCACACCTTCTGCCGGCTTCACAGCCGACACTATAGCAGGCAACGCGCCTCTCCTTGTGACGTTCACGGACAGCTCGACCGGCACGATTACAGACTGGCTGTGGAGTTTCGGCGACGGCACGACAAGCATTGCCCAGCATCCATCGCATTCCTATGACACTGAAGGCGTTTATACCGTGGAGCTTACCGTAACCGGACCCGGCGGCAGCGACACTATGACAGCCACGGATTACATTACGGCATACGGACTCGTCGCGGATTTCAGCGCTGACCAGACGGCCGGAACATCTCCCCTTACCGTGCAGTTTACAGACCTGTCAACCGGAAATATCGTTTCGTGGGAATGGGACTTCGACAACGACGCGAGCATCGACTCTACGGCGCAGAATCCTTCTCATATTTACGACACCGTCGGGCTCTACACTGTTTCACTTCTGATAACAGACGACACCGGAGCAACCGACCTGCTGACAAGAACCGATTATATCGATGTTTCCTGGCCGGCGCCGGTGGCGGACTTCACGGCCGATATGACGTCGGGCCCTTCGCCGCTTCTCGTCACATTCACGGATGCCTCAGTTGGCAACATAACGACCTGGGAGTGGGACTTCGACAATGACACGGTGATTGACTCGACGGAGCAGAATCCGACCCATCTCTACGACATGCCCGGAGTATATGACGTGTCTCTTACCGTGACAGGCCCCGGCGGAACAAACACAATGACGAAACTGGCCTATATCACATCCCAGCCATTAGCGGCCGATTTCATGGCCGACTTGACGCAGGTCGTTGCGCCGCAGGAAGTGCAGTTCACAGACCTGTCGCCGGGAACCATCATTTCGTGGGAGTGGGATTTCGACAATGATTCTGTCATCGATTCAACCGAGCAGAATCCGACCCACATTTATGATACGCCGGGCTGGTACACGGTAACGCTGGTTATAAGCTCCGCTGTCTCCTGGGGCACAGCCATAAAGCAGGACTACATCCTCGTCTCGACAAGTCCCATCTGGTATGTGGACAGCACGACGATTTACAGCACCGGTAACGGGACAACATGGCTCGAGGCTTTCCCGACAATACAGGACGGCCTCGACCAGGCGAGCGACTATGACATTATCATGGTTGCCGACGGAACTTACGCCGGTCTGGGCAACAAGGACCTCGATTTCGCCGGAAAGCCAGTGTATCTCATGGTTTACGACCTGTACGCAACCGGTATATGGACGATAGACTGCGAGGGCGTTGGCCGCGGCTTCCTTTTCGATGACGGCGAGTCCAGGTATTCGATTGTGGAAGGTTTTACAATCATTAACGGCAGCGTGCTCGATGAAAACGGCGGCGGCATCCTCTGCGAAAATTCCAGCTCGCCCACCATAACCGGCTGCACGATCAGCGCCTGCGAGGCTGTTGTCAGCGCCGGAAGCGCCTACGGCGGCGGAATCGCCTGCGACAACTCCAGCCCGGCGATAACAGGCTGCACAATTACAGGCAGCACGGCCACGCTGGGCGGAGGCGGCATTTACTGCACGAACGCCGCAAACCCGACAATCCTTAACAACCGTATTACTTTGAACCAGACAGGCGGCGCGGGCTGGGGTGGAGGCATTTATCTCGACGGTTGCAGTCCCGCAATAATCAATTGTAATATAAGCGACAACTCGGCTCTTGCAGGGGGCGGCATTACGCTAAACACGTGCAGCCCCGTGATTACCAACTGCACCTTCGCTTACAATGTTGCGACCGGAACAGGCGGGGCTATCAGTTCCGTCGCGTCCAGCGCGACAATCAATAATACTATTCTCTGGGGCAGTGCAGCTCCCTCAGGCAGCGAAATAGCGTACGACGCGGCTTCGGTCATTACGCTGAATTACTGTGACCTGCCTGCGGGCAGCACTGCGGGAACGGGAACGATTAGCCTGAACAACTGCCTGGCCGTTTATCCTGAATTCGTGAACCTCGCTCAAAAGAACTACACGCTGAAAGGCAATTCGCTTTGCAGGGATGCGGGCAGTGATGCGCTCGTGCCGGCCGGAATCACGACTGACCTGCTCGGCGTAGCGCGTATTATCGTGACCGTTGACATGGGAGCTTACGAAAAATAAAAAATACATCGCTGTAATAAAACTGCAATATGCGTTTTTATCGAACACGCAGATGGTATTTGTTCCCTGAAAACAATCGGGGCGCCCCCCGACGCTCAGCACTGTACAACTTAAGATTTACCATGGAAGACCTGATGGAATACAAGCGAAGTGCTTGACATATAATGGATTACATCAAAAATAACAACTTTGGGTTGCCAACGGCAAGTTACTCCACTATTATGTTGTAGAATGTGCCTGTGATGTTCGCAAACATGTTTTATCTTGAAATTCTGGATGAAAGATTTTGGTATCTTTAAATAGTAAAAACTATGTAGGAGTGGCTCGTTCTTGGCTTTTAAATTCAAATGCCCTGTATGTAAAGAGAAAGTTGATTTTCCGGAAGAAAATATCACATGCCCTTCATGCGGAAGCGATGTCCGCAGAACTGAGGCTATAAAAAAAGCTTCGACGCCGTGGTGGTACTATGGGCTCGGGGCGTTTGTTGTTCTTAACCTTTTGCTTACAGTGTATGGGATTTTTTATTTCTATAAAGAGGGGCCTGAAGTTTTCTGGGAAAATAAAATGATGGGACAGCTTGACCAAGTATGGGTATTTCAAGAGAAATATAAAAAAGCTCAGGACTGCTATGGTAGGCTGCATGAACTATTCATCGTATTTGGCGACAAGGTTCCATGGGAGGCTGAAGAGCAAACCCGTTCATGTTTTACTTATTACCTTAAGTCTCAGGCAGGATTTGATGATTGGAGTTGTATTGCTTTTCCAGTTCATCCCGGCAAGAATAAACGAAGCCTTTATATTGACCAGACTCGCGTTATTAGATATGCACCTTTTAAAAACAAAGAAAGCATCCTTGCGGGACCTGACAGCCCGATATTGAAAAATTAAAAAGAAAACTCTATAAATATCAGCTAATCCGGGCTTTTAATTTCTCCAAGAACCCAACCTTGAACCCTATTCTGCAGTTCTATCGATCGATATTTTCAACTAAATGTTACATTTAAACATTTAGGATGACTAAATTTAGAAAAGTCGGGGCACTGGATTCGAACCAGCGACCACTTTACGAAAAAATCAAATTCAGGGTAAAAGACCTGTTTCATGAAAAATAATTTTCTCCGTAAGTTGTTGATTTGAACGGACTTGCGACAATCGGAAAAGTTTTTTTGAAATATTTAGATTTTTTCTGCTTGGATGACCCCAAAAACGGCGTCATATATATAGAGGAGTTGTATCTTCCAAAGCCCCGGCGTTCACGCCGGGGATGGCGCATTGCGCGCACGCAAATCCACCGTGAAATCAACCACAGTCTGATTGTGTCTATGAATAGTTGAACCAATGGCGAGAAGGTGATTTCAACGCGGAGAAAAGGATGAGGATTAAAGAGAGCGCGGAGGAAAAAGCCAATAGCCAATGGGCAATAGACAATGAAAATACGGGAAGAGAAAATATCATGTGTAATTTGAAAGAACGGGAAATATTTAAATTTGACGGTATTTTTACCCACACGAAAATGACGAAAGGCCCGTCGATGTCTGTAAAAACTCGACGTAAGTCGTTACACAGTAACATATTTCGATTACAAATGCTAAAAACGCCTTTCGTTGTGTTTGATAACTCAAACACTACTTCGGCATCTCGTCGAATTAGTGACAATTCAACGAGGGGATTGAAATTTTGGGCAAAGATGGAGTACAATGGCTGCTTCGTTTTGGGGGACGGGAGGTTAGGGGTGAAGGCAAAAGGCTTCGCCGACCTGTTAAAGAAAAGAGGCTACGATTTTGTCGCCTGCGTTCCCTGCACCTGGGTCAAAGATGTGATAGACGAGCTGCAGGGCAGGCCGGATATCGCTTACGTGGCTGCGACGAGCGAGGCGGCCGCGGTCGGAATGGCGGCAGGGGCGTATCTCGGCGGCAAGACGCCTGCAGTCCTCATGCAGAACAACGGGCTTGCCAACTGCATGGATGTCGTGTCATCCCTTATCCAACTTTACCGCATACCGCTTCTTATGGTGATTACATGGCGTGGCTATCGCGGTGACGACTTCGAGGAGCATCTGGCAATCGGCAAGGCGACCAGAAAACTCCTGAAATCCTTCGACATTCCCGTATTCGCACCGGAGAACGAGACGGTCGGGCAGCATCTCAAAGTGGCCTCCTTCACTTCGAAGATGTCGCGGGGACCTGCGGCCCTGCTGGTGAGGAAGGGCGTGCTCGAATGAAGATGAAAGAGGCGGTCTCGAAAATCTGCTCGCTATTCGACGACGACGTTCTTGTCGTCTCGGCCAACGGGGCGATATCGAGAGAGCTTTACGCCGCGCGCCACCGAAGCGGAAACTTCTATATGCTCGGTTCGATGGGGCAGGCCTCGTCGATAGGGCTTGGCGTGGCGCTTTCGCAGCCGGAGAAGAAGGTCGTAATACTCGACGGCGACGGCAACCTGCTTATGAACCTCGGCATACTTGCGAACGTGCGGCAGCTCAAACCACGCAATTTGTTTCATATCGTGCTGGACAACGGGGTCTACAATACGACGGGCGGGCAGCCGACGGCGGCTTCGGTGGTGAGCCTCGCGTCGGTCGCGAAGGCCTGCGGTTATAAGACGTCTGCGGAGGCGGCGACGCCTGCGCGGCTGGTGAAGATTGTCAGGAAGATGCTCGCCTCGAGGGGGCCGGCAATGGCGGTGGCCCGAATCTCGACCGAAGTTAATAAAGAGCTGGTGAGAATACCGCTGACGCCTGCGCAGATGAAGAAGCGGTTCCGCGGGGCGGCGGTTTCGAGGAAAGGTTCGCTCAAGAGAAGGAACGTGAGGAAAATAGAAAAGCCGGGAAACCCGGCTTTAGGCGGTTCCTGAGAAATACGCGCTCTTTGACACGTAGATTAGTATTTGGTGCGATGGATGTCGTCGAGCTTGAGTTCGTGCGATACGCGGGCAAGCTCGTCCCTAATGGCCATTGTGCCGATATCGCGCACGACTTCGAGCATCATGGGCTGCGAACCCCATCGCTCGAGCTTGGATTTGAGTTCCGTGATATGAGACATTAACTCATTGCGCCGTTCTGCTGTCATGGCAGGTTCCCCCTCTCATTGCTGCCTGTGGCGGCTTTTCCGCCAACATAAATATCGGCGCGTGAAGTAATGGCAATTAGGACAATCTTAGTGAGGGTGCGCAGTTTTGCGCAAAAATATCTGATTTTGATGAGGTGAATAGAGTGAAAAACAAAGGCAGCTATATATTCATACCGATTGCGGTTTTGTCTCTGCTGCTTGTCTTTTCGATGTATCCGCGTTTCAGCTATTACCCCGATTTCGCCCAAAAGAAAGATATTCCGGGCGTCGGCAATTTCGCGCGGCTCGCCCCGGGAATATGGCGCGGGCAGGCGCCGGATGAGGCCGGGCTTGAGACGCTCAAAGAAATGGGCGTGAAGACGATAATCGATTTCCGCACCTCGGACGAGCACGAAGCGCTTGAAGGCGACGGGCAGGTCGAATACGTACGCATGTCATTCAGCGCGACGGACCCGCCGCCCGCGGAATTCGTCGATAAATTCCTTGAAATAGTCACGGAGCCCGCGAGGCAGCCGGTTTTTTTCCACTGCAGGCACGGCAAGGACCGAACCGGCACCATGGCGGCGCTTTACCGAATCCGCGTTCAGGGATGGGAGCCCGAAAAAGCTTTCAATGAGATGAAATACTTCGGCTTCAGGACGTTCTATCGCGACCTGGCAGAGTTCGTGCTCTCGCAGAAGCCTATAACGAACAAGTGACAAAAACGCCTGGCGGTCAATCTCCGTAGTTAATCGCCGCCGTTGTGCAGGGGTCTAATCCCCGCCATAGTGCAGGGGTCTAATCCCCGCCGTCGAGGAGTCCCTGCTCCTCTTCAAGGAACCAGTTCGCCGGGTCGGAGAGGTAGCGGTGCATGTTCTGCAGCACCTCGAAGTGCTTCTCCTCTTCGCCTGCAAGAAAGATGAAAACCTTCTCCGCGGCCGTATCGGCGGTATTCGAGGCGGCATCCTTGTAAAGGTCGTAACCCTTGCGCTCCATTTCCATTGCGATATTGAGCGCCTCGAGGTCGCCCGTCTCGGCGGCGATTTCATCCGACGTACGCACACCGAACTCCTTGAACATGGCGCGGACGCGCAACGCGCCGCTTGAGAATTCAGGTTTGCATTCGCCCAGGGCCGCTTCCGACTCGCCGCGCAACATTTGTTCGAGTTGTGTATAATGCCCGGATTCGTCATCGGCGAGCGATTCGAGCATTTTTTTGCCAAGGGCGTTACTGACCCTGCCCGCGGCGTTGAGGTAGAACTCGCGCCCTTCCTCTTCCATCTTCATCGCCTGCTCGATAATATTGCTCATAGCGCAATCGTCGCCCATGATTTTCCTCCCGCCACTGATACCGGATAAATTGACGTATGTATTATACACAAACGGGCTTCACTATCCGAAATTAATAATCTTTCTCCGCGAATTTTTCTTTATGGAAGATTTCATGCTATCCGTTTTCCGACAGGCGGCCGGGGCAATATATCATTTATCGGAGTAAACAATACCTGATTATCTATTTTCTCTCTTGCCTTGCCTGCACGGCACGTATATCTTATAATCACATTATCAATCACAGGTTTGCGAGGTCTTCACGTGGTGATTGTTAGTATCACGAATATTTGTTCAAAACAAAAAGTAAAGGAATTAAGTATTGTGTCCCCCGAACTCCCACACGGATTATACTTATGATGCCGCGGGCAATATGACCTATAAAGACCTCGATGATTTGACCGAAACCAACGCGGATGAAGCCTGGGATTACAGCTACAACTCCGAGAATCGCCAGATTGAAGTGGAAAAAAACACTTCCACCGTCGGGCTGTACACGTACAATGCTCTCGGCAACAGGGTGAAGAAAGTTGCCGGGACGGTTACCGAGGAGTTATACTTTGATGGTGCCGATTGTGTAGGGGAGCTTTATTCTGTGACAGGCGAGAGTCCGGTAACTGTAAATTATGTGACTCCATCCCTCGATGAGAATATCACCATGACCCGGGGAAGCAGCGATTATTACTATACGCAGGACGGCCTTGGCTCGGTCAGGGAGATAATTGATTCCTCCCAGGCAACCCAGAATACCTACGACTACGAAGCCTTCGGCAGTGCGTACAACTGGTCGGAAAATGTGGTCAACCGCTATACGTTTACCGGGCGGGAGTGGGATGCGGAGTCGGGGAGTCAGTATTCACGTGCAAGGCAGTATTATCCAGGGATTGGGAGATTCGGCGGAAGAGATCCTATTCCTTCTCTGAATTTATATGCTTATGTTAATAATAATTGCGCGCTTTTTGTTGACCCATATGGTTTGATGTTATGTATAAAAAACACTGCGGAAAATAATGATTTAATAGATATGATTGAACGTTGTTCAGGTTTGAATTGCTGCGAACAACTTGAAGACAGACCTCCCCCATGGTGTTTACCTGGTTACACTGAATTCAAATGTACTGGTGAAAATAACGGGCTGTTTGCACAACTTTTAAAGCGTATTTGTCTTTGGCCAGAATTAGTTAATTTTATTTCAGAAAAAGGGGCAGAGGGGGGAGTTCCTGGAGATTTTGGAAGAGATCTAATTAGTGGGCAAACCGTACGACCTAACCTACTAGACTGCTCGCAATTGTACCATGAAATGTATGAACAATTCGCATGGATAGATACTAGTTTAATTAGAGAGGCCTTTGAAGAAATAGAAAAAGATCCCTCTGAATTATTTAGGCAAGCTATTAACCATCCTAATCCAGCAAAATTGGCTAAAGATTTGCTAGATATGCTTGAAAAGAATAATTGGTTAGATACCCCGATAAAGAATCAATATAGAACAGAAGCAGGATCGCAAGGTTACCAACAATGGGGAATATTGCGAACAAGAGTATTAATTTATATCTTAAAAAAAAGGAAAAAAGGAGAAACTGTTACGGAAGAAGAATATAAAGATATTGTTGACGAAGAATATGAAAAATGGATAGAAGATTTATCAGACCAATTTTTTAGTAATAAAGGAAAAGCATCAAATGCACCAAGAGACATAGGAGGCCTATCACACAATGCGGCTGAAACAGCACAGAAAAAATACGACTTAAGCCCGCAGAATAGGAGATAGCGATGCATTTTTTATTAGATGTTAGAAATGTCAATAATTGTATCATCTTATTTTCAAAATTTATAATTACTATATCTATATTATCAACACTAATTTCATGCTCAACAACTAGATCAAATAAAGACTGTTTGCTGGAACAACCGATACCCGAAAATATCATTGAAAATTATTTGTCTAATATGCCATCCAATTTCTTTGCTTTAGAAAATACTGGAACAAGCTTGTTAAGATTTGGGACAAGAAGGAATTTTCCAAGCCCACTACCTTCCTATATATTTACAAGAGTGTACAAGTTAGAGTATACAATTCCGAGAAGCCGTCTTTCACCAATTATATTATTGGATATTAAAGCTGTTCCAGCGTTGCTTAACATATTGGACAGACAAAAAGGCGAACTTGAAAAATATTTTCTTGACACTCACAATCTTGATAAGCGTGATTGGGAAAAGAGATTAGAAAAGAAGCAGGAGATTTATTCCAACTTCAAAGCGACTTTCGTCAATCTTGCTGTAATATTAAGCCTTCGTTTCGATGAATGGTGGGACAGTCGATGGTATTCTGAAGAATGTTTGGACGAATTACATGAAAATGATGCATTTCCTCCTGATAAAATGCTCAAGTACTTAAGCGATATCGAAGACAAATTTCTTGTTCTTGCAAAGCCTCCTATCAAAGACAAACCAGACAAAGAATTAGCTAAGCTTCTTGATACCGTCGGAAAAGTGGTAATGAAGGGGTCTCCTGAAGGAGGTCTAGTCTGGCCGGATGCCTATGGTAATCAAGATACTCCCCCGACAAAAGCATATAGAAGAATAATCAATGACTATGGTAAAAAAGCTCTGCCGGAGCTTTTCAGAAAACTTGATAATAGTGATTCAAACTATGTATATTTTATATTGTTAAGCCGAATACTTAATATTGTTACACCGTTTGAAGTTTATATGGCCGATATGGCAGAGTTAGGGGCTCCATATTTGATTGATGAAGAAACAGAAAAAACAAATAATTTGTTTCTGGAAATGGAAATTGCCCGCTTAAAAAATCTGGTTATATATCTTCGCGAATACTGGAAAAAAGCTAAATAATATAAAGATATATAGAAAATAATAATTTTAGTTCAACTCACTGCACAGCGACAGTATCTAAATCGTCATATCGCAAATCATATTGTCTGGTATTTGTAATCCAACACTCTATCTGAGCTTGCCCAACTGCTCCAAAAACAGTTCCTTGCTCCATAAATCAAGCGAAGGCTGTTCCGCCACCCGTACGAAACGTCGCACATCTTCAGCAGCTTGTTTCCAGTTCGTTGAGACGATTGTTCGTTCCAGCTCATTCAACAGCCATTTCTTGTCAACCGTGATGGATTTGCCTTTCCACGGGCCAAGTTGATTGATTGCCGAAGTCAAAAAATCGTAATTGATGCCGGTGCGATTTCCGGTGTACCAGATAAAATCGTACCAGTCCCGTCCCTTGATATATTCACGGCAAAGCAGAGCATGAAGTTTTCCGGCAAATAAACTGGGCCTGTTCTGCACAGCCACCGACGAAACAAACGGGAAATCGAGGTATTTCAATTCATGACCACTACCCGATGGCGGGTTGGTGTCCACTTCCAATTTGATTCTGATTTTCGCCGTCGGGCCAGCTTGGCTGGCGTGACGCAGGTCGAGCACTTTGCCGAGGGAATTGTCTTTCAGGAATGCTTTTTTTACCGTCGCATCAGCCTTGTTGCGGTCGGTGATTTCAATGTTGTATCCATAAGCCGCCAGTTCATCAGTCAGATGTTTTACGTGGTCTTTCAGTTGGAATTCAGGATTGATTTCTCTTAGGATAAAATCCATATCCTCCGAAAAACGATTCAGGCCATAGAAGATTCGCAGGCAGGTTCCGCCCTGGAATAACGCATGTTTGAAAAAGTCGCCTCGACCAAGAGAGGCCAGCACCACCTCCTGCGTAATCTCGCGAATGGCCTGTTGCTCCTCAATGTCAGTCCTGCAATTATAGTTCAACAGACGCTGCTGAATCATTTGTACGCTCATGATTTCACCTCGCCAAGCCAGCCAGTCAAAAAACGCTTCACCCGGCCATTGCTGTAATTGTCCAATAACGCTTCCAGTTCTTCCGCCGTAGCGCAGGCCAGTTCATCCTCGTCAATTCGCAGGCTCCCGACAGGCTCGTCAATCCTCGCCCAGTTCAACTGGTGGATGTAGAGATAGTCAGCCAGCGCTTTAGCGGGCGAGGCCATGAAAAAAACATTGCCGTTTTCATCATTGCAGCGTTCCACTCCAAGGAAGAACGTATGCTGTGGCACACGCTTGTAACTGAACACACCCAGAGGCGTCTTGAATTCCTTACCGTTGCCAAAGCTCGCGCAGGTACATGCATAGACCGCCTCTGGAATCCAGCCATGGTGACTGAGAGCGCTCTCCATGCTTATGTAACTGGGGCCGTAAATCCGCTGGGCCAAACTGTAAACACTAACCGGCTTTTTCTGGAATTCCGGAGCCAGACAGTACAATCCCCGTCGGATGTTGAGAATTTCCCCGGCAGACATAGCCCGCTTGATGAGCCCGTGACGGCTGAAATCCGTTCCGTCAACTAGAGTGGCCACGTCCGACTGGGTAAATACCCCTGTTGGGGCCTGAAAAAATTGCTTTGTTAGCCTGTTCATATCTTTGTTTTTCTTAGAAATAGTCGCCAAGTAACTACTTCTATGAAATATACTGTGTTTTCGATAGAAAGTCAATACATATTTAGGAAATAGTCGGTATATGACTGCTTCTATGAAATATCACTATAAAGTTCATGCCACTATATCTGATACTGGACAGTCCAGTAGGGCTGCAGAGTGATGGCTTGTAATTCGCGGAGGATGAAGCCTGGGATTACAGCTACAACTCCGAGAATCGCCAGATTGAAGTGGAAAAAGACACTTCCACTGTTGGCCTCTATACGTACAATGCTCTCGGTAACAGGGTGAAAAAAGTTGCAGGTACTATTACCGAGGAGTTATACTTTGATGGAGCCGATTGTGTAGGAGAGCTTTATTCTGTGACTGGCGAGAGTCCGGTAACTGTAAATTATGTTACTCCATCCCTGGATGAGAATATCACCATGACCAGGGAAAGCAGCGATTATTACTATACTCAGGACGGCCTCGGCTCGGTCAGGGAAACTATCGACGACTCCCAGGCTACGCAGAATACCTACGACTACGAAGCCTTCGGCTCGGCGTACAACTGGTCAGAAAATGTTGTAAATCGGTATACGGGAAATCCGGGGACGCCCATAACCGCCACATGTCAAGCCTCTTTTTTTAAAGAGCAAAATCCCAAAGACGCGTATTTATAGACACCCATTCGCGCCGTCCGGTACCACTTGATTTACCCGTCGCGCATTTTAATATTCACGG
>Ga0272442_10000200_pt1 | contig 99857 bp, 88 predicted proteins | sample SSMForm2O_FD_200262 | JGI IMG/M metagenome (GOLD analysis project Ga0272442, IMG submission 200262) | Marine sediment archaeal communities from Little Sippewissett salt marsh, Falmouth, MA, United States - SSM-Form-2O | ecosystem: Environmental > Aquatic > Marine > Wetlands > Sediment ...
GCCGGGCGGACGAAGGGCTGATTGGACAGATGGGAAGCAAGCTGAAGGAACTGGTCGTTATCAGCGGCAAAGGCGGCACGGGCAAGACGTCGATCGTGGCGTCGTTCGCGGCGCTGGCGAAGGACGCCGTGCTGGCCGATTGCGACGTCGACGCCGCCGACCTGCACCTGGTCCTCGAGCCGAACATCCGCCGCCGCGAGCCGTTCTCCGGCGGCAAACGCGCCACGGTGGACCCGCAACGCTGCGTCGGCTGCCGCAAGTGCGCCAAGCTCTGCCGGTTCGACGCCGTCCGCTTCGACGGGCCCGCCAACGATGTCATCGCCAAAACGTATCGCATCGACCCGGTCGCGTGCGAGGGGTGCGGCGTCTGCGCGTGGTTCTGCCCCGCCGACGCCATCGACTTCGCCCCGGCCGTCAACGGCGAGCTCTACGTCTCCGACACCCGCCACGGGCCGATGGTCCACGCGGCGCTCGGCATCGCCGAGGAGAACTCCGGCAAGCTGGTCAGCACGGTTCGCAAGGAGGCCCGCGCCCTCGCCGAGCGCGACGGGCGCAAACTGATTCTGGTCGACGGCTCGCCGGGCATCGGCTGCCCGGTCATCGCGTCCATCACCGGGGCGGACCTCGTGCTCATCGTGACGGAACCGACACTGAGCGGTCTGCACGACCTCGGCCGCGTGGCCGACGTGGCGAAGCACTTCGGCATCCCCGGCCTGATCTGCATCAACAAGCACGACATCAACTCCGAGGTCGCCGCCGAAATCGAGCAGTTCGCGGCCGAGCGGGGCCTGTCCGTCGCGGGGCGGGTCCGCTACGACCCGGCCGTAACGGCCGCCCAGATCCGCAAGCTCTCCGTCGTCGAGCACCAGAGCGACGGTTGTGCCGCCGACGTCCGCGGGGTCTGGAGCGCCGTGAGCCGGGCGCTGGACCAGGGATACGAAGATGAGTGAGAGGGGACCCGCTAACGGCGCCGGCGCGCAATCCGAACGGGCACCGGCCCGGGTTCCCGAACGGCCGCGGATCCTCGGCGTGGCGGCTTCGGCCCGGAAGCGCGGCAACTCCGCGGCCCTGCTGGGGCGGGTGCTGGAGGCGCTAAACGGCGAGTGCAGCACGGAGGTGGTTTACCTCGCCGGGCTGGACCTTCATCCCTGTGACGGGTGCCACCGCTGCGAGGCGGACGGGCGCTGCCGGATCGACGACGACATGCGCGACCTGTACACGAAGCTGCTGACGTGCGATGCCTTGTTGCTGGCCGCGCCGGCGTACATGGGCGGCATCGCGTCGCGGATGCAGGTATTCATGGAGAGGACATGGCCCCTGCGCAAGGGGCAGATGACCGGGAAGGTCGGCAGCTACATTGTGACCGGTCGGCGGCGGATCGGCATGGCGACAGGCGTCATGGAGGAGTACTTCACGCGGTTGGGCGCGACGAAGCTGCCCGGCGTCCTGGGCTACGCGTTCAACGCGGGCGAGATCGAAGAGGATTCGGAGGCCCTGAACCGGGCGCGAGGGCTTGCGGCGGAACTGACGAACCACCTGGGGCGGGAGACGGGTGAGACGTGGCGAAGCCGGTGACACCCCTCGGGCCGACACGCTTCGACTTCGGGCCGCTGGCCCGCACGTACGAGCAGTGGTACGAGACCCCGGCGGGACGGGCGCACGACCGCGTCCAGCAGGAAGACGTCCGGCGCCTGTTGCCCTCCGCGTCCGCCGGCGAGCGATTGCTCGATGTCGGCTGCGGCACGGGGCACTGGAGCGCCTTCTTTTGCGGAATGGGTTACCGCGTTGCGGGAATCGACATCGCGCCCGAGATGGTCGAAGCGGCGCGGGCCGCCCTGCCGGAATGCGCCTTCGAGGTCGCCGATGCCGGCGCTCTGCCTTTCGACGACGCTTCGTTCGATGTGGTCGCGTCGATGGCGACACTGGAGTTCGTCCCCGACCCGGCCGCCGTTGTAGGGGAGATGGCTCGCTGCGCTCGGCCGGGCGGAGTTCTCCTCGTCGGCACGCTGAATCGGCTTGCCCCGCTCAACCGCGACCGCGTGGCGCGGGGCGAGGCGCCCTACGGGTCCGCTCGTTTGCTCTCTCCCGATTCCCTGCGGCGACTGCTGGCGCCCTGGGGCCCGGTCCGGATGCTCGCCTCCGCCGCGCACGATGCGCCGGATGCCCCCTCGCTGGCCCCAGAGCCGGGTGGCCTGTCGGGGGCTTTCCTCGTCGCGAAGGTGCAGAGATGAATCTCCAGGCCGAAGTCAGTCTGTACCCGCTGCGGACCGAAAAGCTCGGACCGCCCATCCGCGATTTCGCCGATGCGCTGGGGCGAGCCGGCCTGACGGTTCGCACGGGCACCATGAGCACCGTCGTCTCCGGCGATAGCAGGGCCGTGTTCGCCGGTCTGGGCGCGGCCTTCGACGCGGTCGCCGGCCGTGAGGTCGTTCTCCTCGTGAAGGCGTCGAACGCCTGCCCCGAGGGCGGCGTCCGCGGTGCTGAAACCATCCCGGAAGGGAGGGCCTGGGTCATGGGCCCGTACCTCGAAGGCCTCCGCTCGCGCGTCGGCTCGCGGTGCCTTTTGGTGCCCGGCGTCCGGGCGATTCTCGTCGACGAGCGGGGCGACGTTCTGCTGCAACTGCGGACGGACCTCGGGTGCTGGGGGCTTCCGTCCGGTTCGGTGGAACTGGACGAGACGGCCGGGCAGGCGCTGCGGCGCGAGGTCCGCGAAGAGACGGGCCTGGAGGTGCTCGAGGCGGAGCCGATGGCCCTCTACTCCGGCCCCAGCCAGCGGTTCCGGTATCCCAACGGCGACGAGATTCAGGGCTTCTCGCTCGCGTTCGTGGTGCGGAAGTGGAGCGGCACCCCTTGCGCCGACGGCGCGGAGGGCTCGCAGGTGCGGTTCTGGCCGATCAACGCCCTGCCGGAAGACCTGGTGGAGATTCACCGAGACACGCTGGCCGACTACCGCGAGCACCGCGGGCAGTTCCTTGTGGCGGACGGGCCCCGAGCAGAAGGGGAGGCCGACGCAGAATGAAGGCCGCGAACACGACAGAGCAAACGCGCTGGGGAATCGGGCCCCGGTGGGGCCTGCCGACGCTGACGTACGTCGTCGCTGCAATCGCCGTCCATTACGCCACCCGCCCGGTGTTCGACATCGAATGGCTCTCCCTCCCGGCCGCCGCGATCGCGTCGGGGTGCCTGCTGCTCGCCGGCGTGGCCTTGTGGGCGGCCTCCGGTGCGAAGCTGCGCCGCGGCCGCAAGACCGGCGTCCTCGTAACCGACGGGCCGTACTCGGTCATGCGACATCCCCTCTACGCCGCGTGGATCTTGCTTATGCTGCCCGGGGCGTGTGTCATGTTTCGGTCGTGGATCGTGCTGCCGGCGCCGGTCGTGGCGTATGTGACCTGCCGCCTCCACCTGTCCGCCGAGGAGGATCTGCTTCGCCAACGGTACGGCGAAGCGTTCGAGCAATACCGCAGGAAGACGAACGGCCTGCTCCCCGCGCTGCCGTGGTGGCGGCGGGATCGGGAGCCGGCCCCAACGAGGAAGGACTCGTAAATGGCATCGATGCCGGAAGCCGCACTGGAAGCCTGGAACAACCGCAGCGGACCCGCCGTCCTCGCGACGGTCAGCCCCGATGGCGTCCCCAACATCATCTACGTCGGCTGTGTCGGGACGTTCGGCGATGATCGGCTGGTGGTGGCCGACAACTACTTCGACAAGACCCGCAAGAACCTCTGCGCGGACGGGGGGTGCATCGGCGCCCTTTTGTTCCGTTCGGAGGCGGGCAAGGCCTACCAGGTGAAGGGAACGTTCGAGTACCATACGGACGGCGAGATTTTCGACGACATGAAGAGCTGGAATCCGTCGCAGCATCCCGGCCATGCGGCCGCCGTTCTCCGCGTTCAGGAGGTCTACTCGGGAGCGGACAAGCTGTGCTGAGCTGCCGAATCGAGGACGATGCCAACCTACGACTACCAGTGTGAGGATTGCGGACACCGGTTCGAGCGGTTTCAGCAGATGTCCGACCCCCGGGTGAGGACCTGCCCCGAATGCGGCGGTTCCGTCCGGCGACTGCTCGGCACCGGGGCGGCGGTGATCTTCAAGGGGTCCGGGTTCCACGCCACGGACTACCGCGATTCGCGGCCGAGCTGCGGGCGCGACCGGCCCTGCTGCGGCCGTGATTCGCCCTGTGACACCCGCCCGTGCGATGAGTGAGGCGGCGCCATGAGTACAATCTTCGGCCCCGTTCCCTCTCGTCGTCTCGGCCGTTCGCTGGGTGTGGACCTCGTCCCGTTCAAGACGTGCTCGTACGACTGCATCTACTGCCAGCTCGGGCGGACGACCCGCAAGACCGTCGAGCGCCGCGAGTGGGTGCCGCTGGAGGACATCCTCGCGGAGCTCGACGGCAAGCTGGCGACGCGGCCGGACTACATCACGCTCAGCGGCTCGGGCGAGCCGACGCTCTACTCGCGCCTGGACGAGCTGATCGCCGGCATCCGCGAACGGACCGACGTGCCCGTCGCGGTGCTCACCAACGGGTCGCTGCTGTGGCGCGACGAGGTGCGGCGCCAACTGCTCGGCGCCCATCTGGTCGTGCCCTCGCTCGATGCCGGCGACGAAGCCCTGTTCCACGCCGTCAACCGCCCGCACGAGAGCCTGAGCTTCCGGCAGGTGCTCGAGGGCCTCATCGCCTTCCGCGAGGAGTACGACGGGCAGTACTGGCTGGAGGTGTTCCTGCTCGCCGGGCACACGGCCGTCGAGGCCGAGGTCCGCAAGATCATCGACTGCGTTGCCCGTATCCGCCCCGATCGTGTGCAACTGAACACGGCGACGCGCCCGACGGCCGAGGATTTCGCCGTCGCCGTGCCCCCGGCGCGACTCGCCGAAATCGCCGCCCGCTTTAACCCGCCGGCCGAAGTCATCGCCGACTTCCGCGGCGTGCATGCCCAAAGCGAATTCCAGGCCGGGCACGACAGCGTCCTTGACCTGCTCCGCCGGCGTCCCTGCACGCTCGACGACGTCGCCGCCGGGCTCGGCCTGCACCGCAACGAAGCCATCAAGTATCTCGACGAACTCGCCGCCCGCGGCCGCGTGGAAACGCGCTCCGTCGGCGGGCGGACGTACTACAGCGCCGAATCATTACCCGAAGACCCCGACGTCAAGGAGCCCCAATGACCCAGGCAGACATCGTCGTCCTCGGCGGCAGCGCCGCCGGGATCACCGCCGCAATTACCGCCCGCCGCCATCACCCGGAGCGGAGCATCCTGCTCGTTCGCAAGGAGAAGCAGGTGCCGATCCCGTGCGGCATCCCGTACATCTTCGGCACGCTGGGCAGCCCGGAGAAGAACCTCATCCCGGACGCCGTGTTGGACAGGAACCGCGTGGGCCTGCGGGTCGCCGAGGTGTCGCGGATCGACCGTTCCGGCCGTCGGCTGATAACCGATGACGGAGAGGTCGAGTATGACCGGCTTATCCTGGCGACCGGGTCGCTGCCGAGCCGCCCGCCGATTCCCGGGCTGGACCGTGACGGCGTTTTCCCCGTGCTCAAGGACGTGGACCACCTGCGGTCGCTTCAGCACCGTCTGGACGGCGCGACGAACGTCGTCATCATCGGCGGCGGGTTCATCGGCATCGAGTTCGCCGACGAGATCAACAAGATCGACCACAAGCGCGTCACCGTCGTCGAACTCGCCGCCAACTGCCTGAGCCTGTCGTACGACCCGGAGTTCTGCGAGGAGATGGAGACGCTGCTCGCCGACCGCGGGGTCACGCTGCGAACCTCCACCACCGTCGAGCGGATCGACGGCAACGGACACGCCACGCACGTGGCCCTCGGCGACGGTACGTCGATCCCGGCCGACCTGGTGATCCTCGGCCTCGGCGCCAAGGCAAACACCTGTCTTGCCGAAGAGGCCGGACTGCGGCTGGGTCTCACCGGCGGCGTCTGCGTGGACCGCACCATGCAGACGTCCGACCCGGCGATCTTCGCCTGCGGCGATTGCGCGGAGAAGATCTCCTTCTTCGGCGGGCAGCCCTCGCCGCTCAAGCTCGCGTCCATCGCCCAACTCGAGGCCCGCATCGCCGGGGCGAACGTGTTCGGGCTGCGGCGCGAGAGCGACGGCACGCTGGGCGTGTGGTCCACGGCCGTCGGCGATATCGCCATGGGCACCGCGGGACTCACCGAGTCCATGGCGCGGGAGCGGGGGTACGACGTGGCCTGCGCCACGGTGGAGACGCCGAACCGCCATCCGGGCGGTATGCCCGGCTCGGCCGCCACGAAGGTGAAGCTCGTGTTCGAGGCCCACTCGCAGGTGCTCATCGGCGGGCAGGTCCGCGGCAGCGCGTCCGTCGGCGAGATGATCAACGCCATTGCCGCCTGCGTGCAGAAACGCATGACGGCCGAGGACATCGCCATGTTCCAGATGGGCACGCACCCGGCGCTGACCGCCTCGCCCATCTCGTACCCGCTGGTCAACGCCGCCGAGGTCGCCCTGACGAACTCCTGACGGCCGGACTGTTCGGGCGAGGCTGGGGAGCCACCTGCGCGTGCCATCGCCGGCGAGCGCGACGAGGCTCAAGCTTGACACTGCGGGGGACGATGCATTACTATGATGTATGGTGCATCGGATAGTGATGCACGCCAGGAGCCGCCACTTGAGCAGCCTGAGCGTCCACAATCTCGACCCCGAGACCGAAGGCCGCCTGCGCGAGCGAGCGGACCGGGCCGGAAAGAGCGTTAGCCAGACCGCGCGCGAGTTGCTCTCCGAGGCCGTCGGCGCCACGCAGGACAAGAAGCCAGCGCGCAAGGCTGACTTCACGCGCTTCGCCGGGCTATGGTCCGACGACGACCTCCGCGAGTTCGAGCGTACCGCGGCCGACCTCCGGGAAACGCGGCCGGAAGACTGGCGATGAGGTCCGTCCTGCTCGACACGAACGCCTACGCGGCCCTGCTGCGAGGCGATGATCGCGTTCGGGTGGCCGTTGAGTCCGCCGAGCGCGTGCTCATGTCCGTCTTCGTCCTCGGCGAACTGCACGCGGGGTTCCGACGTGGCAGCAAGCTCACCCAGAACCTGCGGATTCTCGGCGAGTTCCTCTTGCAGCCGACCGTCTCGGTGCTCGACGCGACGCGCGAGACGGCCGAGGTCTTCGGGCATGTCAAGCAGACGCTCACGCGCGCCGGCCGACCCATCCCCATCACGGACGTATGGATCGCCGCCCATGCGGTCGACACCGGATCGGTCGTCGTCAGCTTTGACCGCCACTTCCTCGAGGTACCCGGCCTACGCGTCTGGCCCGAACTCGTGTAAGCGACACTGGCCGAGGGGCAGAGAGAATCAGCAAGCCGACCCGCCCAGTGGCTATGTGGTATTGCGAACGCGCGTGGCGATGCCGTAGGCTACCAGGGCGATGTCCTCCGGCGCCAGTCTGCCGGGCTCCTTGTCAAGAAAGGACGGGGGGGCCTTCGGGTTGAGTACCCACAGGGCTGAGCCCCGAGGCAGGGGCTGCACGAACCATCCGGGGTAGAGCAAGACCGGCTGGACCTTCACGTCGCGGCCGGTCGTGCTATGAACGATGCCCTTAAGTTCGCGTGCGGCCGCCTGGACTTGGTGCACCGGGTTCCTGTCCGGCGTGTGGCCGTTTATGGTCACCTTTTCGCCGTCGAAGACGATCTTCGACTGGCCGCGGGCGGGCTTGCGGTGTGTCTTCGTCTCGATGGCGAACACGCCGCCGGGACCGACGAGGACGTGGTCAATGTTGTGCCCGTCGCCGACAATGTCGTGGAAGACGCGGTACCCCTTCTCGCGCAGTTCCTCCAGTTCCTGCCCGACAGCCCTCTCGCCCTGAAGGCCAAGGACCCTCGGTTTGACCCAGGTGTACAACCGCCATATGCGCCAAGTCGCGAAGGCGCAGCCAAGGACTGCGCCGATGGAGAAGACCACCGGGCAGGGCGACGGCCGCAGTGCCCAACGCACCCATTCCAGCACGGCCATCCCCAGCAGCACCAACCCCGCGAAGGCAAACGCCATCGCCCTGTCCTCGAAGCCCTTCTCGATCTCTTCCGACAGCGATTGCCCGGGGGTCCGCAATGGAGGTTCTTTCAGGGGCGACTTCGACTGTCGCAGTTGGTCCTTCGGCATCCGTTCCCTTTCCTGCCCAGGTGTCTGTTGTGGTGGCCCCGAAGCCAGGTTCCGTACGAGCCGCCCGTTACGTGGTACCACCCGTGCTATGCGGACATGGGGAGACAGTACTCGTGCCCCTCGCTGGAGGCAACCCGTCTGTTCCTAAGTTGACGGCTCGCGACCCGTGGGCCGGACGCGATGTCGCGCCCCGTGGGCGTTGAGGGGGCCGCCGCGCGCCGGTACAATGCACCGCCGACCAGCAACGCATGAACGGACCCCGCAGAAAGGGAGCCCCGTGAGCATCGACCTTCGCGACGATTGCCAATACGCCCTGCTCGTGCCGACCAGCATGGGCGTCCGCCTGACCGCCCCCGACGGCCAGCCCATCCACACCAGCCGCCTGTTCGGCCTCCAGGCCACCAGCGCCGAGACCAACGTCGCCAGCGTGTCGGCCTTTCTCGGCCTGCCGGTCAAGGTGCTCACCACCTTCGTCCAGGGCAGCCCCATCGCCCGGCTCATCCGCGACGACCTCGCCGGGCGCCACATGGCCGTCGAGGGCCAGGACGTCCCCCAGGGCGGGCCGTGGGGCTACCGCCACCAGTTCAACCTCGCCGACAGCGGACGCGGCACGCGCGGGCCGCGCGTCTGGAACGACCGCGGCGGCGAGGTCGGCCGGACGCTGAACGCCAAGGACTTCGACCTCGACCGCATCTTCGGCCGCGAGGGCGTGCAGATCGTCCACATGTCGGGGCTGATCGCGGCCCTGTCGCCGGAGACCGGGCGCTTCTGTCTCGAGATCGCCCGCGCCGCCAAGAAGCACGGCACGCGGATCAGCTTCGACCTGAACCACCGGGCCTCGTTCTGGAAGGGCCGCGAGAAGGAACTCGCCGAGACGTTCGCGGAGATCGCCGCGGCCGCCGACATCCTCGTCGGCAACGAGGAGGACTTCCAGCTCTGCCTGGGCATCGAAGGCCCGGAGGCGGGCGGCAAGGACGTCGGCGGGCAGATCGACAGCTTCAAGGAGATGATCGCCCGTGCGAAGGCCGCGTATCCTGACGCGGCCGTGTTCGCCACGACGCTGCGCGAGGTGCTGAGCGTCAACGCGCACCTGTGGGGGGCGGTGTTGGCCGAGGGCGACAACTGGCACGTGGTGCCGCCGCGCCGGATCGCGGTGCTCGACCGGATCGGCGGGGGCGACGGGTTCGTCGGCGGCATGCTGTACGCGATCCTGAAGGGCTGGCCGGCGGAGCAGTGGGTGCAGTTCGGCTGGGCAACGGGGGCCCTGACGACGACCATGCTGACCGACTACGCCCAGCCGGCGGATGAGGACGAGGTCTGGAGCATCTGGCAGGGCAACGCCCGCGTGAAGCGGTAGGCACCTGTCGGGAGCGCCGCCCTCGCGCCCGATGAAGCGTGAAAGGAGCGCCGACATGCTGAAGGGAATCTCGCCACTGCTGAGCCCCGAACTGCTGAGCGTCCTGTGCCGCATGGGCCACGGCGACGAGATCGTCCTCGCCGACGCCCACTTCCCCGGCGAGACGTTCGGGCGGCGGGTGCTCCGCGCCGACGGGCTGCGGATTCCTGACCTCCTCGACGCTGTGTTGCCCGTGTTCGAACTGGACTCCTACGTCGAGTCGCCGGTCATGATGATGGCCCCCGTGGAGGGCGACACGCTCGACCCGGCCGTGGAGAAGGCCTACCGGGCGGCCATCGACCGCCACGCCCCCGACACCCCGCCGATCGCCCGGCTGGAGCGGTTCGCGTTCTACGAGCGGGCGAAGCAGGCGTTTGCGGCGGTGATGACGGGCGAGACGGCGAAGTACGGTAACGTCATCCTGAAGAAGGGCGTTACGCCCTGCTGAGCCCGGCCGCGGTCGAGCGGCGTCGTCGCGGCCACGGGAAGTTCTGAGATCGTCTCCAAGGAGCCCGCGCCGCCATCGGCCCGCGAACGGTCCGGGCCGCAGTTCGTGAAAGGAAGCCTCATGATAAACGCCGTCCGTCCGCGCCGGGTCAGCGTCGTCGCCTCGTTGCTGCCGGTCCTGATCGCCGCCGCGTTGCAGGCCGAGCCCGTCGCCTTCATCGAGAAGATCGAGGGCGCGGGCAAGGTCGAGAAACCGTCCGGCCCGCCCAAGCTCCTGGAACTGGAGCGGGCGGGCAAGCTGACCGTCGGGGCCCTCGCCGACGCCAAGGCATTACCGAACCGCTTCTGGACGCTCCGGTACAACCTTCAGCAGAAGAAGCTCGACATCTCCGGCTGGACGGCCGGGACCGTCGCGGCGAAGGTCGTCGAGGGCGAGAAGGCCCACGACACGGCCGAGCAGGCGCTCAAGCTGGCGCTCGGGCCGGTGGCCACGCTGCCGCCCGACCGGGTGCCGCCGCAAACCCGCGCGGCCATCCAGGCGACGCAGGATGCGCTGAAGGAGTCGGCCGAGTACCTGCGCGAGTTGAGGGCGCTGCACGCGTTCATGGCCGGGCGGTCGTACCTGAAGTGGGAGCCCGTCGGCGTCAAGACGATGATCGCCCCGGGCGACAGCCTCCGCGTCGGGCCGGGCACCGAGGCGGTCGTTCGCTACGCCGGCGGGTCGATCCTGCGGGCCAAGGCGGATTCCCTCGTGACCGTCCGTCCCATCCGGCTGCGCGAGACGCCGACGAGCGAGGTGATGGCCCGGCTGTGGAAGGGCCTGTGCAACTTCTACTGCCCGCCGAAGGCCGCGGCCGCCAGGGAGCTCGAGGTCGCGACCGAGCGGGCCGTGGTCGGCATCAAGGGGACGCAGTTCTCCGTGGCACACACGGCCGCCGCGACGACCGTGACGGTGACCGAGGGAACCGTGGAAGCCACCGATCTGGCGACGGGCGAAACGGTGACGCTCTCGGCCGGGCAGACGATGACGTTCGGCGGCAGCGGGGCGGCGACCATCGCGGCGCCCGAGCCGACGCCCGCGCCCGAACCGCCGGCGGTGCCGGAAGGCTGGGCTCGCAAGACGCTCGGCGAGGTGAGCTTCTCCGTGCCGAGCGAGTGGAAGCTCATGCCGGATTCGCAGGGCGAGAAGGGCGAGGGCGGCTGGTACGCCGGCAGCCCGGATGCCCCCGACGCGGCGTTCGGTGTGCTCCGCGACCCGGAGATGGAGAACATCGCCGGCGACTTCGACGACCTGCAGGTGGAGGAGGCGGTCTTCGCCGGGCAGGCGGCCACGCGATACACCGGCGGCGTGGACGGCGAGGGGCGGGCGATGATCCTCCTGCTCAAGCAGCCCGGCGCGGACGGACGGACCATCGCCCTCGTCGCCGCCAGCGTCGCGGACAAGTGGGACGCCTTCCAGCCGACGCTGACGAAGATCCTCTCGACGGTGCGGATCGCCGCCGCCGCGCCGGTGCCAGAGGCGCCCGGACCTTCTGCCCCCGCGTCGGCGACGGCCGCCCCGGCCGCCGTGGCGGCCCCGGCCGTGCCCGGCGGGTGGGCGAGGCGAACCGTCGCGAGCATCTCGTTCGACCTGCCGGCCGACTGGCGCGGCGAGCCGAGCGAGACGGACAAGACCGGCCTCGTCGCCCCCGACGGCAACACGTGGTACCCCGGCGGACCGCCCATGCGCGAGGCCAACGTTCAGGTCGAGATTGGCAAGCCTGAGGACACGGCCGACTTCGAGCAGGAGGACTGGGTTCAGAAGACGGCCGTCACGGTCGGCGGGCTGCCCGTCACGCGCTACGAGGCCGTGCTGAAAGAAGGCGGCCGCGAGGATCACTACATCTTCATCGTGAACAAGCGGCCCGACGCCGCCGGCCGGGCGATCACGCTGCAACTGCTCTATCGCGAGCAGTTCAGGCAGAAGTACGCGCCGCTGATGGAGCAGGTCATCTCGTCGATCCGGTGGGAGGGCTCGCCCGCGGCCGCGAAGCCGCCTGCGCCGCCCGCCGCGCTGACGCCCGCACCGGCTCCTGCCCCTGCGCCGCCGGTTGCCGTCCCGCCGCCGGCGCCGGCGCCCGCCGTGCCCGAGGGCTGGGGCCGCCGGACGGTCGGCGACCTGTCGCTCGACGTCCCCGCCGATTGGCACGGGCACCCCACCGACGCCGACCCCACCGGCAAGGTCGCCCCCAAGGCCCACGCCTGGATGGCCGGCGACGACCTTGCCAAGCCCGAGGCGATGGTGCAGATCGATCTGACCGAGGGGATCGAACTGGACAACGAGGAGGCCCGCAAGGTGACGACGTCGAAGAAGGACGTGTTCTTCGGCGGACGGCCAGCGACGCGCTACGATATGGCCGCCGACGCCCGCGGCGTCCCCATGCAGGGCGTGTTCATCCGCCTCAAGCAGCCGGAGGCGAGTGGCAAGCCGATCACCTTCCAGAGCATGTACCGCGCCGCCCTCGCCGAGAAGTACGCGCCCATCATCGAGCGGGTCATCGCGTCCGTGCGATTCGCCGGGGCGCAGTTGCCGCGTTCGCCGTCGGTCGATTTCCCGCCGCCGGGCGCCCCGCCTGCGGGCGCGAACGCTGCCGTGACGGGCCAGGGGGCCGCGCCACCCCCGGCCGAGGGGCTGCTCGACGCCGTCCGCAAAGAAGCCGCGCGGGCGGCCGCCCTCCTCGACGCCCTCCGCCGGGCGGCCGAGCGGACCGGCGGCTTGAGCATCGTCGAGGAGGAGGGCCTGCTGGTCTCGTCCGGCGAGTGGACGATCGAGGGCATCCCGCTGACCTCAAAGACAACGGTCCGCGGCGGCGTCGCCGAGCAGGACCGCGTCACGGCCGTGCTGCCCGCCCCGAGCGGGGCGAAGATGACCGTCGTCGTCGAGGACTTCGTGCTTGCTCGGCCGCAGCCTGCGCAGTCGGTCGGCCTGGCGACGCACATCGCTTCGCTGCTGAAGGCCCGCGGCTTCACCGTCGCCACGAAGTTTGCCGACGACGGCGCCACCTGCGAGGCGACGCTGACGCGCAAGCCCGCGCCCGCTCCGGCGGCGCCCCTGAAGGAAGAGGTGCTCTTCAGCAACAACAACATCCACGGCGTGGGCAACCAACCGACGGCCGCCACGACGTTCACGCTCAAGGGCCACGCGCTGGTCACCTACGTCATGACCTATCATTGGAACGGCGGGCGCGGGCAGACCCCGGGGACGGTCGCGCTGAAGCACGCGAACGGCACGGTTTACGGGCCGTGGGCGGCGGCCGGACGCGCCGGACAGGGCGGCGCAAACAACGCCTACTGGGAATGCCGCCCAAACGTCGTCCTACCGGCCGGGACGTACACCGTCATCGACAGCGACCCCGCCACCTGGGCCCGGAACGCCCAGTCCGCCGGCCGCGGCATGGTCGAGATCAAAGGCGCCTACCGCTAGCACGCCCCGGCGGAGCAGCCGCCCGTAGGCGGCGGCGCGATCCCACGCCGGGGGGCGCGGCGGCCAATCGGAGTCGCCTCGCCCGTTCGGCTCAGCGACCCAGAGGGCCGCCGGGGCTATCCCCCGTTCGTCCCGCGGCCAAACGGGGCACACGGCCCGGGAACGGGCCTTCCGATCACGTGCGATCCCGTCCGTCCCGGACGAACAGGCTCGGGTGCATGTCCTCGGCGGTGTGGAAGGTGAAGCGGACGACGCTTTCCTGCGGACGGCCGATGCGCCACAGGTAGATCTCGCGCCGGCCGCGCTGGGCGGTCCCGCCGAAGATGAGTCCGTCGAACGCGACCCACTCACCGTCGTTGCTCACACGCTCGCCGTGGCAGTAGTAGCGCTGCTTCGTCAGGCCCGAGAGCCCGACGAACAGTCGCGACTCGCCGAGCTTGCCCGCGGCCGCATCGAAGTCGGCCCGCAGCACCGGCCGGCTGCCCGTGCGGGCCGTGCTGATCACGTACGACCCGTCCGGCGACCACGCCGGGGCGCAGTCGCCGCGCAGCAATTGGCGGTTGGCGATGTAGCGGCGCTTGCGGAGGTCCACGATTTCGCTGGCGTGCCCGGGTTCGCGGCGGAAGACGAGCAGGTAGCGCCCGGTGACGTCGAGTTCGGCCGCCTGCGCGATCTTCTGCCCGTTGTAGGGCTTCTGTCGCGCGTCGTAGAGGACGGTGGTCCTGCCGGTGTCGAGGTCGAGCTTCAGGACGCGGTATTCGTCGTCGGCGATGGCGGTGATGGCTTGGCCGTCGCGGGTCCAGAACGCATCGTGGGCGCCGGGCAGCGCCTCGCGGGCGTCGGCGAAGTCGGCCGACATCGTCCAGACGCTCTTGCCGTTGCGAACGTAGAGGAAGCGCGAGCCGTCGGGCGACCAGCGGGCGCCGTCGGCCTTGGGCTTCGCGTCCGTCACCGGCCGCGGCTCGAAGCGCCCAAGCGTCGCGTGGTAGATGCGGTCGCCGCGCGTCCAGAGCAGCCGGGCCCGCGGGAGTTCCCGCGCGAGGGTTTCGCGCGCGACGGCCTCCTCCGCCGTCGGCTTGAGTTCGCCGCCCATCGCCACCGCGCCCGCCAGCGCCACGGCCGCCATCGCGATGCCCTTGATTCTCATGCGGGGTTTCCCTTCCAATATCGTCGCATGAAACCACACCTGCGTAGAGAGATGAAGCGGAAACTGTCGGCCCTGACGCCGCCGCAGGTGGCGCAGCGCAGCCGCGAGGCGTGCCGCAAGCTCATGGAGCGGCCGGAGTTCCACGACGCGGGCGCCGTGATGCTGTACATGCCGCTGCCGGGCGAGGTGGACACGGCCGAGCTGGCGCTCACGGCGTGGCAGCAGCAGAAGACGGTGCTGCTGCCGAAGGTCAGTTGGGAGCAGCGGCACATGATGGCGGTGAAGTGCCTGTCGTTCGAGGATGAGTTCAGCGTGGGGCGGCACGGGATTCGCGAGCCGGCGGCGGGCGAGCCGTGGCCGGTGGCGCGGATCGACCTGGTGGTGGTGCCGGCGCTGGCGTACGACCGGACGGGGCACCGGCTGGGGCACGGGGCGGGGTTCTACGACCGGTTCCTCTCCCTGCCGGAGCTGCACGCGGCGGCCTGCGGCCTGGCCTTCGACGAGCAGGTGGTCGAGGAGGTCCCGGTCCACGACCACGACTGCCCGCTCGATTTCCTGGTGACCGACAAGGAAGTGCTGACGTTCCCGCCGCGTATCGGCCGAAGATGAATCCGGATTCCCCGCACGCATCCCCCGGGAGGCAAGCATGACGCGCAGACAGAAGAGACAACTCGCCGCGGCGCTGGCGTTCGTGACGGCCGGCGTGATCGTGATTGTCGTGGTGGTCGGTGGCGGCCCTGACGAGCGGCCTCCCGCGCCGGGCGAGGGCGGCGGCGTAAGCGAGATCGACGGCGGCGGGATCGCGCCGGCTGGCGGGCAGACCGACGACGGCGGACAGGTCCCCGACGGCGGACAGGCGAGCATCACACGGCCGAAGGAGAACGGCGAGGTCGTCCCGGACGGTGGGGCAACCACCGAGCCGGTGCCGCAGCGGGCGGCGGAGGTCCCCAAGCCGAACCCCGACATCGCCAAGGCGCAGGCGAAGGCGCTGCTGGGCAAGGGGCTGGAGATGTCGCAGGCGGGGGCCCTGGTCGAGGCGCGGACGGCGCTTTCGGAGGCGATCTTCTCGGGCAAGCTGGACCCGGTGGATGCGCAGCTCGCCCGCGCGGAGGCGTGGAGCCTGGCGCGGAAGACGATCTTCTCGTCGCGCGTCTATCCGGGCGACATGTACGCCTTCGTGCATAAGTTCGAGGCGGGCGACACGCTCGAGGGCTCGCGCGGGCTCATCAAGCGGCTCGACCTCCGCGTGACCGGCGCACTGCTCGAGCGCATCAACAACGTGTCGCCGCAGCGACCGTTCATGGCGGGTAAGCCGTACAAGCTGCTCAAAGGGCCCTTCCACGCGATCGTCCATAAGAGCGAGTACGTGATGGACCTGTACCTCCAGCGCGAGGAGAACGGCCGGAGGCTGCCCAAGACGTTTATCCGCCGGCTGGCGGTGGGGCTGGGGCGCAACGGCACGACGCCGCTGGGGTCGTGGATCGCGTACGATAAGGCGGGCGGCAAGGGGACGCGGGCGCCGTACAACGACCCGCAGACCGGGAAGATCATCCACTACGGTGAGCCGGATTACCCGTTCGGCGAGAAGGGCTTGTGGATTCGCCTGCACGGCATCGACGAAAACACGCGGATGTACACGGACCGCGGGATTCACTCGACGGATGAGCCCGAGTCGATCGGCAAGGCCGGCTCGGCGGGGTGCATCCGCCTGGCGGATGGCAAGACGCCGGAAGCGTGGCTCGACGGGATCGACCTGGTGTTCCGGGCCCTGTTCGCGGTGAGCAAGCCGGAAAGTCGCCACAAGGCCTCGACGGTCTGGATCCGCCCATAGCCTGGGGCCGGCCGCTTACTGGACGGGGACGACCTCGGTCACGCCCGGGACCTTCGCCCGCAGGTGCCGCTCGACGCCCATCTTGAGCGTCATGGCCGCTCCGGGACACCCGCGGCACGCGCCTTGGAGCCGGACAGAAACCTTCCCCGTTTCCTCCTCCACGCCGACCAGTTCGATGTCGCCGCCGTCGGCCTGGAGCAGCGGGCGAATCTGGTCGATCACTTCCTTCACGCGGTCTTCGATGCCCGCAGTCTTCGTTTCGTCAGTCACAATTCACCTCTTCGGCCCGGCCCAACCGCCTCTGGGCACAATGCCAGGGGGCGGCGGGGCTCGGGGGGCAGGTCTTGGCGGCCGCTTCGAGCGCAACCGCGATGTTTCTGTCGCGCCGGGTCATTATAGGCGGCCCGATGCCCGGCACAACCGCGCGTCCGGCCACGCGTGCCGGCCTTCCTATAATTGCCCGAACCGGAACCCCCACACTCCCAGGCTCGTTCAGAAGGGCGGCCGAAGGGCCGCGGTGCCGATGAGCGACACCGAACGCTTTGAAAAGGCAGCACTGCCGCACCTGGACGCCGTTTATCGGGCGGCACTGGCGTTGTGCCAGGATGTCGCGCGGGCGGAGGACTTGGCGCAGCAGACCTTCGTCAAGGCGCTGTCGCGGTTCAACACGTTCCACGACGGGACGCAGTGCAGGGCGTGGCTGCTGCGGATCCTGCGGAACACGTGGATCGATGAGTTGCGGCACCGGAAGGTGGTGGGGACGACGGTGCCCGTTGAGGAGGCCCTGCTGGCGGCCGACGAAGCGAGCGACGATTCGCCGGAGAACTTCGCCGCGCGCGACGTGCTCGAAGACTTTTCCGACGAGCAGGTCATCCGGGCCCTTCGCGAACTGCCGGACGAGCAGCGGCTGGCCCTGTATCTGACGGATGTGGAGCAGATGAATCAGGATGAGATCGCGGAGATTACGAACGTGGCCGTGGGGACGGTGAAGAGCCGCGCCAGCCGGGCCCGGGCCGCGCTCAAGCGGAAGCTGACCGAACACGCCCGCGACCTGGGATTCCTCGGACGACGAGAATGGCGCACCTGACGGAAGAGCAACTTGAGGAGGCCCTTGCCGGCGCTGCCGAAGGCGCCGAGCACCTGAAGCGATGCCCGGCCTGCCGGTCGCGGCTGGCAGCGCACCGGGCCGTTCAGTTGCGCCTGCGCGCGGCATTCGCCCATGTGCGAGCGCCCGCAGGGCTTGCCGACCGGATCCATCAGCAGTTGACCGCCAGCCCGGCCGAGATGCGACCGAGAACCCGGAGAGCGCCTCGCGTTCTGCGTCTCTGGCCGGCGCTGGCGGCCGCCGCGGCGCTGCTGGTCGGCGTGCCGCTGCTATTGCACTATCTCTCGCCGTCGTCCGCGGCGGCTGCGGCGAGGCTCGTGCAGATTCACGAAGACAACGTGGTCGAGGCCGGCGGATTCCACCGCGAGGCCGACCCGCAGCGCGTGGCCGCCTGGCTCGGCGAGCAGACGGGGCGGGCGCCGGCCGCGCCGCACCCGTGCCGCCAGTGTGGTGCCGTGGACGGCTGCTCGGTGGCGACCTTCCGCGGTGAGAGCGTCGGCACTTACCGGTTCGATACCCCGGAGGGCAAGGTGTCCATCGTGATTGTCGTGGAGCCGCCGGAGGCGCTGGCGCTGGCGCCCGCCGGGAAGCGCCACGGGCGGGACGTCTGGTCGGGGCGACACGGGGGCTGCGAGGTTGCCGCGGTCCGGATCGGCGAGCGAACGTATTGCGCCGTGGGGCGGCTTGGCTTCGGCGAGCTGGCCGGCGTACTGGGCTGGGCCGTGCCGGAGCTGCCGGGCGTGCCGTCCGAGCCCTGCCCGTTCTGCGGACGCCGCCCGGGGCGGTAGCGCGCCGCGGGTTGCGTCCCGCGAGTTGTGGAACCCCGTCGGCCCCTGGCCCGTTCCTATAGTGTCCCAGGCGGCGAGGACAAGCGGACCTGCCGTCCGACACCCGCCGCAGGGAACCTGGAACCGAAGGAGTACTGCCATGAGACGCAAGAGTTTCTTCTACCCCCTGTCGTTGACGCTGCTGGTCGGCGTGGCGCTCTCCGGCGTGTGCGTGCTGACCGCGGAGGCGATTTCCGGTTCGCATCACGACGCGAAACCTGCGTGTGCGCGGCCCGCTGCGGGCGCCTGTCCGGCGTGCGCGAGGGCCGACGGAGATTACGCCGCTTGTGCCGCAAAGGCCGAGGCCGGCGAAGAGGGCGCCTGCCCCTACTGCGCCGCGATGAAGGACCAACGCCCCAAGGAGCAGCACGTGCTGCACGTCCGCCTCGGCGAGGCGACCAAGGCGCTCGAGGCCGCCGAGAAGGCCGTCGAGGCCGGGGATAAGAAGGCGGCGCTGACCGCAATCGCCAAGGCGCGTGCGCTGCTCACGCCGCCCGCGTCCGAGAAGCCCAAGGCCGAGCAGGCGGGCATCCTCAACGCCCGATGCCCGATGATGGGCACGAAGCTGGATTCGGGGAGGGTCCCGGAGAAGCTGACGCGGGAGTTTCAGGGCAAGAGGATCGGCTTCTGCTGCGCCGGCTGCCCGGCCGCTTGGGACGCGCTGCGTGACGAGCAGAAGCAGGAGAAGCTTGACGCCGTCACCAACTGACGCCTTGCCCTCGGCGACTCGGACCGCCCGTCAGACTCGCGATCCGGAGGAGTATGTCGGGCGGTCCGTTCGCGCGCCCGCCGCCGGGCACCGCATAGAATTCTCCGGCTTGGCCAGTCCGGCCCGGCCTCCGCGAGCCCTACTGAAGGGATCGGTCATGCCTGACAAAGTGTCTCGACGCGAGGTGATGAAGCTCGCCGGCCTGACGGCCGTAGGGATCGCCGGCTGCGGCGTTGCCTCCGAGCCCGCGGCTTCCGCAGCCCTGTCCGCCGGCGCCCTCGGCGCCTTGGGCGCCGCCAGGGGCGGAAGATACGTCCTGCCCGACCTGCCCTATGCGTATGAGGCGCTGGCGCCGCTCTACGAGGAGCGCACGCTGCGCCTGCACCATGCCCGCCACCATGCGGGCTACGTGCGGGGGCTGAACGCCGCCCTCGACGGGCTGACGGCCGCCCGCGACGCGGGCGACTACGCCAACATCAAGGCCCTGTCGCGGGCGCTCGCCTTTCACGGCAGCGGACACGTGCTGCACACGCTGTTCTGGAACTCCATGGCCCCCGGCGGTACGGGCGTGCCCGATGCGTTCGCCCGGGCCGTGCGGCGAGATTTCGGATCGCTCGACGCCATGACGGCGCAGTTCGCGGCCGCCACCAAGGGCGTAGAGGCGTCGGGGTGGGGCGTGCTGGCGTACGAGCCGCTCGGCGCGAAGCTGGTGATTCTCCAGGCGGAGAAGCACCAGAATCTGGCGGTGTGGGGCGTGGTGCCGCTGCTGGTGTGCGACGTGTGGGAACACGCGTACTACCTGCAATACCAGAACAGGCGCGGCGACTGGGTGGACGCGTTCCTGAAGTTGGCGAACTGGGAGTTCGCGGCGAACCGCTACGCCGCGGCGACGGGCTAGTCGCGGGGGTCCGCCTTCCGGGTGACGACGCGCCGCCGCGGACGGGCGAGCAGGACGACGAGCCCGGCGAGGACCATGCCCGCCAGGCCATAGTCGATCGGCACGATGGGGGCGGCCGCCGGGGCCGCCGCACCGGCGGGCTGCGGCGGGGTGCCGAACCCTTGTGCGGCGAACAGGATTCCGATCAAACAGACCGCGAGAATTGTCAGAAGTCGAATGGCCGTCCGACGCATGTCCCTCTCACTCCTTGTGAGGCTCCGTCGCCTTGGGGGCGACCTCCGTTACAATGGATACGAACTACAGGCTCCCCTGTAGTATAAGCCGGATCGGCGATTTGTCAAGCCCGGAAAATGTGGATTCCGTTTAATCTTTCTGCAGAAAGCGCTTACGCGTTTTCCCCTTGTCGCCGTCTCACCCTTCGCGAACAGCCGACCTACGGAAAACACTGCACGGAACTCAGTCCGGAAGCTCCGGTTCCACCACCGCCCTGTGGTCGTAGAACAGCTTCGCGATCCGATCCGCCATCCGGTTGGCCAGGTCCCCCGTCAGCTTCGGACCGAAGTCCGGCGACGGATCGTCGGTCAACGGGGTCTTGATCGGTCTGAGCCGCCAGCCGCCGTCCTCGCCCTTCGGCCATGCGATCTCCCCCTCTTCCACGTCCACCATGCTCACCGACACGTCCAGGTGCCCCTCCCACAGCGGCCCGACCTCGTCCTCCTTCACGGTGAACCGGTGGACCAGGACGTGGCAGACGTACTCGGCCTCGAGTTCGCGGCCGATGCGGGCCGGCGTTGCTCGGTCGAAGCCGTCCATGGTGGCCGACAGGTCCAGCAGGTCCTCGTACGGCACCACCGACTCGGCGACCTCGTTCTCGAGGAGTTGCTCGTTGATCGCTTCGGTCAGAGCGCCGCGCAGGGGCTGGGGGGTATCGACCTGGGTAAGGTCCACGAAGACGAGCATCTTTTTTTCGGCGGGGGGCTCGAACTTCGCCTCGACCTTCTGCGGCGGGTTGATGACGGCGACGATCCAGGCGATCAGTGCGCACGAATTCAGCGTCAGCGCCAGCGACGCCAACACCAGGGAAAACGCGAGGCGGCGAAGAAGTCTCACAGCTCGATCTCCTCTTCGTGGTCGTAGAACAGCTTGACGAGTTTATCGACGAAACGGCGTTCCGTCTCGACGCGAATTCGCTCGGCCTCCTTGCGGAGCAGCCCGGTGGTAGCCTCCTCGGGGTACGTTTCGGTGATGTTGTCGCGGCTGGACCACACGCAACTGCGGCGCTCCGGCAGCGACGCCTGGTACACCGAGACGTCCGCCTCGACGTTCCCCCGATACAGGCTCACGCTTCGCGGCGCCCGCATCGTGTATCGGATCACCGAGACCATCAGCATGTAGTCCGCCCCAAATTGCTTCGCCAGTTCGGTCCGATCGATCGCCACCCAGTCGGTGTGTTCATCCTGGAACTTCAGTACCGCCTCGGTGTTGACGACCTGGATTCCCTTGATCCTGTTTTCGAGTTCGGCCGCGATCCGCTTCGTGAGACGTGCGCGCGCCAAGGGGTACTCGTACTGCACCTGCTCATCGGTGAAGACGAAGACGACGACCTTCTGGCCGGGCAGATCGGGGAAGGCGGCGTCCACTTCCTGCGTTTCCTGCCCGAACAGGGCGTACATCAGGAACGTCATCGGGCGACGACAGCCGGTCCCCGACAGCGCGAGCAAGACAGCCGCAGAGAACAGGAGCTTTCGGGTCATGTCCGGACCTTATGCCTGGGGGCTTACCCGGCGGCGTCCAACGGCCCCAGGGCGAGGACGATCCACCAGCCGACCAGCGTGCCGCCCAGCAGAACGGCCGCCCACCACCAACCGGGCTTCAGCCGCAGCAGGTACGCCCGCCCGGTCGCCAGCTCGGCCGTGCCGAACAGCGCCAGCAGCACCAGGACGCCCGCCAGCAGCAGGCCGAACGGCTGCGATCGAAACGCCAGAACCAGCCGCCCGTGGAACGTCGCGCAAACGCTCGTGGTCAGCCCGCAGTGCGGACAGGGCCTTCCGGTGTTCACGCGGTACGAGCACGCGGGCAGCCCCAACTGCCGGTGCGTTCCGTAGCCCGAGGGATCGGGGGTCAGCGACAACGCCAGCGCGATCGCGCCGAAGCACGTTCCCGCGACAATCGCGCCGCGAAGCCGCACCCGGCTCTCGCGCTCGCCGCCGGCCGACAATAACCCGTCGGGCGCCTCGGTATGAATGTATGACGCCATCTGCGGGGCCATATCGTACGCCCCGCCGCCCGCGGGGTCAATGCAATCGGCTTCCTCAGTGCAACTGCCAGTTCCGGCGAAGCAGCCACTCCACCGTCAGCAGCGAGACGAACGCCAGGAACAGCACCGTGAAATCGTACAGCCGGTACACCTGCGTTCGGGCCTGGGGCCCATCGCCGTTCGCGGCCTGGCGGGCCTCCGCCCGCAGGTAGTCCGCCAACTCGTTCAACCGGGCCGCCTCCTCGTATCGCCCCTTCGTGGCGGTCGCCACTTCGCGCAGCAAGTCCCGGTCCGGCTTGAGTTTCGCCGGGTCCGTCTCCGGCGGCTGATCCTGCGTCGTCGGCTCGAGGACGCTCAGGGGCAGTTCGCCGGTGGCGAGTTCGCGGCGGCCCTTCCCGTACGCGGTCACGCGGACAGCGAACCGCCCGGCCTCCTCGGCCGAGAACTCCGCCTCGTATCGCCTCGTTCCGCCCGTCGCCTCGCCCTGCGGCTTCATCGCCAGCACGCTCGGCTCGCCCGCTCCCTCCGGCTCGACGCGGCAGGTGACGTCGCTCGCCCCTGCCGCGCCGGTTGTCTGCACCCGCGCGTGGAGCGTCAGTTCCTGCCCCTCGACGAACGCCGTCCGCGACGGCGACAGCGTCACGAGCACGCTGTCGCCGGCCTTGCGCGACTTCGTGTCCGTCCCCGCCAACCAGCGGAGGAGCTGCCCCCAGAACCGCGCGTACGGCGTCTCGGCGCCGCGGGCCTGCCCCAGCATGTGCCACCGCCACGTCGTGTCGGCGGTAAAGGCGGCGCTTCGGCCCACGCCGAACTGCTGCACCGCGAGGACGACGAGTTGGCCGGCCTCGTTGCGTCGGGTGGGATGCACCAGGAGCGTCTCGGCCGTCGGCTTGGTACGGACGACCGTCACGCAGCCGCTCAACTCCGGCAGCGTCGGCGCCGCCTCCGCCCCGGCCGCCCCGGGAGCCAGGAAGAACCCGCCGATGCCTTCGAGGATCGGGTGGTTCGTGCCCTCGTGCGTGAGCTTCGGGATAAAACGCGTGGTCTCCTGCGGCTGGGCGCGCGTGCCGACGACGACCGGCAGCACGTCCTCGATGTCGAGGCCGCCGTAGTCGCCGGGGCCGAAGCTGTTCCCGCCGCCGAGCATGACGAAGCCGCCGCCGTCGTTGACGAACCGCCGCACACCCGCCATTTGCTCGCGCGTCCAGAACGTGCGGTCGAGGTCGCCGACGACGAGCACGTCGAACAGGGCGAAGTCCTCGTCCGTCGTCGGCAGGCCGGCGAGTGTCCGCCCGTCGAGGCTGCCGTAGGCCCAGAACTTGCGCTCGCCCATCCGCACGAGGGACATGAACTGGATGTTCGGGTCGGTGTCGAGCAGGCGTTTGAGGAATTTGTACTCCGGTCGCATGGAGCCTTCGACGTAGAGCACGCGGACGCGCGGCTGCGTGACCAGCACGTTGGTCTCGGCGAGGTTGTCGGCGGGGATGCCGTCGCCGGCCTGCGGGGCGAGCGCGACGCGCAGGCGGCGGACGTCGGCCGTTCGTTCGCCCGGAGGGGCCGGGACGGCGTCGCGGGATCGCGGCGTCCAGTTCAGCGTCGTCTCCTTCGTCTCGCGGTCCTTGGGCGTCCAGACGCCTTGAGCGTCCACTTCCGAGAAGCCGTCGGGGCCCTCCTCCAGCAGGCGGATGCGCACCGGCACCCGCGCGAAGCCCGACACCTCCACCGACGCCTTCACCGACACCACGTTGTTTTGCGTCACCACCGGCGGATCGACGGACACGCTCTCGATCCGCACGTTCTTCCCTTGCGGAGGCGGCGGGCCTTCCAGGGAACCGACGGCGACCGCATGAACCGGAAGTCCCGTGCGCTCGGCCGCCGAGACGACCTCCGCGGCGGCAGGTTCGGCCCCGGCGGGGTTGGCGATGCCGTCGGTGATGAGTAGCACGCCGGCGGTTTCCCTCTCGGCGGCCGAGCGACGTGATTCCAGCAGCGTGTTGGTCAGGTCGGTGTGGTCGGTGTCGCGCCCCTTGGCGGCGAGGGCACGGAGCGTTTCGAGCGAATCGGCGGGCGTGACGGCGCGGGCGAAGTGCCGCCACGCGAGGCGGTAGTGTTCCTGAAGTGCGGGGGCCTGCTCGGCGAGGCGCGCGAGGGCGTAGTCGTAGCGGGTCGGCGGCAGGTCGCCCTCGGCCGCCGGCGGGGCGGCATCGCGCGTGGACATCGAAGCGCTGCGGTCGATGAACACCAGCAATTGCGGCTTGCCCGCGTCGCCGGGGCCGGGCAGGACGGTTCGGCTGACGGCCGGCTTGAACAGGACGAGCAGCAGGGCGACGATCGCCGCCAGCCGCAGCGCCATTAGCACCGCCAGCCGCGGCGGGCCGAGGTACGCGTACACGGCGACGTAGAAGAGGGCGACCGCGAGCGCGATCTGCGCCCCCACGATCGCCATCCAGAGCCCGAGGGCGAGCCCGTCCTCGCCCGCCGCCGACCGCAGCAGCGTGACCGCCAGCGCCGAGGCCACGCCGCCCGCGCCGACCCACAGGATCGCCTCGGTGCGTCGCGGCAGCTTCGCCCGGCCGGCCGTCGCGCCGGCGACCGCCAGCGGGACGCCGACCGCCGGTCCGAGCGCCGAACCGAGGCAGACGGCCGCGTAGCGCCAGCGCCGCTTGGCGAGCTGCCATACGCCCCAGCCGAGCAGCACGGCCGAGATCGCCAGCATGAGCGTCCACAGCAACCGCTCGCTGCGGACGCCCTCGAAGATGACGCGCGTAATCACCATCGCCGTTCAAGGTAGGCCCGCCCCCGCCCTCACTCAAGAACCATAACGCCCGCGCGAGCGGGCCGATTGCCGCGATCCGGCCTGTCAGGTCGGCTCGGGCGGGCGTGGCTCGTCGGGGCGGGCGAGGGGGAGCGGCTGGACGTCGATCCCGCGGCCGCGGAAGGTCAGTAGCGTGCAGCGGAACGGCCACTCCGCCAGGCACGGCGACGTGAAGTAACGCACGCCGTCGGCGACGTTGAGCGGCTGGCCGGGGTGGTAGTGCCCGCTCAGCGACAGCCACACGCCCCACGCGGCGTAGTCGCGCATCACCGCGTCGCGGTTGGTCAGCATGAACGGGTATTCCGACTCGATGTACGGGTTCATCGGGCTGTGCTGGATGACGACGAGCGGGGGAGCGCCGTCTTCCGTCGCGACGGCCTCCAGCGCGGCCTGGTCGGCGGGGTCGCGCGTGCAGACGTTGTCCGAAGCGTAGCGGTCGGCGATGAGGAAGAAGCGGTACGCCTCGCCCCCGCGACCGGTGAGCGTGTGCAGCCCCGGCCGGCAGGAGAACATCTCATGGACGGTCTCGTAGTCGCCGTCGTGGTTGCCGGGGATCACAAGCAGCGGCGCCCCGGCCGTGGCGAGCACGTCGCGGAGCTCGGCGAGCAGTTCGCGCGAGCCGGACAGCGTGCCGTCCTCGAGCAGGTCGCCGCCGACGGCGACGGCATCAACCTCGCCGGCCGCCCGAACGGCCCGTTGGATCAACTCCGCGCCCATTGCGCAGCGCCGCTTCGGCAGGAAGTCCAGCCCGGCGAGTTCCATCGGGCCGTAGTGAATGTCGCTCACGATCAGCAGGCGGAACGTCGCGTCGTGGGGCATGGCACTCCTGGGTTTTCGCCCCCGGCTGACGGGGCTATAATCGCGGCCGCACGGGAAAAGAGATTCTACCGGGCACACGAAAGGGCAAGAAATGGAAAAGCGAGGCTGCGGCGATGTGCTCCGCGACGTGCTGGACGGGCGCGACCTGACGCACGATGAGGCCCACGAAACGTTCGGGCAGATCATGGACGGCCTGTGGACGGAAGCGCAGATCGCCGGGCTGCTGGTGGCGCTTTCGAGCAAGGGCGAGACGGCCGAGGAGATCGCCGGGGCGGCGGCCGCCATGCGCGACCACGCCGTGCCCGTCGAGACCGGCGGCGCGCGGGTCGTCGATATCGTGGGGACGGGCGGCACGGGGCTGCGGACGTTCAATATTTCGACGACGACGTCGCTGGTGGTGGCGGGCGCGGGGCTGAAGGTGGCCAAGCACGGCAACCGGACGAACCTGCGGGCGAGCGGCTCGGCCGACGTGCTGGCGGCGCTGGGCGTGAACCTTGACGCGACGCCGGAATGCCAGGCGAAGTGCCTCGCCGAGGCGGGGGTGTGCTTCTGCTTCGCCATCCGGCACCACCCGGCGATGAAGTACGCCGCTCCCGTCCGCAAGCAGCTCGGCGTGCGGACGATCTTCAACGTGCTCGGGCCGCTGACCAACCCCGCCGGCGTGAAGCGATTCCTCATGGGCGTCTATCGTGAGGAACTCACCGAGACGATGGCCTCGGCGCTGGGCGCGCTGCGGTCCGATCGGGCCATGGTCGTCCACGCCGCCGACGGGCTCGACGAGTTCTCCACCACCTGCGAGACGAAGGTCTCCGAGTGGCGGGACGGCAAGGTGACCACCCGCCGCGTCCGGCCGGAGGAGTTCGGCTTCGAGCGGGCGAAGCTCGACGACCTGATCATCGACTCGCCCGATCAGTCCGCCGCGGTGCTGAAGAGGGTGCTGTCGGGGGAGAAGGGCCCCGCGCGGGACATCGTGCTGCTCAACGCGGCCGCCGCGCTCACCATCGGCGAAGTGGCCCCGGACATTGGGGCCGGGTTGCCGCTGGCGGAGAAGTCCATCGACTCCGGCGCCGCCAAGGCCGCGCTCGAGAGACTCATCGAGGTCTCGAACGCCCCGGCCTAGTCGTCACGGGACGGCTCAGTTGATGCCGGTCGTGCCCATGCCGTGGAAACGGGGCCTGTGCTTGAAGTCGCTCGGCAGCCTGTCGAAGAGCGTCGGCGGCGGCCCGGCATTGTGGGGCAGGAACTCGACGTTCTCCCAGACCTTCCAGGCATTCGGGTCGGGGAGTCGGAATCCGCCGCGGGGCAGGTTGTCCAGCCGCACGCCGTTGAGTTCCAGCGGGCCCATGGCGTAGATCTCGATGACCTTGGGCAGCTCCATGTGCCGGCGGATGAGCCCCTTGAACCGGTCGCGGCGGTGGTCGTGGGGGAGCGTCCACGCGCGCGTGTAGCCGTGCCAGCCGATCACCAGCCGGGCCTTGTCGAGGTCGGTGCTGTGGACCTCGATTTTCGCGCCCGGATGGATGACCAGGGAATGCCCCGCGTTTTCCCTGGCCGGATCCTTGTAGCTGAAGCCCAGGTAGCAGTCCTTCAGGAGGGGGCGCTGCGGCGTGCCCGCGCGGATGACCCCGAACAGGGCCATGTCATCGCTGTAGTCTTGGTTGCTCCGCTTGGCGAAAACGGCGCCGGTCTGTAGCTGCAGGACGGCCTTGCGCGTCACCGGCTGGCTCGACCGGCAGCCCGGCGACACCTGCGAGTACGGCCCGACGATGAGCGTCCCGGTGACCATCTGCAGCTCGTCGTTGGTCTCGAACGCACCGCAGACCTCGACGCTCGCCCCGTCCGTCTTCAGCACACGCATGTACTGGGCAAGGCTCGGGATCTCATCGACGTAGACCGTCTTCGGCTGCGGCAGGCCGGGGTCGGGCTGGCCGGGCTTATACTCCCGCCAGTGCGGCACGTGCCGGCGCACGATGGGGTTGTCGTTGCGGACGAACGAGTGCTCGCCGCCGTCGAGGTGCCCGCCCACGCGGCCGTAGAGGGCCGCCCCCTTCTTGATCCACAGGTTGCCCCACGTGTTCCAGTAGCGGACGCGGACGTGAACGTTCTCGCCGAGGGTGATGTGGCGCGCGTTGATGCCCCATTCGTTCGAGTTCGTGTTGCCGGCGATGGTGTAGCCTTCGGGCGTGCCGGGGAAGTACACGTCCGTATCGCGGTCAAACAGCTTCTCGGCCGGCTTGCCCGTCGCCGCGTTGATCCAGTTCTTCGGGGCCATCAGATCGAGCGTCATCCAGTTCGGGTTCCGACGGTCGAACTCGACGCTCTTGCCCGGCCAGCGCCAGATCAACAGGCGCGCCTTCGGCCATTTCTGGTCCTTGAAGGCCGGCCGGCCGTCCACCTCCGGCCAGAGGGCCTCGTTCTCGAAATGCGGCTCGTGGGCCGTCGCCTCGGCGTAGCCGGACGCCTCGGCCGCCTTCATCCAGACGGCCGGACGCTTATCCGGCAGATCCGCCAGAATCTGCCCCGACGCGACCGAAGCGCCCGCAAGTACAATCCACACAGCAGCGATTCTCCGCACCTTAAGCTCCCAACTCATCGACCAACGCCTCCGGCGTAGAGGCCACCGATGTCCCAGTTGCCCTGGCACAGCGAAACCATAGCCTCTAGTCGTCCGCGTCGCGGTCGAGGACGGCGCGAACGACCTTGCCTGGCAGGATGTTAATTTCACGGCGGATCGCGCCGCCGTCGGAATAGCGGACGGTCAACGTGTGAGGACCGGCGTCGCGGACGGCAAGGTTGCATGTGTCAGCGCCACGGCAGCCGGTGAACATTTCCGCGCCGATCCAGCGCCTGGCGACGATCTGCCTCTTCGCGTCGGCGAGCACGACCTCCCCCCCGATCACGCCCTGCCGGCCAAGCACGCGGACGTGCACCAAACCCGTGCCCGCCAGCACGCGATCCTGGAGCTTCGTACTCCGCGTCACGGTGAATCTGCGGGAGTCCCAGGTGCGGTTGCGGCAGAGGCGAAGCACGCCGTCGGCCGATGCCAGCACGACGTCGCAGTCACCGTCGGCGTCGATGTCCACGGCCACGCCGCCCATCGCGCCGCGGTCGCCCATCGCCCCGGGCAGCAGGTCGCGGCGGTACTTCTCGCAGCGCATGTACGAGCCGTAGCCGCGATTCATCAGGAAGACGTTCCCCTGCTTCGTCGAGGCCGTCACACCCAGGATGTCCACCGTGCCGTCGGCGTTGAAGTCCTCGGCGAGTCCGCCCAGCAGGCGGAACGCGCCGTCGGCAAACTCGTTGCCGGCGTGCGTGGCATCCTCGATGCGCGCGTTGCCCCGGCGAATGAGGTCGAGGAACGCCGCCTCGGCGCCCACGAGGATGTCGTACCGGTCCGGCCGCCAGCAGGTGACGAAACGTCCCGCCCCCGTGCGTCCGGGACCGGCATCAGACTCGAACGAGGGCCATAACTCGATCTCTTGCCGCTCGAACCGGCCGTCCTCGCCCTGAAGGAGCAGGAAGCCGAAGTCGGCCGCGTAGTAGAGGTCGAGCCGTCCGTCGCCGTTCCAGTCGCCCGGAGCGACGTAGCCCGACAGGCCCGCGCCGGCATCTTCGCCCGCGAGGTTCTTCCCGGCCGCAACATCCTCGAACTGACCCACGCCCTTGTTGTGGAAGAGCCGCAGGCCGCCCTCGCGGACCGAGACGAGCACGTCGGGCAGGCCGTCGCCGTCGGCATCGACAAAACCCGCGCTCAAGACGGGTCTGCCGGCAAGCCCGGGGGCCACGGGTGCCCCGGCCGCAAAGCCGGAACCGGTCCTCAGGCAGACCTTTGCGTCAAGGAGCAGGTCCTGGCGCCCGTCGCCTCGCACGCTGGCGACGCTGACGCTGCCGGCCTCGGCGTCTGCCAGCCCCCATGCGGCCGTGACATCCTCGAACGAGCCGTCCCTACGTTGCCGGAACGCCTTCACGCCGTCGCGCGATGCGGCGACGAGATCGATCCGCCCGTCGCCGTCGAGGTCGTGAGCGGCGACGCCTTTGAGCGCGCCGGGCTCGAACCTGGCGAGTTCCAGCGGAGGATCGAACACGGCGAAGGACTGAACGGGGAAGTAGTACCTCCCGTCGGCGAAGTCGCGGCACATCTCGGCCAGCCGCTGCACGTCGCCATTCCACGTTCCCCACAGGCCGAAGCCGGGAGCTTCGGGCCCCAAATCGCTCTCGACCCACAACCACGAGCCGTCCTGCTGCACGCGCCCCTGCTGCCAGTTCATCCTCGTCCCGAAGTAGAACAGCATCTCGGCGGCGTGCCGTTCGTCGGGTTTTCCCACGAGCGCGACGACACGGTCGCCCTTCTGCCAATTGGCTAGAAGCGCCTCGGGGCCTTCGTCCTCTGTCTGAAGGTCGATCCCCTTGCGGTCCAGCTTGCCCTTGTAGACCGTCTCGACGGCCAGGACGGCGCCGCGGCCGTCGTCCGCCACAGACTTGACCCGCGCCGACAGGACAACAAGGTATCGCTCGAACAGGTCGTTCGGCTGGAGTGTGGGGTTAATGAGGCCAGACGCCGACCCCCCAATCAGCAGGACCGCAGCCGCGATGAGCAGGGGATTACGCATCCGGGCTCCCTAGTGGCTGTACGCGTCGGCCGGCACTTCCTGCCAGGCCGCGCCGGGGGGCTTCCACTCCAGCCGGCACTCCAGCGATCCGCACCAGCGTCGACGGTACAGGATACGCAGCGCGTGGGCGCCTTCGGTCAGGGCAAGCCGGCATTCGTCGGCCTTTGATCGGCCGTCGACGGACAACACGCGGACACTGTCAACATATGCCTCGCACGTCGGCTGGTAGTCGGTGTTCAGTCGAAGCCCATAGGTGCCCTCGGCGGATGCGTTCAGGAACCCCGAAAGCTCCACCGCCTGGTTGCCGCCGGCACCGTGTTTCGTGGCAGGCCCGGCCGTCACCGTCTCCACGGTCCCGGTGGCGGGTGCGCTGCCTTCCTCTTTGCCGCTGATCTTGCCGACGCCGTCCTCTTCTCGCCAGAGCCCTGCCCGGAAATACAGGCCGGGCCCGGCTCCGCCCTTGACGGCCGGCAGCGGCTTGTCGGGGCTAAGGCAGTCCACGCGGAACGGCTCGCCCAGTGCCCGGTCGCTCCAGAACACCCGCGCGCGGAGGGTCGTGGTTTTCTCGACCCGGATCGGCCCGGTCGCCTTCGGGCTCTTCGGCGTGGGCCCTGAACCGTCCGTGGTGTAGTGGATGCTCACGTTCCGCGACGGCGTTCCCAGTTCGAGCATCAGCGGCTCGCCCGTGGGGATCTGCACGGTCGGCCAGCCCTGCCGGCAGACGAGATTCTGGTACCAGTTGCATGGGGTGGTCAGAAAGTCGGGCGGGCCCTGGTTCCGCGGGCGCCACTCGATGTCCTTCCACCGGGCGACCTGCTCGGCGGTCACGCCCTGGATACCGCCGAGGCAGACGTCATCGAACGCAACGTGTTGGAGTTGCAGGTCGCCCGGGAACTCCAGCGTGATCGTCCGCGGGAAGTACTTCACGCCGTCCATGAGGAGTTTCCAGGCCTCGTACCCGCGGTCGCCTTCCTTCCTCGGGGGCTCGTAGAGCTGGCGCACATCGATGCCATGCCACTGGAAGACCAGCCGCGCGTCAGTTCCGGTGACCGAGTGGACCTCGACCTTGCCTTTGTCCTTCACCTGCAGCCCCAGGCGAGCACGGTACCCCTTCAGACTGCATACGTCTCCGACGAAGTCCTTGACGCTGAGCCCCAGAATCGCGTCTTTGCGGATGGGACGGTCCCTCGACCCGGCGCGGAGCATGCCCTGTACGACGGCGTCGTAATTGAACGCCTGGTTGAACCGCTTGGAGATCACCGAGCCGGACTGGAGTTGCAGCACGCCCTCGGGATGCACCACCAGCGTCGCCCGCCCGCCCGTTCCGACGGCGCTCAGCGGCGCGACGATCAGCGTGCCGGCGTCCACGTGGAACTGGTCCGTCGTACTCCAGTTCCCTACCGCTTCCAGGCTGCCGCCGGGTTTGGCCATGTGGATGTACTGAGAGATCGCGTCGAGCAGAGGGCACTGCTCCGGGGGCCAGTCCGATGGGCGGAGCAGGCCCAGGCCCGGGCGGTAGCCCGGCACATTGTCATTCCGCGCGAAGGCGTGGTTGGAGCCCTTGAACCCCCCGCCGTGGCGTTCGTAGATGCTGCCGCCGGCCTTGATCCACCAGTTACCCGTCGGCCGGCAGCCAAAGACGCTCACATGGGCGTTCGTTCCCACCGTCACGTGCCGACACTTGAGCGGGTGGCGGTACTTGTTGCCGTGCGAGCACAGAACGTAGTAGTCCTTGTCGGCCGAGGGGAACAGCACGTCGGTCTTGTCGTCCGGCGGGCGCTTGGCGGGCCTGCCGCCTTCGAGCCAGTTGCCGGGGCTCATCAGGCTGACCTGGCCACCGGACTTCTTGTCCGGATCGCGCCGGCTCCAAACAAGCAGACGTGCCTCGGGCCAGATCTGCCTCATGTACGCCGGCTCGCCGTCCATCTTCAGTTCGTCCGGCCAGACCGCCTTGTCCTCGAAGTGCGGGTCGTGGGCGGCCGCCTTGTCGTAGCCCGGCGCCTCGGTGGTCTTCAGCCAGAACTGAAGCACCGGATGATCGAACGGCTCGGCCATCGGCTTGCGTTCTTTGGCGAAGGCCTGCGTTGTGACACAGAGGACCATCGCGGCCGCGGCAATCAACAAGGCAATTGCAGCTCTTGGCACATCGGACTCCTTCGTCTCAGTCGGTGTGAGCGATTTCCCGGAAGGCGGCCATGCGCCGCTTGTAGGCGCCCTGCGGCAGGGGACCCTCAAGCAGCGGGTCCTCGGTTCTCGCCATCCAGTCGTGCAGGGCGCGGATCAACTCATCGCGGGTATCCCTGTGAGCGGGGTCGTCCGCGAGATTGTGCTGCTCGTGCGGGTCGCTCTCCAGGTCGAACAGTTCGAACGGCGGGTGGTAGAGGGCGTCGCAGGGGACGTTCATCGCCCGGGCGGTCTCGACGTACCCCTTCGCGTTGTCGGCGTAGTCCGGCGACGTTTCCTGCGACGGGGCGTGTTCGAAGTTGGCGATCAGCTTCCAGCGATCCGTGCGGATCGCCCGCATCGGGTCGTAGTACGTGTGATAGGTCTTCTCGGCGAAGACGGCTTCGTTGGGCATGTAGTCCCCGCCAGTCAGCAACCCGCGGAAGCTCTGCCCGTGGAGATTGCTCGGCAGGGGCAGTCCGGCCAGCTCCAGCAGCGTGGGCAAAAGGTCCACGTTGCTGATCATCTCGCCGCGGACCACGCCGGCGGGCACGCCCGGGCCGGCGATGATCAGCGGGACCTCGATGCCGGGGTCGTAGAGCGTCATCTTCGCGCGGGGGAACGGGGCTCCGTGATCGACGGTGAAGACGACGATCGTGTTGTCGGCGATACTCGACGTCCGCACGGCCTCGAGGATCCGCCCGACCGCCCGGTCCATGGTCGAGATGGAGGCCCCCATTTCGGACAGGTCCTCCCGGATGATCGGGATGTCGGGCAGATGCGGCGGGACGATCATTTGGTCGTGCGGCTGCGCGTCCACGCCGTTGTGCGGGAAGGGGCGGTGCGCCTCGAAGAAGCCCATCTCGACAAAGAGAGGCCGCTCGCCAACGCCCCGCTGTTCGAGGAACTCGGCGAAGTTGCTCGCGACTTCATCGCACGTCCCGCCCTGCACCATATGCTCGTGCCCGACATCCCCCGGCGCGAGCGTTTCGTGCTGGGACCCGAACAGATGGGTCTCGTAGCCCGCGTCGCGCAGGATCCGCGACAGGTGCCGCTCGCCGGGGTTCAGGTCGTTGGCGAACCCGCCGTGCGCCAGGCCGACGACGCCGTTGGCGTGGGCGAACCGCCCGGTCCAGAGCGTGGCCCGCGACGGGCTGCATTGCGGCGCCGTGCAGAAGCTGTTCGCGAAGCGCACGCCCGTTTGGGCGAATCCGTCCACGTTCGGCGAGCGGACGTCCGCATATCCGTAGCAGCCCAGATGCTGCCCCATGTCGCTCGCGATCACGATGATGATGTTGGGTCGATCCATAGTTGCGGCATTTCCTTGGGGTCTTTGGGGTAGTGGTCACCATTCCAGCGGCGCCCGGCCGTCGGTCGGCTCACCGAAGTCCGGCACGTCCAGCCAAGCGCTGCCTTGCTTGAGCGATTCCCAGGCGACGATGCCCGGGGCGCAGTATTTCACGGCGTTCCAGACGTGATTGTGCGGCCGGCGGTTGTCCCGCACGGCCCGGACGAACTCATCGGCGAGGATGTTGTGCGTACCCTTGTGCCACGTGCCGCGGTCGTGCTGCTCGAACTCCGCCGGCAGCTTCGCCCGGATCGACGCCTGCGGGTGCTGTTGCGGGTCGGCCTGCCAGAGCGCCGTCAGGTCGACCAGCGTTCCCTTCGGTCCCTCGTCCCAGACGGCCTGCCCGGAGTGCTCGCGGACGGATGCGAGGGTGCCGAGAATGCTGCCATGGTCGCCGCTGCACCCGACGTTGCGCATCTCGTTGATGCGCGCCACGCCCCCGCCCTCGACCTGAGCCAGCATGGTCATGTTGGATACCTGGTTGTCGGTCCAGGGCTCGCGCGACCGGAACGCGGCGGCATCCGGATGCAGGCCCGGAGTGCCGACGCACGTCACGCGCGCCAGCCGACGGCCGATGGTGCCGACGATCATCGAGATCGAGTGGCTGGCGTACAGCATCGGAGGCATGTTGGCGTACGCGTCGCGCATCCAGAAGTCGTAGGCATGGGGCCGGTAGTAGTACTCCCCCTCGCCGTAGATGAACTCCCCAAAGCGTCCGTTGGCCCAGGCCTCGCGGCAGAAGATGGTGGCCGGATAGTAGTAGCTGGTCTCCGCGGTCATGTAGATCCGCCCCGTGCGTTCGACGGCGTTCACCACGTCGCGACACTCCTCCAGCGTCAGCCCGACGGGGCACGCGCTCATCACGTGCTTGCCGGCCTCCAGTGCCTGGACAGCCTGAGACGCGTGGACCCACGGCGGCGTGAAGATCGCGATCGCGTCCAAGTCCATCTCGCACAGCCGGTCGAACGACGTGCACGCCGACGTCGCATGGTACTGATCCACCATGGTCTGCGCGAGCGACAGGTTCAGATCCGCCACGTGCACCTCTTCCAAGTCGGGGTGTAGAACAAGCAGGTGGGCGAAGCTGACGCCCATGCCACGCACGCCGCAGATTCCAACTCTCACGATTTCGCCTCCCTCGATGGGCCCGGCCGTCAAGCCAGGCTCCTCATGTGGGTCTGGCGCCGCTGCTACCGTCGCTCCGGGCGGGCGATGAACAGCGGGATCGTCATACCCGAGCCGTAGTTATGCGGCAACCCCTCCCGGCCGTGCGTCCGGGCGGTTCCGCCGTTCGTCTGTTTGGCGTAGTGCTTGTACTTCGGCCCGACGAATTGGCACTCACTGCCGAAGAAGCTCAACGAAGCGTTCTCCACGACGAGCATGGGCTGCCGGTAGTGGTCGTGCTGCTTCATGTGCGTGGAGTAGCAGTGGGCGCCGAGGATCTCGGTCTTTCCGCCGTTGATCGACTGGACGAGCGTGCCGCCGCCCTCGGTCTTGAGCCCGAGCACCCAGACCGTGCCGCCGTCGTTGTACAGGTTCGCGACGTACTGCTTCTTCACTTCCTCTCGCCACAACTCGGGATTGAGCTGCCGGGCCCACATTTGCTGGCCCTTGATGCGGATCGGGGCGCCGCAGACGTCCTCGAAGAACACCTTGCCCTCACCCTCGCCGAAGTAGCCGTTTTTGATCACCAGATGACGGATGATGACCGTCCGCGGCGACGAGTTGTGAATGCGGAAGCCGTGGACCCGCTCGATGACCAGCGGCGGGCCGTCCGCCTTGATGTGCAGATCGACCGTCTCCCAGTACGGGTTGCCGCAGACCGCGGCTTCGCATCCGATAATCCGCTCGACGTGGCCGGGCACTTCCAGGGGCTCCGTGATGACGTACGCCCCCCGGCCGTGCGGGTACTTCGCCACGCCGTTGTTGGCCAGGTAGATCGACTTCCTGCCGGAGGCGAGCGCCTTCCTGAACGCCTCCGTGTCGTCGGCGTCGTTGGGATCGTTGCTGACGGTGGCGCCGAATTCCTGCACGTTCACCCACTGCTCGGGCGGGTGCCACGGGACCTGGGGCGTTTCTTCGATGGGCAGGTTGAGCGTCTTGCCGGGCGTATGGAACAGCGTGACGGGTCCGTGGCTGACCCACTCGTCGATCTCCGGCCCGGCCAGCGTCTTGTCCTCACCGCCGTCCGCCTTGTATTGCACGAGCGCCTTCGCGTAGCCGCGGGTGCTGACGTTGCGGACGAGCATCTTGCCGTCGATCTTGCCGAGCCGGTTGCTGATCGCGGGCAGTTCCGCCGCCTCGCCCCGGCCGTGGAGGGCGCTGTCGATCAGCGTGACCGTGCCGCCGTCGCTCTTGAGGGCCTGGACATCGTTGTCGGATTTCAGGTCACGCACGCTGATGACCTGTCCGGTGTTCAGCCACGCCACCTGCCGCTGGTCACGCAGTCGGATGTGCTCGAACGTCTGGCTGTTGATCCCGCGGCCGGTGCGGATGCCGACGTCGAAGCCGATGACCTCGAGGTCCTTGATCAGCAGTGGGCCGATCTCATTCGCGAACTGGAGATCCAGGCCGAACACGCCGATGCCGGCGGGGTCGCCCGAGCGGATGCGGACGGACATGACCTTGCCGGTGTTGTTCGCGTGGAATTGCAGGCCGACCGCCCCCGCGTTGCCCCGGCCCGTGTCGAGCGTCAGCCGCTCGACGCCGTTGTGGAACCGCTGGGCGGGCTTGGGGCCGGTCCAGATCATGGCCTTGGGCTTCCCGGCGTTGCCGAAGCCCGGGCAGTTGTCCTTCAGCTTGAGCGTGGCTTTGTCCCGTCCGGCGCCCATGAGGATAACGTGCTTGTACTCCCAGCCGCGGCGGTAATCGGGCCACTTCAGCGTGTCGCTCAGGACGTACGTGCCCGGCGGCACGTAGACGATCGTCTTGCCGGCGGGCCACTTATCGAGCGCCGCCTGGATCGCCTTCGTGTCGTCCGTGACACCGTCGCCTTTCGCGCCGAAGTCCCTCACATTGAGCGGACCCGCGTCGGCCGGGAACTGGTAGCGCGTGTCGGCCGGTGCGAATGCCGCGAACATGACGGGCGCGAGAAGTGCGAGCAGGCAAGTCGAAAGGTCTCGCATTGCAGTCTTCCTTACTGGGTGGGTTTGTCGTGGTTGCGGCTCGGGGGGCACGGATTCCCCGAGGCTTCTGCCGCTCTGCAGCACGGACCGCAGACGGCTAGGGTTGGTACCAGTGGTAGTTGGGGCTTTGGTAGGCCGAGTACGTCCGGTTGATGTCCCCGTCGTACAGCGGCTCCGCGTAGTAGCCTTCCGCTCGCGGAGCGACATGCCCGTCGCCCCAGGCGACCCCCTGCCAGCCGGGGATCGATGCATCCTCGCCACTGACATGGCTGATGCTTTCCGGCAACCAAGCCGCGTTGCTGGATACGCCCCGGATGAGGTCGGCGGCCAGGACCTTGTCCCACAGATCCTCGTCTTCCTCGCTTCGCGCCGGCAGCGGACAGGCGGGGTCCACAAGCCACCGGTAGAAGTCCCCCCCGCCATTGCCGCGCACGTCATACAGGCCGCCGACGTACACGTAGGTGATCTCGATGTACCCATACCCCTCGCCACTATTGCCGTAGTCGAGGGTTCGGTCGTTGGCGGGACAGGCCATCATGCCGACGGAGGCCCCGAACTCCTCCCACGTGTCGAGGCTCGTGCCGTAGTTGGCGAACCCGGGCTCGCCCAGGATGGGCGTTTCCTCGAATTCGCGCACCGTCTGGTTTCCCTTCCAGATGCGTGTGACCAGCGGGTAGCCGGCGTTGGCCCCCTCCCGGGCTCGACCGAGCCGTACCCGGTCCAGGTACGATGGGCGCCACCACTGCTCCCGTCGGTGGCAGCCGGGAAACAGACCGTCGTGCTCCGAGGAGAACACCTTGGAGACGACGGCCCAGGAGTGCAGGTTCGATGCGCAGACCGCCCGGCGGGCCAGCTCCTTCGCCCGGTTCAGCGAGGGCATGAGAATGGTCACCAGCAGGGCGATGATCGCGATGACGACCAAAAGCTCGATCAGCGTAAAGGCCCTGCGTTGCGGGTTCCGAGTTCGGTTGTTCATTTGCGTCACGTCCGCACCTTGCCTTCTCGCGGCCGGCTCCGATCTACGAGCCATGCCAGAAATAGGAGTAATGGTTGTACGTCGGCATCGAGGCGTTGAGTTCGTGGAGCCCGTTGGGGTAGTCCGCCTCGGTCAGCCGCTCCACGTGCCCATCCGCCATTACGCGGTTCTGCACCCAGGGCACAAGGTTCGTCACGCCCCCGGCGTCGGGAAGCGCCGTGGCGTGATTGACCTGTGCCCAGTTCGCCCAGTTCGGATGCCACGACCACATCTCCGGCGGCACCATCACCAGGTCCGCTGCCAGGATGCGATCGGACGCGCTGCCGTCGCTGGTGCGGAGCATGGGGGGCGGGACGCTGTCGTCGAAGGTCCACGCGTACTCGTGCTCCCGCCCGACGGGAACGTGCATGGCCATCACGATCGCGTAGTCCACCCGCAGCCAGCCCGTGTTGTCGGCCGGCCACTGCTGCAGGATGGGGGCGCGATCGTTGCCGGGGCAGTCGCCCAGCTTGCGGAGGTCGGCGTAGCGGCTGTAAGTGTCGTAGCTCGTGCCGAACGCCTGCCAGGCCTTCAGCGGCGGCGGATACATGCCGCCGCTGTACGGGTCATACTCGTCGTGGCCCTCGATCGGATAGCCGCCCGGGGTACCCTCGAGCCCGCCGCTTCCGAGCCGAATCTGGTGTCCGGAGCCGGGAAGCCACCACCGGCCGTCATACCTGCGGTGCGTCCCGCCGGGTAGGCGCAGGGTGTGGTCAGCCGCGAACGTCGGGGCGATCAGCCCGATCTGGTGCAGGTTGCTCGCGCACACGGCCACGCGCGTCAATTCCTTCGCACGATCCAGCGACGGCATCAGAATCGCCACCAGCAGGGCGATGATCGCGATGACGACCAACAGCTCGACCAGCGTGAACGCGCTTCGGGGTTTGCATGTTCTCGTGGGCATGTCGATCACTCCTCAGCGGCCGGCTCTCGCCCGCCGCTGACGTACAGCGGCATCACCTCATCGGGCATCAACTCATCCGTCCTGCGAAGCTCGCGCTTCTGGCCGTCGCGCACCTCCACGATCTGCACGTCGTGGAGCGCGTGGGGTTCGGGCCAGTGGTGTTCCTTGTAGCAGGCGAAGCTCGCCTGCGCGTTCTTGACGATCCACATCGGGTGGTCGGCCGGGAACTGGTCCACGCCGAGAAAGTACCCGCCGACAAGCTCGAACTTCGCGCCGTCGGTAATCTCGGCCTTGGAGACCTGGCCCTCGGTCTTCATGCCGAGAACCCACACGGTCGCCTTGCGAATGACGGCGAGGCGGCTCTTGACCGTCGCGCCCCAGCGGAAGAAGCCCTCCGGGTTCCACTGTCTCAACCAGATCTTCTGCGGGTGTTCCAACACGAGGTATCCGTTCGTATCCTCGACGAAGAGCTTGCCCGCGCCCGGGGCGTTCGTCAGGATCGTGAAGCCGGACGATCGCAGCACCACGGCGCCCGGGCCGGCGATCCGGCAGCTCGGGGTGACATGCTTGTGGCCGCCCTTGGCCATTCCCGTCCCGAGGCGCTCCACGACGACCGGATGCCTGTTCTCGAATCGGACAACCGCCTTGCCCTTGAAGGCCGCGTCCGACGTGCCGCGCACTCCGGCGTTCATCCCCACGATACGCCGCACGTTGCCCCGCACGATGACGGGCTTGCTGACGTAGAACGACCGGCCGTCTTGGCGCGAGAAGTAGATGGTCTTCGCGCCGGAGTCGATCGCCGCCTGGATGCCGGCCGTGTCGTCCTTCTTCGACCCGTCGATGCGCACCCATTTGTCCACCGGCTCGTGGAACGTCGGCGGCGGATCCTCAATGGGCAGGCACAGGGCCTTCTTCGGACCCGGGAAGAGCGCGGAAATCCTGTTTCCGGTCACGTGTTCGGAAACTGTCTTGCCGTCGAGGAGTTTCTTGCCTTCCTGTACGGCGGCAGCGTAGCCGTCGGTGGAGATGTCGCGCAGGTACATTACGCCGCCGTCGTTGCGGATGGCGGCGCCTTGCTTGCCGCCGGTGAGGTTCGCCTCGATCAGCAGCAGAGGCCCGCGGTTGACGACCGCCGGCACCGTGTTCTCGCTGTTCAGGCCGCGGATGTGGATCGTCATCCCGTTGTCGATGCCCGCAACCTTCTGCCCGCGGAGCGTGATGTGCTCGAACGTGATTGAGTACGAATCGCTGTCTCGCGTCAGGATGCCGCGGTCGAATCCCTTGACGGTCAGGTGCTGGATGAGGCAGCAGCCGGGGTATCGCCGCATCATGCTGAGGCCGGCAACGCCCGCCCCGTCCCCCGAGCGGATCGTGACGTGACGGATTGCGCCGGTGTTGTGGCTGGTGAAGTCGATACCGACGGCGCCGGGGTTGCTTCTGCCCGTATCGACCGTCACGTTGTGGATGTAGTTGCAGTGTGTGGCGTTCGTGTTGCGGTAGCACAGCAGCACGGGCTTGGGGCTCTGGGGGTTGCCGAAACCGGCGGCCCCGTCTTTGAGCTTGATGATGACGCCCGACTCACTCTCGCCCTGGAGGTGGGTGAACCACTTCCACCGGAGCGTGCTGGTGACCAGGTATGTCCCGTCCTTGAGGAAGAGAATATTGTGCTCGTGGCCGCCGCTGTTGGCCCAGTTCAGGGACTTCTGGATGGCGCCCGTGTCATCGGTCTTGCCGTCGCCTACGGCCCCAAACCGCTGATTCACGTCCACGATCCCCGAATCGGCCGGGAAGCGGATCCGTTCCTCCTCCGCGACCAACACGCTTGTCCATGCGGCCATCAGCGCTATCCCGAGGCCGACCATGCCCGTTCGCCCCATCGCCCGAACACTCCTTCCGTGGCGGTCAGAACCCGGTTCGTTCGGGCCCGGCCTTTGCATACCGGGTGAGGAGCCGGGCCTCACAGCGAGGCCCGGCTCGCGCACCGAGTCTTTCCTATCCAGCAAGTCCTCCCCCCGCACGAAGCCAACGTGCGCCGGCGCGCCCGGTCAGGGCACGCTCAAGCCGTGCGCCGCTTCAGCAGCGACTGTCCCGCGTGGCCGCTAGCTTCGCTTCTGCGAGCCTTCGGCAAGCTCAGGACCTGCGACGGCGAAGCAGCAGCCCCACGCCGCCCAGGCCCAGCAGGACCATCGTGGCCGGCTCGGGGACGAACTCCACGTAGTCGACTTCCATGTCCACCGCATGCGCGTCGGCCGTGCGGAACTCAAAGCCGACCGTGCTGGCATCGTCGTTGCCCAGATCGTCGTACGCGTACGCGGAGGCCGTCGAGCCGTCGGTCTGGATGATGTCCTGCTGCGTCCCGTTGACCGAGACCTTGACCTTCATTGTGCCCGCGTCGTCGAACTTCTCGACCCGGAACGTGTACCACGTGCCCGTGCTCACCGTGAACCCGTCCAACTCCCCGAAATGCGTTCCGCTAGTTCCATAGAGCCGGCCATTGCCGTTGTTCAGAAGCACAATGGCATCACTGTACTGGCCGATTCGCACGGACTTCCCGCTGCCGCCTTCATCCTTGAACCCGACGCTCCACACCGCCTGATTGCGGTTGGCCGCTCCGCTGCCCGGGGCTGTGCTATTCACCTTGACCTTGGCCTCGAACACGTACGTCGTGTCCGCGGGGCTGGTGTCAAGATTGGAGTCCGTGATGTCCAGGTTCATGACGATGGAGCCGTTTCCATTGTTGTTGTCTTCCTCGTCGAGGAACGTCGCCAGGCCCGCCGACGGGTCGTTCTCGGTCAGCGTCACAGCCAAGCCATTCTCCGCGTCGCCGTCGGTGACGGTCAGTGCCCAGGTGCTCTGCCCGGCCGGCGGGGTAGCGCTGTCGGGCTGGTAGCTCCCGTCGTAGCTCCCCGTCGTGTCGATCGCGGCCGCGGAGGCCTGACCGACCAGTACGAGCACTGCCACGACACCAGCAATTGTTGCGAGAATCTTCATGGTTCCCTTTCCTTTCCGGGCCTTCTGGCCCACATGAAACCAAACTCCTCTTGCTGCTAGCTCTGTCCCGGGCCACGCGCCCGGGAGAGTACTCGCTTCCGATCATGCCACCGGCCGGAACGCCCGGCCGGCATTTTCCTTTCTTGTCAAGCCTGCCCCGGCTTGGCGCGCGGCCCCGCCGCGGCGCCATCCTGGAGGCGCGTCGGGACGGCTACCGGCGCCAGTGATTCGCCCGGGGCGTCCATCAATTTCAGGACCATCCGCACGGCCTCTTCCGCAATCGTGCGGTGGTCGATGACCATCGTCGGAACATCGATGCCGCAGACGTCAAGCTGTCGGTCGCCGAAGCTCGCGACGGTCAGGTCGCGCGGGACGGACAACCCCAGCGATTGTGCCGCCAGGAGAACGGGGTAGGCCCCGCCGCCATAGCTCACGACGGCCGTGGGTTGGTCCTCGGCCGCCAGCCACCGGCGCGACGCCACGACCGTTGAGTCTCGCCCGCCCGATTCGGCCAGGTCCGACCGGTCGCCCAGCTTGCGAGGGGCGAGGCCGGCGTCGCGCATGGCCTGGCGATAGCCTTCGAGGCGGTCGCGGGCGCTGTAGTGGGCGGCGGCGAGTTCGGCCTCGTAGTGCGCGTAATCCTCGTAGGCGATGTCGCGGTGCCCCAAGCCGATCAGCCAGGCGGTCAGCTCCCGGGCGGCGCGGAAGTCGTCGGGATGGACGCAGTTGGCGTCCAGCTTCGTGTTCAGCCAGACGGAGGGGATGTGGTGAGCCTCGATGATCTCGAGCATCGCCGGCGGGATGTGGTCGGTGTAGTTGATGAGCAGCGCGTCCACCAGCCACTCGCGGAGGATTTTCGGCACGAACCCTTCGCTGGTGAGCTTCTTATCCGGCAGGCGCGAGAGCATGAGGTTCAGGCCATGCTCCGCCAGCGCGGACTGAATTGCGAACTCGAGTTCCCGCGGGAGCGTGCTGGACCACCACCCGGTGCCCAGCACAAGCGCCACGCTGCCGAATCGCCCGCTCCGCATCGCGCGGGCCGACGCGTTGGGGATGTATCGCATTTCCGCGGCCAGACGGCGGATCCGCCTTCGCGTCTTCACGCTCACGTCGGGGTGGCCCGCCAAGGCGCGGTTGACCGTCTTCTGTGAGACGCCCGCGAGCTTGGCTAACTCGACCTGCGTTCGCGCTAGAGTTGACGGCTCAGACGTTGCCACGTTCTCTTCCTGCACACGGCCGTCCATGGCGATGGGCTCTTCACAAGGTGAGGCCGGCTACGAAGCCGACTACGTATTACATTACCAGGGAGACCCAATATTGTCAAGCTTCCGCCTGCAAATTTCTCAAATATTGTTGGCCGGGGGTTCTGCGATGGGCCCTTGGGCTTGCCCCATTTGCGGTGCTATCATGGGATGCGCGATCCCTTGGACGTCCGGAAGGAGATACTCATGGAACGCAGGGCTCGACGATGGTTCCACGGGCGGGGGTTCACATCGATGCTTCTGCTGATCGCTTTCCTGCTGATGGCCGTCAGCGGCGTGGTGCTCTACTACGCCCCTAAAGGGCGAGACGCCAACTGGACGGGCTGGAGTTCGATCGGCCTGCAACGTGAGCAGTGGGTGGCGGTCCATATCACGGGCAGTCTGCTGTTCGTGCTGGCCGCGCTGGTGCATCTGCACTTCAACCGGCGGGCGATGCTGGTGTACGTGAAGACAAAGGCCGGCAGGGGGTTGCAACTCTGGAAGGAACTACTGGCGGCCCTCGCCATCGGCGCCTTCGTCCTGCTCGGCACGTTGTACAACGTGCATCCGTTCCGGCAGATGATGCGATGGGACCGGCAGATCAAGGACTACTGGGCCGAGGCCGGCCCGCGGGCGCCCTACGCCCACGCCGAGGAGACCACGCTGGCCCAGTTCGCCGGTCGCGTGGGGGCGAGCCCGGAAGCCCTCGCGTCCGCCCTGCGGCAGGAGGGCCTCGCTGTCGCCAGCCCCGAACAGAGCCTGCTCGAGATCGCACACGAGAACGGCAGCACGCCCAATCACGTCTTCGAGCTTCTGTGCGGGGGATATCCAGACCTGCGTGACCTGCGCGGCCGCGGCGGCGGCGGACGAGGCGCGGGGGACGGCGATGGCCGGGGCGCGGGCGCCGGCCGCGGCAGCGGCGGCGGGCAAGGGCAAGGCCAGGGCCCCGGGCGCGGCCGCAACCGCTAGCGGTAGCGCACCAGATCGGGCAGTCGGCAGGCGGCGCCCGGCGGTCAGTTCAGACGGGGAGTCCCGGAGTAGCCCGGCGCTCGGCGCTTGCCGCCGAACCGTCCTTGGGGCGCGCCCCACCAGTAGCGGGGGGCATCGCTGCTGCTGTGCATCCTGAGCGAGGGGCTACCGAGCAGTCCGATGCTGGTCCCCTCGTAACCGGTCGGGCCTTTCATCCCCACGCGCGCGTCGGCATACACGGTGTTCGCGTACGCCGGCTCGATGCGCCCGGGTCGGCGCGGTGGCTCCGCCATCCGCAGAGCAGGCTCGTCGTACTCACCTTGTCCGCGGCGCGTGGCGCCGGGGGCCCCGGGGGCTACCTGAATCTGACTTCTCGGTTCGTCCCCGCGGCCCCGGCCGGGAGTTCGACCGACTGCTCCATTTGCTTGCCGTTCGTCGCGTTCAGCAACAGCCGGTAACGCCCCGGTTCGCGGAGGACGATCGCGGCGGTCAGGGGGCCGCTCCCGCCGGTGCCCACGTTCCCGCCGATCGTTCTTCGCCACACGACCTCGCTCCTCTGGTCGCGGGCGAGCAGCAGCCCGCCGCGCACGCCGGCCCGCTTGGGCGCGAACCGGACTCGCAGCACGTGCGCCGCGATTCGCTTGCGGCGGTGGTAGTTTGTCGATCGCAGTGGCTTGTCCGGTCGGCGGTCCAGGGCGCGATTCGTCAGCAGCACCACCGACCCGTTCCGGCAGCCGGCCAGGATGTCGACGTCGCCATCGTCGTCGAAGTCGCCGGCCGCGGCGCACGCCGGACCCTTCGCGGAGAATGCGGGCGGCAGGCTCACCTCGGCGCTGTACTTGGCAACCATCATGTACGAGCCGTAGCCGCGATTGACCTGGAGCCGCCCGCCGCCGGTTGTTCCGCCGAGCAGTAGCGCATCGGTCGTGCCGTCGGCGTTGAGGTCCTCCGCCAGCGCCATCCGCAGATCCGGCATCGGCTCCTGGAGTTCGTTCGTGGCGCCGACCACGTGCTCGGACTCCCTTGCACCGGCCGGAATGAACAGCCGGCAGTCCGCCTCCCCGGTGACCAGCAGTGCCCCCGCGCCGTCGCGCCACAGCGCGCCGAAGGCCGGCGCCCCCTGCCGTTGATTGCTGAACGCGTCGAAGCCGCCCGTCCTCTCGATGAGCGGCACGGGCGACATCGCGCCCTTCTCGCCGGCAACGTAAACGGTCGTTCGGCCGTCGTTCGTGTAAGCCAGGTCGGGCCGGCCGTCGTCGTTCCAGTGGCCCACGTCGATCCAGCCGCTCGCGCCACGGGTCTCGGCCAGGCCCAGGGCCTTCGTCAGGTCCGCCCACGTCTTGTCGCGCAGCGCGAACACGCGCAAGCCGCCCTGCTTGATCGAGTAGACGACCTCCGGCCGCCCGTCGCCGTCGAGATCCGCCAGCGTGCTGACGACCAGCTCGCCCTTCGCCGCCGGAAGCACCTCGTCGCGACGCCAAGCCCCCTGCCACCGCATGAACAGTTGGTCTTCCGCCAGCAGGTCGGTCGTCCCGTCGCCGTCCACGTCCGCGGCCGCCAAAGACCGGGCGCCGCCGGGCGGGGCCGCAACCGGCTCCCGGCCATCTTGGGTCGTCCGCCAGATGGCGATGCTCTCCGGATCGGCGGCGATGAACTCCGCCTTCCCGTCGCCGTCGAGATCGGCGGCCGCGACGGCCGTCACCGGACGCTCGCCCTTCGCGACCTGGGCCATTTCGAACCCGCCGAACGGCACGCTCGGGAAGTACGCCGTGCCGGCCGCGTGATCCTCCAGCAATTCCCACAGCCGCTCGATGCGCCCGCTGAACGTCCCGAACATGATCTGGCTGCTCGACGCGTCCTTGTCGGCGTCCGCGTTCCCGGTGAGCACCCACGTGTCCGGGCGCTTCACGTCGGTGAACTCCGCCTTGTACCACGTCCCGCCCCCGACGTAGAGCAGCGACTGCGGCGCCAGTCGCTCGAGCTTGTGCCCGGCGAAACCGACGAGTTCCTGGCCTTCCAGAAGGGAGATGATGAGCGCCGCGCCCGTGTTCCCCTCGGCCGTGAAGGTGACCGTATCGGGCGCGAACTCGCCGATGCGGTCGAGCACTTCGACCGTGGCCTTGTTCTCGCCGTAGTCCACCTTCTTGATGCGAAGGCGGACCAGGGCCCGCGATCGCTCGGCGAGGTCCCGCGGCTGAAGCGACGGGTTGATGACCGCGCCGGTCGGCGCACCGACCAAGCCGATGCACAGGACCGTCACGATGCCGAATACCGACTTCCTCATGGGCAGCCTCACGGTTCCGCGAACAGCTCCTCCGGCGAGCCGTGGTTGCTCTCGCCGAACGACACGTTCTTCCACTGCTTCCGCTGCGCCGGATCGACGAAGATCCCGCCCTTGTAGAACCCGTCGAAGACGACGCCGTTGAAGACTGTTTCTCCCTTGAAGACGGCCGCCACACCCGTGCGGTCTTTGATGTGCGGCCACAGTTTGGGATTGGGCGGGTAGTACGTCTTGCCACGACGGTCGATGTACTTCCACAGGTCGCGTGGGACCTGGTACTGGCTGACGGGCAGGTCCTTGGAGCGGGGCTTGAAGATGACGCGCGCTTGGGTGGGGTCGGCGCTGTGCACGACCATTCGGCCGGTCTCGGCGAGAACGAACGTCGCCCCGTGGGTTCGCTGACTGGCCCGCCCGTCCGGGGTCACGAGGTCCTTGTAGTAGTAGCAGCCCCCAAACGGCAGGTCTCGCGTGAGGGGCCGCTCGGGCGTGCCGAACATCAGCGTGCCCGCGATGCCGTAGGTTCCCATCTTGTGTCCGCCGCTGCCGCCCATGAGCGGGTCGGGGCAACCGATCCGCGCGCCGTCCAGAAGGATGACGGTCGTGCCGGGCATATTGAAAAAGGAGCCCCGATTCCCGTTGCCGATGTAGCAGTTCTCCCCCACGATCAACGTGCCTCGCATAACGGTCAGCCGGTCACTGGCGCCGCCGGACAAGCCGATCACCTCCAGGCTGCCCGCATCCCCGGTGTCTATATAGACCCAGTGCGAAATCGACGGCGCGTAGGCCCACCGCGTGCCCGTGGCCATGGCGTCCGCGTGTTCGGGGGACTCGTGATAGTTGCAGAACCGAGCGAAGGTGTGCTTGTTGTTGGCGCCGCCGCCCAAGCCGCCCGTCTGTGTGCCCCGGCCGAGCCTTGCGCCGTGCTTCATCCAAAGGTTGCCCATCACCGTGTAGCGAACGCCATATTCGGCGTTCGCCTCAACCGTCAGGTGCCGCAGCGCGATCCCCCGCAGGTGGTCTCGGCTGCCCGGCTGGATGGCTGCGTACTCCGACTCCGCTGCGGGCAGCAGGATGTCCCCGTCCAGATGGCCCCGCACGTCATCGCGCTGGTGGGCCACTTCGTCCGTCTTGCTCCAGGGCAGCGTCGTGCAGGCCTTGCCCGACTCGTCGAGCCAGCTCTCGGGCTGCATCGCGCTGCCGCTCTTGCCGGGGCGCCGCCACACGTACAGCGGCCGGCGCGCCCAGCGCTCCGAGGCGTATTTGCCGATCTGTCCGTCGCCGGCCTCGTCGCCCCACAGGCCGTTGCGATCGAGCTGTCGTTTCTCCTCCGCGGCCAGGGCGCGCCGCGGGGAGAACGTCTTGCTCTCCCTGCCGATCTCCAGGCGGTGGACCATCGAAAGCGGGAAGCTCTGGGCCGTTCGGTTGTGGACCGATCGAACGACCAGGCGCGGCGCGTTGGGATGCACGAACAACACCTCGCAGTTCGTCTCGACGCCGTTGACGAACGTCACCGTCCCCGGGCCCGCCCCGACCGCCCCGGACAAAGCCAGTACCGTCCCCACCGCCAGCGCCGCGCCGGTCAGCGGTCTATGCAGCGCATACGCTGGGTGTTTTCCTGTCGCCGATACGACAAGGCGCAACTGTAGTAATCTCATTCCTGCTCTCGCTGCATGTTTGGGGGGTCACTGCCGGCCATCCCGGCAAACGTCGGGCCATGGGCTACTGATGCCAGTAGAACAGGTCGCGGCTGCCCAGATAGCCCGCGAAGGAGTGGTTGCTCGCGTCCAGCGGGTCCTGGTAGTACCCGTCCGGGCGGGACCCCATATGCCCGTCTCCCCAGAGGATGTTCTGGTAGCCGGGCAGGTCGGGGTCGTCGCCGTCGTGGTTCCACTGGTCGTCGCGGATGACATCCGCGCCGAGGATCAGATCGCTCGGCCGGTCGTCGCTCAGATTGACGATGGGCCGCGGGATGCGGTCGTCCTTCGTCCAGGGGCACAGGTCCTTTTCGTCCCAGTCGTTGCCGTCGCCCTGCCCGCCGAAGTAGGTGTTGCCCTTGGCGACCACGCCGCCGACGAGCAGGTAGTCGGCCGTCAGCCACGTGCCGCGGTATCCGGGGCTGGCCTCGGGCACGTCGTCGTCGCTGGGGCAGTCCAGGGCACGGCGGACCAGCCCGTACTCGCGGTAGGTATCCCAGCTCGTCCCGCAGCGCCGCCAGCCCGGGCCCGTGTTGTGATTGTACATGTCGGTGATGTCGTCGAACTCGCCCATGGGCGTCGGGCTGTAGCCGGACGGTTCGGCCGGGTAGCCGCCGGCGACGCCGTCCAGGCCCGAGGCGCCCAGCCGGACGACGGGCATGACGCGGGAGAACCACTGGTCCCAGTGGAAGGCGGCCGGGACGTATCCGTCTTGCTCCGCGGCGAATTGCTGGCCGGCCAGGCCGATGGTCCGCAGGTTCGATGCGCATACCGCCCGGCGGGCCAGGTCCTTCGCCCGACTGAGCGACGGCATCAGAATCGTCACCAGCAGGGCGATGATCGCGATCACGACCAGAAGCTCGATCAGTGTAAAAGCATTTCCACGTCGGCTCACAGCACACCCGTACTCTGCGCGGAGGGCCCTCGCCGCGGCGAGGGCCCTCCTTTCGCGCTTCCGATACTCCGGGCCGCATTCCCGCCGCCACGCGCGGCGACGGCCCGTCTGTTTGTCTCTACGGTCGGCCTACGACCGCCGCCGCCGGCGAATCAGCAGGCCGACGCCGCCCAGACCCAGCATAACCATCGTCGCGGGTTCGGGCACGACGTTCAGCACGCCGGTGCCGCGGAAGTAGTCGTTATTCGTGTACGTCGCGCCGCTGCCGGTGGCGCCCCAAGTGCCGAGCGCCTGGGCGACGCCGTCAAAGTACAGGCCGCCGATCGTCTCGTTCACGCCTTCATCAAGCTGAACCAGCGAGTACTTGGTGACGGGGCCTTCACCGAGATCAACCACCGCGTTCGTGAGATAGAGGCTCGCCGTGTCGGCGATCGTGTCGGTCGTCCCGCCCACGATGCGGATGTTGGCGTTTTCATCTTCCAGCGTCACGTCGCCGCTGCCCACACACCCGTCGGCCGCGAAGTCCGTGGACCACAGGTTCGAACTACCGTGCGAGACGACCGTCCCGCCGCTGTAATCGTTCGCCGCGCCGATCGTCAGCGAGGTCGAGAGTGAGGACGGGGTGCTGCTCCGCTCGTTCCGCCAGGTGACCTGATAGCTCCCGCCGCTCTCGGTGATCGTGCCGTCATAGGTCACTGAGCGGTTCCCCGCGGAGCCCATCATGGCATTTCCTTCAAGCGACACGGAGTTGCTGTATGTCCCGTTCTGACTCATGCGGAAGGAGCCGGCCTGGAGGGCCACGTTGGCACTGCCGACGCCGCCGTCGTCAATGGTCAGGTCGCCGGCCTCGATGACAACGTTCGCTAGCGCCGTGCCGACGTCGCCGGGGTCCAGGTCGAGGCGCCCGTCGCCCTTCTTCGTAAGCGTCTTCCCGGCACCGCTGATCACACCGGTGATCTTCAGGTTCCCGCTCGTATCTTCCGCCCAATCGACTGTCAGGTCATCGTCCAGCGTCACATCCACGTTGATGTTGTTGCCACGCGAGCCCATCGTGAGCATCGCTCCGCTGCCGCTGTTGTCAAAGACCAGCGAGCCGCTCGTCCCCACGTTGAGGTTGATCGTGTCACCCGTGTTCGTGAACGTGATCGTGCCAACGGTGATCTCTATGTTGAGATCAATGTTCTGCGAGCCGCCGCCCGAGGGCTCGGGGAACGCCGCCGCGGCGCCGACGGCATCGGGGTACGTGGTGTCCCAGTTGTCGTCGTTGTCCCAGTCCTGCGTGCCGTCGGGCGCCGTGAACGTCGCCGCGCCGGCCGTGCCGACGAGGCACAGCAGGGCCGCCATCGCCAAACCAAGTGTTGCCTTCTTCATCGTCCTGCTCCTTCCTGCAAAAGCTCTACGAAACCTCTACTTCCAAGGTGTCTCGGGCGACCGTCGCCCGAATCCTCTGTTCAGTTCGTTTTGTCCCGCGGCGCGGGGCCGCAGGTTTCGCCTTCCAGTTGTCTCGCGGCGGGGACGGCCCGCGACGGCAGCGGCTTCAGCGGCGCCGCGAGCTTGTCGATCAGCAGCTCGACGGCCGCCCGCCCGACTTCGCGCTCCGGAACCCGCAGCGTCGCGATCTGTCGTCCGCCGACCATGCAGACGGACTCGCCGATGCCGGCCAGCGACAGGTCCTCCGGCACGCCGAGCCCCGCCAGTTCGGCCTCGAAGAGCACGACGCCGAGATGGTCCGGCGAATAGCCCGTAAAGGCCGTCGGGGCGTCGGGGGCCGCCAGGATCTCCCGGCAGCGGGCGCGGGCGCGGTGCCCCGGCCAGATCCGCTCGTCGTCCTGGATGATTCGCGGCGCCAGCCCCGCTTCGCGCAAAGCGGCGACGTATCCGGCCTCGCGGTCGCGCCGGCTGTAATGGGCCGTGTCCATCTCGCACCGGCCGACCGTGAAATCGACGTACGCGATCCGCCGATGCCCCAGGCGGATCAGGTGCTCGGCGACTTGCCGGGCGAGGCCGAAGTCGTCGGGGTGAACGCAGTCGTGCTCGCCCTTGGCATTAACCCACACGGCCGGGTGACGCGACTGCCGGATCAGGTCGATCATCTTGCCGGGGATGTGGTCGGTGTAGTTGACGAGCATGCCGTCGCAGCACCACTCGCGGAGGATCTTCGGGACGAAGCCCTGGTCGGTCAGCTTGTCGTCGGGCAGCTTCACGACGGAGAGTTGCAGCTCGCGCTCGGTGAGGGCGTCGTGGATGCCGGTCAGCAGGCTGTCAGGCAGATAGCTGCGGCCGTAGTTGGTCGAGAGCATCAGGGCAATGCTGCCGAACCGCCCGAGCTGCATGGCGCGGGCGGCCGCGTTGGGGCGGTAGCCGTGCTGCGCCGCCAGCGACCGGATGCGCTTGGCGGTGGTCTTGCCGACGGAGGGGTGCCCCTTGAGGGCGCGCGTCACCGTCTCGCGCGCAACGCCCGCCAGTTTGGCCAGATCCTGCTGGGTGAGGTTCTCGATCTCAGGCACGACAGGCTCTCTTCTCGACGCAACCGCTCTGATTCAGGGTCACAGCGACATCGCACGAGTGATGTCACACGTGTGATTATATGCGGGTTCCCCGTCCTGTCAAGCGCGAAATATCCGAGTTCTGCCCTTCTCCGGGAGAAGCTCCCCCCAGATAGGCCAATCCACCCGCGGCCGTCAGGCGCGCCTAAGTTCTTGGCAAGAAGTCAGTTGAGTCTGGAACCCCCGCAGTAGTCCGGGCGGTCGGCCCAGCGGGCCACGTTGCTGAGGATTGCTTCAGAATCCGCGTACGCCTCGCGGAGCAGCTTGTGGTAGGCGCACTCCTCAGCGGAGCGCAAGCCGGCGGCCGGGTGGTCGGCGGCATAGTCCTTCGCCCCTTCCGCCGGCAGAAAGCGGTCCAGCCCGCGCGACAGCAGATCGACGGTGCCGCTGCCCTCGTCGAACTGGGCCTTCACGCGCCAGACGATCTCCGGCGGCAGCAGGTCCTCGAACGCCTTGCGGAGGATCCACTTCTCGCGGAGCCGCCCCCGCTCGTCGCGGCACAGCTTCAGCCGGGCGGGCACGGTCTGGGCGAGTTCGATCAGCTCGGTATCCAGGAACGGCACGCGCCCCTCGATGGAGTGCGCCATGGTCAGGCGGTCCACGCGCTGCAGGTTCACGTTGTGCAGCGAGCAGACGCTGCGGCGAAGCTCCTCGTGCAGCACGTCGTCGCTCGGCACGTCGCGGTAGTACGTGTAGCCGGCGAACAGCTCGTCGGCGCCCTCGCCGGTGAGAATGACCTTCACGTGCTCGGCCGCCAGCCGCGAGGTGAAGTAGCAGGGGATGGCGCTGCGGACGAGGTCCTGGTCGTACGACTCAAGGTGATAGACGATCTCAGGGAGCTTCTCGAGCACCTCCTCGACGGTGAAGACGTACTCGTGGTGGATGGTGCCGAGATGCTCGGAGACGACCCTCGCGGCCGCGAGGTCGTCGCTGCCTTCGATGCCGACGGAGAACGTGTGCAGCTCGCCGAGGCCGCGCTTGGCGAGCGCGGCGATGATGCTCGAATCCAGCCCGCCCGACAGGAACGCCCCCAGCGGCACGTCGCTCATCAGGCGCTTCTCGACGGCCCGCTCGACGGCCGCGCGGATGCGGGCGCAGTGATCCTCGACGCCGCGCTCCTCCGGCCGGCGGTCGGGCACCTCGTAGAACCGGCGGAACCCAAGCCGCGAGTGGTACCATGCCCCCGGCGGGAACTCGGCCACCCGCCGCGCGACGCCGGCCATCGCCTTCAGTTCCGAGCCGAACACGCAGCCTTCCTCGCGCAGCCCGATGTACAGCGGCTTGATGCCGATGGGGTCGCGGGCGAGGTACAGATCGTCGCCATCGGCGACGGCGAAGGCGTACATGCCGTCGAGCCGCTCGGCGACGCCCGTGGCGCAGTCCTCCCACAGGTGCAGGACGGATTCGGTGTCGCTGCGCGTGCGGAAGCGGTGCCGCCCGGACAACTCCTTCCGCAGCCGCGGGAAATTGTAGATCTCGCCGTTGCCAACGATCGCCCGCCGCCGGTCGCCCGAATAGATCGGCTGGTTGCCGCCGGCCGGGTCCATGATCGACAGCCGCCGGTGCCCCAGCGTGCCGTGCCCGTCCGTCCGCACGCCGTCGGCGTCCGGGCCGCGATGCGTCAGCCGGCGCATCATCTCCCCGACGGTTTCCCGCTCCTCGCGCCCCCAGATACCCACAATGCCACACATCGGTAGAACTCTCCTTCGCGTTGATCCGCTCGTCCGGCGGCCGGGGGCTACTTGCCCGGGTCCCAGCGGCCGACGAGCGTCTCGAAATGCAGGCCCGGGAACTCCTGCTTGAACAGCCGGTAATACCACAGTTCCTTCGGCGAGTTCAGCCGGTAGCCGCCCTCGGTGTTCCGCGTCTGCTCGTTGAACTCGACGCCGTCGAGCCTATCCTGGGCGACTTCGTCCATGCGACCGTCGGTGCCCGTCCCGGCCGCGAAGCGGAGCTTCACCCGCCGGTAGATGCTGTCCGGCAGCAGGTCCCGGAACGCCTCGCGCAGAATGTGCTTCTCGATCCACTCGCCCTGCCCGCCGTCGTGGATCTTCCAGCGGACGGGGAGTTGCTGGGCGAGCGCGATGACCTCCGTGTCGATAAACGGCGTGCGGTAGGTGATGCCGTTGCCCATCATGGCCCGGTCGAGCCGCTGCAGCGCGGTGTTGTAGGCGACGGCGATGAGGCGGTGCATCATGTCGAGCCGCTTCGCCTCGGTGGGCAGGTCCTTGAGCAGGTGATAGCCGCCGAACAGCTCGTCGCCGCCCTCGCCGCTGAGGATACAGTTGGTGAACTCACGGGCCTTGCCCGAGGCGAACAGGTTGCTGATCGTCCCGCTGACGCAGTCCTCGTCGAACGATTCCAGCACGCGGACCGCCCGCTGCACCGACGCGGCGATGTCGTCCAGCGTGTACAGGTGGATGTGGTGCTCGGCGCCGAGGTGCTGGGCCACGATCTTGGCGTTCTCCACGTCCGGGGCGCCTTCCATGCCCACCGTGACCAGCGGCATGCGATGCCCGAGTTCGTACGCCGCCACCGCGTTGATCGAGCTGTCGAGCCCGCCGCTCAATAGGCACGCGCCGATGGCGCCGTCGTCGAGGCGGCGCTTGACGGACCGCATCAGCGTGTCGCGCACGGCCGCCACGCCCGACTCGAAGTCCGCCGGCACGGTGACGTCCGGGTATCGGGCGACGTACCCCGCCAGCCCGGAACGGCTGGACATCGTGGTCGCGGGCGGCAGGTCCTCGATGGTCTCGGCGAGCCCGACGAGGGCCTTGATTTCGGACGCGAAGCACAGGTCGCCGTCGGCCATGGCGCCCCAGTAGAGCGGGCGGACGCCGACCGCGTCGCGGGCGAGCAGCAGCTCGTCGCCGTCGCGGATCGCGCACGCGAAGACGCCCTGCAGGTGGGCGGCGAACGTCCGCCCGTGCTCGCGGTAGAGATCGAGGGCGACCTCGGCGTCGCTCCGCCCGTCGGCGCGGTCGTTGTAGATCTCGCCGTCGAACAGCACGGCCGTGCCGTCGCGTTGAGCGAACCCGCTGCCCCGCGCGGGCGAAAGGTCGGGCGCGCCCACGCCGGCGTTCAGCGGCCCCTCGGCGTACGTCTGCCGACGGTCCGCCCCGCGATGGGCGATGGCCTCCAACATCCGCTGGGTGCGGGCATCGTCTCCGTGCTCTCCGAACGTTCCGGCAAGGCCTGCCATGCCTGGTCCTGTCCTTCCGCTTGAGTTACTTCCGCTTGTCGACTTCCAGAATGCCCACCAGCCCGTGGGCGGCGCCCTGCCCGCGCTGCAGGTTCGTCACCAGGTAGCGCAGGGCGTAGCCGAGTTGCGGCTCGATGATGTTCTCGCGCGGCAGGCCGTAGCCCAGCCAGCCGATGCCCTGCACCACCAGCCGCATGCGCCCCATCATGTCGCGAAGCGCATCGGGGTACGAGCCCGGCACCGTGTCCGGTTCCTCGACGAACGCCCGCTTGTCCTCGTCGTACTGCTCGAGCAGGTGCTGAACGTAGTGCACCAGCTCGTTCCAGCACATCTGCAGATGCTCGAAGTAGTCGTTCAGGAACGCAAAGCCCGGCTTGGGGGAGTAGTCGAGCAGCAGCGAGTCGAGGTCGGTGCGGCGGTTCATCTCGTGCAGCGAGTTGACGGCCGCCCGGAGCGGCTGGGCGTGGGCGTTGTATTCCTGCGTGTCCATGTGCCGCCCGGTCAGCACCGAGCGGTCGAAGAACGCAAGCGGGCGGATCTCCACGCCGGCGCGGCGGCCGGCCTCGGCGATGATGTGCTCGGCCTCGGGGCGGCTCATCAGGCGCAGCGTGAGGTGCTGAAGCTCGTCGCGGCGGCGTTCGCGCTCGGTCGGCTCGTAGATGTACGAGACGACGTAGTCCATGTTCAGCAGTTCCTCCGGCGTGTCGGTCCAGAGATTCTGCCACTCGTAGGAATAGCGCCCCAGCCAGTCGCAGACGACGATGCAGTAATTCTCGACGCGCTCGGCGATCTCGGCGAGCAGGGAGATGGCCGTCTCGTCGTCGTTGTGATGCGAGAACGTCCCGAACGAGGAGAAGTACAGGTCGTAGGGCTTCTCGCCGGGCGCGATGGGCAGCCCCCGGGTGAAGTCGCCGGTTTCGAAGACCATCTTGGGATCGTGGCCGTAAATGGCCTGTGCCTGTTGGCGGAGGTCTTCGTTCAGGTCGATCCCTTTGTACAGCCCCACCACCTCCCGGCTGAGCAGCAGCACCTCCGACTGTTTCAGGTCCGCGTCGCGCTGTCGGGCGCCCGCCAGCAACTCGAAGCCGTCCGCGCTGCCGCAGCCGAGGTCCAGAATCCGCAGCCGGCGCATCAGCGAGCGGCTCCGCCCGATCAGCTTTACCAGGTGCGGCCGGAGGAAATGCCGCGTAATCTCGTCCTCCCAGTAGAGGCGGACGTTGTCGTACTTGCCGATGAGGCCCGATTTCTTGTCGTACAGTCCGCTCTTGACGGCCTCGGTGTAGGCGGGCATCTGTTCGTCAGCGGCTGGGGTAGTCATGCGGGGCTCCCTTCGTCAAACCTGGAGTGTCGCCGGCAGCACGCCGGGGATCCGCTCCTCGATGTCGCGGCGAACGTCTTCGGACAGCGGCTTCCGTGGGCGGTCGAGGATCTCGCGGTACCGCTCGTGGGCGGCGCGGAGGGCGCCGTTCGACTCGTGCTCCAGCGGGTAGCGGACGTACACGTCCTCGCGCGTGGGCAGCGGGATGTGGTACATGAACGTCTTGTGGCTGCTGGCCATCACCTCTCGCACGACGGCGAGGACCTTCTCGCGCCCGGCCTCGGTCACGTCCGGGTCTTTGAGCGTGCGCTTGACGAGGCCGATGTGGGCGTCGTCCATCACCGCCTGCTCCGGGCAGAACACGTTGGTCCGCTCCAGCAGGCCGAAGGCGTAATGGATGTACTGGGCGCCGCTGCGCGGGACGGTCAGGTACGTCAGCAGCTTCTCGACGGTGGCCTGGATGCCCGGCTGCTCGACGTCGGCGACGCCGCAGGTCGAGTAGCACGGCAGCCCGTAAAAGCGGGCCATCTGGGCGCAGTCGATGTTGTAGTGCACGAACTCCGGCGCGCCGTACATGTCGTTCAGGTTGTCCAGCCGCGTGCGGACCGGCACCGCGCCGTACAGCACCGGCGCCCCCGGCGAGACGAGCTGCGTGATCATCACGCCCGCCAGCAGCTCCGCGTTGATCTGCGCGACCATGCCGAACTCGTCGAACGCGCCCGTCGCCCCGCCCATCGGGCAACTCGAAATCACCACCGGCACCCGCCGCCGGCTGATCTCGATGAGCTTGGCGGCCGTGTCGTCCACGATCTGAAGCGGGCTCTTCACCACGCACGTGATGAACGACAGCACCGGGTTCTCCTCGAACGCCTTCTCGCCGCCGGCGATGATCTGCCCGAGGCGGATGACGTCGTCGAGGGCCTCCAGCGTGGTCAGCCCCGCCTGCACGTGCTTGGTGATGTTGTTCAGGCTGGCGAGGTACTTGTTGACGTCCTTGTTGGCCTCGGTGACCTCTTTGTCCTGGATGTTCACGCAGCGGATGAAGAAGTCGAGGTTCTCGAGGTTCTCGCACAGATGGGCGGCGCGGCACAGCCGCTCGATGCTGCCCGGCCGGCGCGTGAACGTCGGTGTGTCTCCGTCGTACGACACATCCAGCCAGACGTTGGTCTCGCTGCCGCTGCCGAAGCGCACCCGCGGCTCGGCGGCGTCGAGGATCAACCGGTTGTCCGGGTCGCGGGCGCCCAGGACGATCCGGGACGGGGCGGAATCGAGGGCCCTATCCAGCACCTGGGCCGGCACGCGGATGCGCCGGCAGCCGTCGGCGTCCTCGACCGTCGCCCCGGCCTTGAGGAACCGCTCGGTCACGTCCGCGTTGTAGCTGAGCAGCCCCGGGTCCTCGAGCAGCTCGCGGCTGACGCCGTCGATCACGCGAATCTGCTCGTCCGACAGCCGCCGCTCGGGACGAACTACGACGCCTTCGCGCTGCCCGGCTTGGGTTTCGGTCACCATGTTCAGACAGCTCCTTCTCTCAGGCGGCGGGGGCGGCGCCGATGATCTCGTCGTACGTGTCCAACAGGCGCTTGCGGAGGCCGGGGTCGAGCTTCGATTCCGGCTCGGCCGCCCGAAGCGCCGCCACAAAGCGCTTCGCCCGCGCCAGGGCGTCGTCATCCAGCTTCATCTGCTCGCGCGATTCGCGGTTGGCCAGCGTCGGGACGAAGAACTCGCTTCGCATGTGTCGCAGCGTGTGCTCCTCCATGAGATAGTCCCGGCCGGGGCCTTTCCGGACCATCATCTCCAGGCCCAGCGTGTCGTCATCGACCTCGATGCCGCGAAGCACGCGCTGGCACATGCCGAGGATCTCGTTGTCGATCACCAGTTTCTCGTACGAGACCGTAAGGTCCGCCTCCATCAGCCCGGCGATGTCGTGGATGTAGTTCGCCCCGCTCATCGCCACCAGCAGGCTCGACATCGCCGATTCGTACGCCGCCTGCACATCGACCGCCTTGGCGTCGGTCGTGCCGCCGGTCGAGTACATCGGAATCCGGAAGTGCTGGGCCATCTGTGCGACGGCCGCGTTGATCATCGCACGCTCGATCGGGCCGCCCAGGTGCCCCATGCTGCGAAGGTCCGGAATCGACCCCACGCCGCCGCAGATGCCGGGCGCGCCCTGGTTGACGGCCTGGACCATGGCGATGCCGGCGAGCGTCTCGGCCGTGTGGGTGAGCACGTTTCCCGCCAGCGTGATCGGCGCCGTCGTGCCGCAGATCGGCTCGGTGGGCACGACCACGGGCAGGCCGCGCTGGGCGAGGTAGCAGCTCTTCTCGCCGTAGTGGTCGTCGATCTTGAACGGGCTGATGACGAGCGTGATGAACGAGACGAACGGCCGCTCGCGCAGGGCGTCGGCGCCGCCGGCGATTTCCTCGGCCAGGCGAACCACGCGCCGGCAGCCGGTCATCGAATAGACACCGCCCATGACGTGCTTGGTCGTGTGGTCGAGGGCGTGGAAGAACCGGTTGGCGTCGATGTGATCGCGGTCGCGGATGTCGTGGGGGAAGACGTTGATCGTGAACACGTGGATGTGCTCGAGCGCTTCCACCATGCGGGCGTTGAGGATGACGTCCTCGACGGTGGACTTGCGGCGCTTCCCGCTGTCGGGGTCCAGCACATAGATCGCCGTGCCGCCCGTGCCGTAGTGCACCTTGCTTTCGGTGAGCACGGCGTCGTACCGCTCGTCGCGCGCGTGCAGCGTGATCGACGACGGGTTCGACGCGACCGCGTCCTCGACGAGCCCGCGCGGCAGCCTGCACACGCGCGTGGCCTCGTCGACCTCGGCGCCGGCGGCCTTGAGGGCCTCAAACGCCGTTTTGGAGTACACCGCCACGCCGCCGCGCGCGAGCACGTCCAGCGCGGCGTCGGCCACCTGCTTGACGGCCGCCTCGTCGAGCGGCTTGTACAACTGGGCGGCGATCCCCGGCTGTTGATGCCTCAGTCTGTCCACGTCGGTGTCCTTTTCGTCGGATTGTCAAGGCGCCGCCCGCGGGGCCGGTGTCCGCCGGCCGGGCAATGCCATCCCGCGCGGCGAAATCCACCGCCAGCCGAGCGGTCTGAGAACGACTTGCCCGCCGCGGGTGGCATCCGCCAGGTCACGCTGGTTGTTTGTGTGGGTTATGGGGGGCCAAAAGCCCGAGGTTCACGCATGTGGAGAGCCCCATCTCCGGCAGCGGTCATGCGCTGAGGCCCGATAGCATAAGCGACTTCCGCCTCGTTTGCCACCCCTTTTGGCGGCATGGGAGAGGCCCGCCGAAGCCCGGACCGCGCTGCGGCCGCTCAAATCAAAGCCCCCGCCGACAAGGGGCGGAGGCTAAGTGCTTTCCAGGCAGCATGTTGTGGTTCTTCAGCCGATGAAGTTGATCAATGGCTCGGGGCGGTCCACGCCGGGTACGAGCGCCGGGCGCTCCACCCAGGGCGCCACGCTGGCCACGCCCGCCAGGTCCATCCAGTGCTGCAGCCGCGCGGGCTTCAGGTTCCACGTCATGTGGAAGTGGTTGGCGGGGGCGTACTGCTTATACTCGGGCATCGTGGCGTATTTGGGCACGACCCAGGTGTGCGGCCAGGTGGGCGTGGAGGTGTTCGCCACGGCCTGGGCGAGCTTGGCGGGCATCTCGGTGGTCTCGGCCTCGTCCCAGATGAGGCTGAACCGGTCGGCGTCGAAGCCGTACGCCATGCGGGCGGCGATCCCCTCGATGCCGCCGGGCGTCATGAAGGTCACGCTGTTGCCGCCGCCGGGGAAGTAGAACTCATCCGCCAGCGGCATGGCCACGCCCTGCATGCACTTGCTCATGGACGCTCCCGGCTTGGCGGCCCAGTTGAAGCTCGCCGAGCCCGAGTTGTCGCCGTCGACGAACCCGCGCGTCGCCCACAGGTCTTTCTTGCCGTGCTTGACGCCGAGCGACTTGGCGAGCTTCTGGATCTCCCACGGCTCCCACACCTTGCGGAAGTCCATGAACAGCGGCGGATTGCCGCCCGACAGCCACGTCATGAACAGCATCGTCAGCAGCCCCTGCACGTCCGCCTCCGTGGCGTAGGGTACGGGGGCCTTCGCGCCGTTGTGGTCGAACGTCGAGTTGAACAGGCTCTCCATGGCGTCCGCGACCGGCATCGGAATCCCGCGCCGGTCGGAGCCCCACTCGAGCTGGCTCATGAACCCGCCGCCCAGGGCGTTCAGTTCCGCCATCAGGTCGCGGATGATGAGGTACATCCCCAGCGATTGGTTGAACCGCTCGCTGTCGGCGTCGTCGCGAAGCTCCAGCCGCTTGCCCACGTGGCGGTCCACCCAGCCGCGCAGCTTCTTGAGCTCCTTGGCGTCGTACGACTCTTTGTTGAGCATGTCGGCCAGCAGCTTCATGTCCAGCCGCGTGATCTCCAGCCCGAACGCCCGGCGCGTCGCGATCACGTGCGCCATCGCCGTCTCCATGCCCATCGAGTCGTGGCCGAAGACGACGACGCGGCGGCCCTTGAGCCCGGCGCAGGTCAGCGCCGCGTAGCACCAGTCGATGAGCGCCTCGGTCGTGGCGTCGGTCATCTTGGGGGTCTGCCCGGTGTCGGGCCAGGTGCCGACGTTCAGCGCCGCCAGGCGGCCCATCTGCGCCAGCGCCCCATTGACGGCGTGGGCGTACACGACGCCCGGCTTCGGCCCCGAGTTGCCGCACGTGATGTTGACGGGTACGTCGTCGGGGAAGTGGCTCAGCAGACTGATCAGCGTCAACTGCGGAAACGCCCACGTGTCGGGCGCGACGACGATCGCGTCCACGCCGGCCGCCTTGAACTGCTGGGCGACGATGTCCGCCTGCTGCTCGCCGTCAATCAGCACCGGCGACCACACAACGTCCACCGGCGTGCCGTCCGGCATGCACACGCCGCCGGCGACGGTCTCGGCCACCATCTCGATGATGTTCACGCACCGCTCGCGTGATTCCTTGTCGATCCGTGGGTCGCTGGTCGCACAAACGCCGAACGTTACGGCCTTGGCCTTGGCCGTCCGTGAGGCCGCCAGTCTCTTCGCCTTCGCCATGGGAAAAGCTCCTCTCGTCAGTGATGTCGTTTCGCCGCCCGCGGGCCTTGCCGAGGGGGCGGTCCATCTTACCCCTCGCCGGCGGCGGCGCACAAGCGCCCGATACCTTCGGCGCGCAGCACCACCATGCGCGGGGCCGCCGCGATGAGAAGCTCAGTGTGTACGTGCCCCCGTGAGGTCGCCTACCAGCGCCGTCCGCCGCCGCCCCGCCCGCCGCGTCCGCCCCGTCCGCCGCCGCCGCCGCCCTCGGCCCGCGGGCGCGCTTCGTTCACGGTCAGCGCGCGCCCCTCGAGATCCGAGCCGTTCAGGGCGTTGATGGCCGCCTGCGCCTCGTCGTCGTTGTTCATTGTGACGAAGCCGAACCCGCGCGACCGACCCGTCTCGCGGTCCGTCACGATCTTGGCCTCGTCGACCGTGCCGTGCTCGGAAAACAACTCGGTCAGCCCGTCTTCGTTCGTCGCGTACGACAAATTGCCTACGTAAATCCTCATGCCGATTCTCCAAGGGCAGTGTCCGCGATCGGCCTGAGTCCTACGAGGCATCTACCGTCGGGAGCACTTCCACGTTCACCCTAAGAGTATCCGCCGGGCGGACGAATGCAAGAATTCCGTGCGGGCTTTTTGCCCCCCCCTGGCGGGCCCGAAACAGCAGGCCGGGATTCCCGGCTTGCGCGAATCCCACGGAACGTGCGCGGTGCCGGGAGGAGAAGGCCGGTTTGTGGGATCCCCGAGTCCGTGCAGCCCTGCTCTCTGCCCGGCTTCGCCGACGGCCGGCATAGAATGACCGCGAGCAGGTAACCGTGGCCCCAACGGAAAGGATCAATCGATGGCCTTCACGCTGCAACTCGGCGAAGCCGCCCCGGACTTTGCGCTGCCCGGCATCGACGGCAAGACGTACGGCCTGTCGGACTTCGCGAACGCGAAGCTGCTGGTGGTGTTCTTCACGTGCAATCACTGCCCGTTCGTCGTCGGCAGCGAGGACCGCATCCTCCGGCTGGACGACGCCTACCACCCCAGGGGCGTCGATTTCGTCGGCATCAACTCCAACGAGACCGACCACCACCCCACCGACGACGTGCCCCACATGAAGCAACGCGCCCAGCAAGAGGGCATCCACTACCCGTACCTCCGCGATGAGTCCCAGGACGTCGCCAAAGCCTACGGGGCACTGCGCACGCCGCACTTCTATGTCTTCGACGCCGACCGCAAGCTTCGCTACACCGGCCGGCTCGACGACAACCCGCGCGACGAAAGCCAGGCCACCACGCGCGAACTCGCCGGCGCCCTCGACGCCCTGCTCGACGGCCGCGAGCCGCCCACGGCCGTGACCAACCCCATCGGCTGCAACGTCAAGTGGAAGGACCAGGAAGAACACTGGATGCCGCCCGAGGCGTGTGACCTGGTCTAGCCGACGGGCGGCGGGCCGGCGGATCGGTGTCTCCGTGGATCGGCCCGGCTGATGAGAGAGATCGACGCGGCGATCCCCGCCTGGCCGATTGACTGGCGACGGCCGTCGGTCCTGTCGGCGTGGTTGCTTGCCCCTTCGGGCCTCGCAGCCCACGGCACACATCCCGCCCGTCCTGTCCTCCGGTCCGCTCCCGGCATCGCTGACGGCTGAAGGCTGATGGCTTGCCCTGAGCGGAGTCGAAGGGCTGATGGTTGCTTCCCCCCTCCCGTCCGCCAGACTCCTCAAGAATTTCGTTGGAGCTATTGAATTGGTCTGTTATATAATCGAATAACAGCCGGCGCCCGTTGAGGGGCGCGGGGCTCTTTGGCAATCGCAGACGCCGAGCGGTCAGCATTCAGCCTTCAGCGGTCAGCCCGCAGCGGCCGTGCCCTCAGGCCACAGGCCTCAGACCTCAGGCCTATGCGGGCCTTTCCCCTTGACGCACCCACCCAAGCGCGCGGCGCACACGCGAAGTCGCAAGTGGCTTTTTGGCAAGGAGTTACGCAGAACTGCTTGTTCAAGCTTGTTCAATCTTGCACAAATACGGCCAAGAACGAACAAGGGCCACCAAGAACGCCCATGGCGCGCAAGAATGGACAAGCACGAACAAGAAGCCGCGCCCGCGGCGTCCCCGACGGCGGCGGAACACTGGGGGGGCCGGTCCCTACTCCCCGGTCCCCGCCCCCTTCTGCTCCCGCAGCTTGCGGGCCCAGTCGAGGTATCTGGCGATGTGCTTCTCGTACCCGCGGTCGGTGGGCGTGTAGTAGGTCTTTTCGACGCCGAGGTAGTCCTGGTCGGGGCTGACGCCGCCGGCGAAGTCGTGGCTGTACTGGTAGCCGACGCTGTGGCCGTACTGCCGCTTCATCCCCGGGTGCGGGGCGTTGCGCAGGTGCTTGGGCACGGGCACTGTGCGGTCGTCCTTGACATCCGCCATCGCCTGCCAGACGGCCATCGCGGAGGCGTTCGACTTGGGCGCGCACGCCATATAGACGGCCGCCTGCGCGAGCGTGAGCTGACACTCGGGCATGCCGATCCGCTCGGTGATGTCGTACGCGGCCGCGGCGACGGAGATCGCACGCGGGTCGGCGTTGCCGATGTCTTCGCTGGCGAGGATGGCGATGCGGCGGGCGATGAATCGCGGATCCTCGCCGGCGGTGAGCATGCGGGCGAGCCAATAGACGGCCGCGTCGGGGTCGCTGCCGCGCATCGACTTGATGAACGCGCTGATGGCGTCGTAGTGGAGGTCGCCGGCGCGGTCGTACCGGACGGCCTTGGCCTGGATGGATTCCTGGGCGACAGCGAGGTCGAAGGTGATTCGCGACTCGCGATTCTTCATTCGCGATTCATCGCGGGCCTGGCTGCGGACGCCGACCTCGAGGGCGGTCAGGGCCCGGCGGGCGTCGCCGTCGCTGATGGTGGCGAGGTGCTCGAGGGCGTCGTCGGCCGCCTCGACGTTGTACCGCCCGAGGCCGCGCTCCTCATCCGCCAGCGCCCGGCGCAGCAGGCGGACGATGTCCGCCTCACCGAGCGGCTCGAAGCGGAAGATCGTCGAGCGGCTCAGGAGCGGAGAGTTGATCGTGAAGAACGGGTTCTCCGTCGTCGCCCCGATGAGCAGGATCGTGCCGTTCTCGACGTCATTGAGCAGCACGTCCTGCTGGGCCCGGTTGAAGCGGTGCAGCTCGTCGATGAACAGCACCGTCCGGTTGGCCGTCGCCGCCAGCGTCGCGCGGGCCCGCTCGGCGATCTCGCGGATGTCCTTAACGGACGCCGACGCCCCATTGAGCTCGTGGAACTCGCACTCGAACGTGCGGGCGACGAGGTGGGCGAGCGTCGTCTTGCCGCTGCCCGGCGGGCCGTGGAACACCAGGCTCGACAGCCGCCCCGCCTCCAGCATCCGGCGGAGCATCTTGCCCGGGCCGAGGAAATGCTCCTGCCCGACGATCTCGTCGATCGTCCGCGGCCGCATGCGGACCGCCAGCGGCGCGTGCGCCGCCGCGGCCGCATCCTCGGATTCGCGAAAGAGGTCCATGCCGAACGCATTATACTGATGCATCGTCCCCCCCGCGAAGAGCGCAGCCAATGAACGGACGCGAGAGTGACATCCTGATCCTCGGTGGGGGGTTCGCGGGGCTGGCGGCCGTGGATGAACTGTGGCGGCGCGAGCGGGCGGGCGTGTCGGTGCGGCTGATCGACCGGCTCGCCCAGAGCGAGTTCTCGCCGCTGCTGCCGGACATGATCTCGGGGCGCGTGCGGGCGGGGCACGTGCGGTTCCCCATCGAGCCGTTCTGCCGCGGGCGGGGGGCGGAGTTCACACGGGCAGAGGCGAAGGCCATCGACCCCGCGGCCGGCGCGGTCGAGACTGCGGCCGGGACGTTTCGCGCGGAGCAGATTCTCGTCGCGCTCGGCTGCGAGACGAACTACTTCGGCGATCAGGAACTGCCGCGGCGGACGGTGGGGCTCAAGCGCGTGGACGAGGGGCTGGCGATTCGTCGGCGGGCGGAGGCGGCGCTTTCGTCCGGGACCGGCCCGGCGGCGCTGCTTGTTGTCGGCGGCGGGTACACGGGTATCGAGGCCGCCAGCCATCTGGCAGACCTATGCCGCCGACGGACCGGGCTGCGGTTTGCCCGTCTGCGGACGGCGGCGCGCATCCTCGTCGTCGAGAAGGCGAGCGACATCCTCGGCAGCGTCTCGCCGAAGGTCCGCCGATGGGCCCGGCGGCTCCTCGAGCGGTTCAGCGTGGAAGTCCGCACGGAGACGACGATCGAGCACGTAGGGGACGACGGCTCGGTCGTGCTGTCGGACGGGGAGGAGTTCGCCGACGCCGTGGTCGTCTGGTCGCCGGGCGTCACGCCGGGCCCGGCCGTTGCGGCGCTCGGCGGCGAGCCACGGGTCCGCGGGCGGCTGGTGGTGGACGAGTTCCTCCGCGTGCCGGGCCGCGAGCGCATCTTCGCGGCGGGCGACGTCGCCGGTGCGGTCCGCCCCGGCGCGGAAGGCCCGCCACTGCGGATGGGCGTGCAGTTCTCGTTGATGGGCGGGCGCACGGCCGCCCGGAACGTGCTGGCCGCCCGCGCCGGCCGGGAGATGGAAGCGTTCGACCCGTGGGACCCGGGCTACATCGTCCCGCTCGCGCCGGGCAAGGCCGCCGGGCGGATCATGGGGCTCCCCTTCCGCGGCCGGCTGCCGTACGGGATGCACTACTTCCTGTGCATGTTCCGCTCCTGGGGCTGGCCCAACCGCCTCGGCGTGCTGGGTGACGTGCTGCGGCGCGCGGAATGACTTATCGGCGCTATCCGCGAATCTAACTTCGCGGCTCGCCCGGTATCGACGATAATATCCCCGGTGCGGCCCTGGTTGGCGACACGCCGAGGGAAAGCCGAAGACAGCCAAGACACGCAGGCCCTGTATGTGCGGAATCGTCGGATACGTCGGACGGAAGGAAGCGGCCCCCGTGTTGATCGAGGGGCTCAAGCGCCTGGAGTATCGCGGTTACGACTCGGCCGGGGTGTGCGTGGTCTCGGACGGGGCGCTGCACATGCGCAAGTCGCCGGGGCGGGTGTCGGTGGTCGAGCAGATGGTCGCGTGCGACGGCGGGTTGACGACGGGCACGCTGGGCATCGCCCACACGCGCTGGGCCACGCACGGGCAGCCCAACGAGGTCAACGCCCACCCGCACTGCGACGACGGTGGGCGGGTCGCCCTGGTGCACAACGGCATCATCGACAACTACGCCACCCTCAAGCAGTTCCTCACGGGCAAGGGGCACGTCTTCCGCAGTGAGACCGACACCGAGGTGCTCGCGCAGCTCATCGGCGAGTTCTACCACGACGGATGCAGAACGCTGGAGGAGGCGGTGCAGCGCGCCCTGCGCGAGGTGACCGGCACGTACGGCATCGCCGTCGTCTGCGCCGACGAGCCGGACAAGATCGTCGCCGCCCGCAAGGGCAGCCCGCTGATCATCGGCGTGGGCAACGACGAGTACGTGGTCGCGTCCGACGCGTCGGCGATCCTCGAGCACACGGCGAACGTCGTCTATCTGAACGACAACGAGATGGTCGTCATCACCCGGGAGGGGATCCGCACGACCACCATCGACAACGTGCCGGTGACCAAGGAAGTCCAGCAGATCGAGTGGTCGCTCGAGGAAATCGCCAAGGGCGGCTACCCGCACTTCATGCTCAAGGAGATCATGGAGCAGCCGGAGGTCGTCCGCACCGCGCTCGGCGGGCGGATCGACCTGCGAGAGAGCCGCATCCAGCTCGGAGGGTTGCAGGACGTCTGCCGTGACCTGGTCAAGACGCGGAAGGTCGTCATCTCCGCTTGCGGCACGGCCTGGCACGCGGGGCTGGTGGGGGAGTTCCTGTTCGAGGATCTCGCCCGCATCCCCACTGAAGTCGAGTACGCCAGCGAGTTCCGCTACCGCAACCCGATTATCGAGGAGGGCACGGTCTTCATCGCCATCAGCCAGTCGGGCGAGACGGCCGACACGTTGGCCGCTCTGCGCGAGGCGAAGGAAAAGGGCGCCCTGTGCCTGGGCGTCGTCAACGTGGTGGGCTCCACCATCGCCCGCGAGACGGACGCCGGCGTGTATCTGCACGCCGGTCCGGAGATCGGCGTGGCCTCGACAAAGGCGTTCACGTGCCAGGTGATCGTCGAGTCGCTGATCGCGCTGATGCTCGGCCGTCGGCGGTTCATGAGCCAGCAGAAGATGGCGAGCTACCTGACGGCCCTGTCGGAGATCCCCGACAAGATCGAGCGCGTGCTGGAGCAGTCCGACGCCATCCGCGGCATCGCCGAGCAGCACGTGGACCGCGAGAACTGGCTGTTCCTTGGGCGCGGGTACCAGTACCCCATCGCGCTGGAAGGGGCGCTCAAGCTCAAGGAGATCAGCTACATCCACGCCGAGGGCATGCCGGCCGCCGAGATGAAGCACGGGCCCATCGCCCTGATCACCGAGGGCATGCCCGTCGTCTTCGTCGCGCCGCGCTGCGGCACGTACGAGAAGATCATCGGCAACATCGAGGAGATCCGCGCCCGCGGGGGCAAGGTGATCGTCGTCGCCACCGAGGGCGATGAGGAGATCCGCCGGTTCAGCGATCACGTGGTGTACGTGCCGGACTGCCCCGCGCCGCTTCAGCCGCTGCTGACGGTCATTCCGCTTCACCTGCTGGCGTATCACGCGGCCGTCGCCCGCGGCTGCAACGTCGATAAGCCCCGGAACCTCGCCAAGAGCGTCACGGTGGAATAGGCGGCTCGGATCTCAGATTTGAGATCTCGAATCTGAGATTCCAGATTTGAGATTTCAGATTTGAGATTTCAGATGCTGGATCGCCCGAGCACCTTCCACGCCCCGGGCAGGAGGGCGGCCGCGAGGGCGATCTTGATGCCGTCGCCGATAAGGAACGGGACGACGCCCAGCGCCAGCGCCCGCCCGGCCGAGCCGAGCCAGATCGCCAGCCACGTCGCGCCGACGGCGTAGATGATGATGTTGCCGACGGCCATGGCGGCGACGGTGGTAAGCGGCTTCCGGTCCCAGCCGCGCTCGGCGAGGGCGCCGACGACGAACGCGGCCGGCACGAAGCCGAAGAGGTACCCGCCGGTGGGCCCGAGCATGTGGTGCAGGCCGAAGCCGCCATGGGCGAAGACGGGCAGCCCCGCCGCGCCTTGGGCGAGGTACATGACCACGGCCAGCGCCCCGCGCCGCGAGCCCAAAGCCGCGCCGACCAGCAGCACGCCGAGCGTCTGGCCCGTGATCGGCACGGGCGCGCCCACGGCCGCCTGCGCGAGCAGCGCAATCAGCACCGATCCCGCCAAGGCGGCGGCCAAGTCGTAGCCGATCGCTCGCCCGGCCGTCCGCGGCCGAAAGATATCCGCAACCGTCGCCTGCATCACAAACTCTCCCAACCGAAGTTCTGGGTGCCACGGGTTGCGAGCAACCCGTGGCTCAAATACCCACGGCTTGACCAGCAAGCCATGGCACCCGGGGGGCTTCCGGAACGCCGCGGACGGTACGGCGCTTCGGCCCGCCCGTCAAGAGCGGCGCCGGTCTTTGGTGTGCTGCCGCCAGCGCTGCTCGGCGAGGTCGATCGCCAGGCGGACGGCGGCGATCATGCTGGACGGGTCCGCCTTGTCGCCGCCGGCGATGTCGAAGGCCGTGCCGTGGTCGGGGCTGGTGCGGATGATCGGCAGGCCGAGCGTCAGGTTCACCGCGTCGCGCCAGCCGAGCAGCTTGACCGGGATGAGCCCCTGGTCGTGGTACATCGCGACGACGCAGTCGTACCGGTCGTCGAGGGCCCTCAGGAACACCGTGTCGGCGGGGAAGGGCCCTTCGACGTCGTGGCCGGCCTGGCGGGCCATGAGGATGGCGGGCTCAATGATCCGCGTCTCCTCGTCGCCGAACTTGCCGTCTTCGCCGGCGTGGGGGTTAAGGCCCGCGACCGCCAGCCGGGGCTTCTCGATGCCGAACCACTCGCGCAAGGCCGTGCCCGCCAGGTCGATCGGGTTGAACACGCAGCCGATGGTGAACACGTTGCGGATGTCCATCAGCGCCAGGTGGATCGTCGCCAGCACGACGCGGAGTCTCGGAGAGACGAACATCATGGCCACGTGCCGCGTGCGGCACCGCTTGGCGAGCAGCTCGGTGTGCCCGGGGAACTTGCCGTGCCCGGCGAGCTGCCAGCTCGCCTTGGAGATGGGGGCCGTCACCAGCGCGTCGATGAGTCCCTCCTGGGCGGCCGCGATGGCGCTCTCGCAGAAGGCCATCGACGCTTCGCCGCCGATGCGGCTGGGCCCGCGCGGCATGGCCGCCGGCTGGGCGATCTCGTCATAGTCGAGCACGGTCACGTCGTACAGGTAGCGGTGAACGTTCTCGTGGTGGTCGCGATGCGCCGCCAGCGGCATCTCCAGCCGGTCGGCCGTGTAGGCGAGCTGCTCGCTGAAGCCGAAGACGACGAACCGCGCCCGCGCCCGCAGGTCGTCGCGGGCGAGCGCCTTGACGATGATCTCGGCCCCGATGCCGCAAGGGTCGCCCATCGTCAGTCCCACTATGGGTCGGTCATCCGGCATGTGGTCCCTTGGAGCTACCGAGCATTGGAGGATGGACGCGAACGGTCGGCATGGCTCACGCAAAGCCTGCGCCGCGGAGCTTGTCGAGCGTCAGGCCGCCGGCCGGGCCCAGGCCGGTGAGGTATTTCCGCACGTACTTGCCGATCAGGTCCAGTTCGACGTTCACCGGGTCGCCGACGGCGAGGTCGCCCAGCGTCGTGGCCGACAGCGTCTCGGGCACGAGCGCCACGGCGAACCGCTCGGCCGTCACGTCCGTCAGCGTCAGCGAGACGCCGTCGATGGCGACCGAGCCCTTGGCGACCATCTCGGCCGCGAGCTGGGGCGAGGCGCACTCCAGACGCCACTGGCTGCCCTCTGGCCCGACGGCCGTCACGCGGGCGATGCCGTCCACATGCCCCTGCACGAGGTGCCCGTCGAGCCGGTCGCCCAGCGCGAGGGCTCGCTCGAGGTTCACCGTGCCGCCCGGGGCCAGCCGGCCAAGCGTCGTCCGCTCCAGCGTCTCGGCGACCACGTCGAACGTGACGACGCGGCCTTCGACCTCGGCGGCCGTCAGGCAGGCCCCGCTGACGGCGACACTGTCGCCGCGGCGCAGCCCGTCGGCGGGCGCACCGAGATCGATGCCCAGCCGCCGCCCGGCGGGCGTGCCGCTCGCGGTGCGAACCGTCCCGATCTGTCGAATGATGCCCGTGAACACAACTGTCGTCCCTGGCCGGCGGGCCGTTCGGTCCGGGTCAGTATACCAGAACCCCGTCGGCCGGGCGCGCCGGCGGTGAATCCGCTGTGGCAGGTGGGCAGTCTTGACGGGCGCGAAATGGGGAGGTATCTAAGGCCTACGTATGGCGGCACACAACACCCGCCATGTTGAGGCGCAGCCGAAATCCCCAAGGGGCCGAAGCGCAGCGAAGGCCCCCGAGGGGCCACCCGGATTTCGGCACGGAGGCCGAGCATGAAGTCGATTCACATCGTCGAGCGGACGCTGCCGATGGCGTGGGAGAAGGCCGTCATCGCCTGCTGGGAGCAGGGGGAGCGGTTCCCGACCGAGTACGACAAACCCGGCGACCCGAACAGCCGCGACATCTCCGCCCTCATCCACGTGACCGAACCCTTTGCCGAGCCGCGAATCCACCGCGCCTTCCCGGGCGGGCTCGACGACCTTGAGAAGTACCGCGCGGAGGTTCTCTACGGCGTGCACGATCACTGGATCGACCCCGCGGCCGGCAAGTGGGAGTACACCTACCACGAGCGGCTGTTCGCTTACGCCGTGCCGGGCGGCGCCGTGCACGACCAGATCGCGGCCGCGGTCGAGCGGCTGAAGGCCGTGCCGCACACGCGCCGGGCGCAGGCCGTCACGTGGCAGGTCTGGAACGACATGACCATCGACGACCCGGCGTGCCTGCAGCGGCTGTGGTTCCGCGTGTCGTCGGGCAAGCTGCACATGAACATCCACATCCGCAGCAACGACGCGTTCAAGGCGGCCTTCATGAACATGCACGCGTTCACGGAGCTGCAGCGCGAGATGGCGGCCGAGATCGGCGTCGAGCCGGGGGAGTACATGCACTTCGCCGACTCATTCCACATCTACGGCAGCTACTTCGACGAGTTCGAGGGGTTCCTGAAGACCGTCGCCGCCCGGGGCGAGGCGGAGCGGGTGTACACGAGTGAGTTCGCGGCGCCGCTGTTCGTCGAAGGGTGCGACAAGCTGCTGGCCGAGCCGGACATGCCGGCCGACAAGAAGGCGCTCGTCGAACGCCGGAAGGCGGCCCTACAGAATTCGTAGCCCCTCTGCTTCCTCTGCTACCTCTGTGGCTCCCCGGCGGGCCGTGTGGCGTTAGTCCTTCCAGAACTCCCACCACTCGGGCTCGTCGGGATTTCGCCAGTTCGGGATGTTCCGCACCGGGCGGACCTGCCGAGCCCCCCGCATGCCGCGCGCCTGCTCCTGCTCCTGCCCGGGCGTCGCGCAGCCGCCAAGACCCGCCAGCAGCAACACCAGGATGATCGCCAGAGTTCGTCGCATCGGTCTACCCTCGCCAGGTCCGCCGACGAGCCTACGCACCGGCGCGGGGCGGGTCAAGCGCTTCGGCCACACCGAAGAAACAGCATAGGGGGATTCCGGAATCACCGGGTTCCACGGATCGAGCAAGAGGAGAACGGAGCCCTTGCGGCCCGTCAATCCGTGGCATCCTGCTCCTGCTTCTTCGTCTCGTCGGACGTCTCGTCGCTGTCGCCAGCGTCGGCCTCATGACCGACGAGGAAGATATCGTTCTTGCCCGTCCGCTTGGCCGCCCGCAGGGCCGTATCGGCGCTTCGCAGTAGTTCGCGGCAGGTCGTGCCGTCCTGGGGGAAGCTCGCCAGCCCGCCGGAGATCGTCAGCACGCCCTTCGCCTCCGACCCGAGCGAGCGGAACTCCAACGTCTCCACCGTCCGGCGGAACCGGTCGGCCAGGTCGAACGCGCTCTTGAGCCGGGCGCTGCCCGGCGCCCGCGGCGCGTCCCAAAACAGCACCGCGAACTCGTCGCCGCCGATCCGGGCCACCACGTCGTGCTCGCGGCAGATCGACTTCATCAGGGCCGCCGTCTCGCGGAGAATCTCGTCGCCGGCGGCGTGCCCGTATCGGTCGTTGTATCGCTTGAAGTCGTCGATGTCGTACAGCAGCAGCGTCACGCGCAGGCCGTGGGCCGCCGCCTCGTCCAGGACCTCATCGGTCCGCGCGTAGAAGTAGCGACGGTTGTAGGCGCCGGTCAGGTGGTCAGTGACGGCAAGTTGATGCAGCGACTCCGTGCGCCGGGCGGCCGCGGTGGCGGCGGGCAGGCACTTCTGCACGGACGCGATGAAGACCCGCGCGGGCTCGGGCATCTCGCCGGGTCCTCGCGGCGCGACCAGCGCCCGCGGGCGATCACCTAGGGCCAACAGGATCGGCTCAGCGTCGTCGGGCAGGCCATCGGCATCGACCCACCGGGCGGGCGCGCCCAGGCGCGCGCCGACACTATCGGCCAAGTAGGCCTCGAGGCCCGCCACGCTGCGGGCGGCGTCGAACAGATCGGCAACCTGGGCGGGCTCAAAGGCGCTTTCTTCATGCCCGGCCTCGCCCGCCGCGGCCGCGAACGCGGCCAGCTTCCGCGCGTCCCGCGCCGTCAGCGGGTCGATGAAGTAATCGTCGAGCACTTCCTCGCCCATCGCCCGCAGGCGCGGCTCCTCGGCCGGGCGGCACACCGCCAGCACGCGGGCCGACCGCTGGAGACGACGGGCGGCGCGACACAGGCCGGGCAGGTCGCCGACGGCGGGCGCGAGCACGATGCTCCGCCACGAGCGGCGCGACAGGGCAAGCAGCGCGTCGTACGGATCAGCCCAGCGCTCGACGCGGGCACCGCCGGCGGGGCGAATCGCATCGGCCAGGTCCGCCGGACCAACCAGCAGGATGTCCGCTTGGGCGTTCACGAGCCGTCTCCCAGCAGGGCCGAGAGTTCCTCGGGCGTCAACAGCCCGCGCGGCGGGGCCTCGGGCACGGACCCGGACTCAGGCGCGGGCGGCTCGGGCGCGGACGACGCCTCGGCGACCTTCGGCGAGGCACGCTTAGCGGCGGTCTTCGTCTTCCGCTTGCGCTTGGCGGCGGGCTTGCGGCGTGGGCGCTTCGCGGGCGCCAGGCGAGCGTTTCCGGGCGCGGCCGCCGGTTTGGGTGCGGCGGGCGCCTCGGGCGGCTTGCGGACGGACGGGGGCGGCGGGACGGCTTCGGCCGGGGCAGGCGGGCGGACAACGCGACCGACCGCCGACGCCACCGCCTCCGACGAGACCAGCCGCACGCCGTCGAGCTGCGCCGCGGACACCCCCGGGGGCAGGACACCGACGCCCAGCACCTCCACGCCCACGTCGCGGGCGATCTCCAGGAGGCGCAGGTGCCGCGGGCCGAGCAGGCCGACCTCGACGACCATCGCGGCCGTCGGCGCGAGGAGCAGCTCGGCCGCCGCCTCGTACGCCGTCGTCACGCGGACGCACCGCGCGTCCAGCCGTGGGACCGGGCTGTCGCCGCGCGCCAGAATCACCACACGGGCCGCCGGTTTGGGGGCATCGCTCGCCAAAAGTTGCTGCCTCCTGGGTTGTCTTCTATCGTACCGGCAAGGTCCGAAATCGTCAACGCGGCCGAGCGCGACGCAAGGAACAGAATGCCACGGATTGCACGAATTGCGGAACCGAGACGTCTCAAGTTCCCCTCCCTGGAATCCATGCATCCCTGAAACCCCGTTCCGCCGTTGTTCGGCGCGCGGAAGGGCTTGGCGGATCGGCGGTTTTCCGTTAACGTATGGGGCTCGGAACGCCCGCGTCGGGTCGGGCGCGAAGGCAGGAAAGCAGGATAGGCAGAAACCATGGCCCCCCACGTTGCCATCATGGGCGCTACCGGCGCCGTCGGGACCGAGTTCCTGAAGATTCTCGAGCAGCGCGAGTTCGCGCTGTCGAGCCTGAAGCTACTGGCGTCGAGCCGCTCCGCCGGTAAGAAGCTGCCGTTTCGCGGCGAGCCGCTCACCGTCGAGGAACTCACCGAAGACAGCTTCGATGGGCTCGATCTCGTGCTGGCGTCGGCGGGCGGCAGCATCTCGAAGAAGTTCGCCCCCGCGGCCGTTCGGGCCGGGGCCGTCGTCGTCGATAACACCTCCGCCTTCCGCATGGAGCCGGAGGTGCCGCTGGTCGTGCCCGAGGTCAATCCCGAGGACATCGCCGAGCACAAGGGCATCATCGCGAACCCGAATTGTTCCACGATCATCATGAACGTGCCGGTCTGGCCGCTGCACCGGGCGAGCCCGGTTCGCCGCATGGTGGTGAGCACCTACCAGGCGGCCAGCGGCGCGGGGGCGGCCGCCATGCAGGAGCTTCGCGACGGGGCGAAGGCGTTCCTCGAGGACCGGCCGTTCGAGCCGAAGGTGCTGCCGCACCCGGCCGCGTTCAACGTGTTCAGCCACAACAGCGAGATCGGCCCCGACGGCTACAACGTCGAGGAGCGGAAGATGGTGCTGGAGACGCGGAAGATCTTCCACGCGCCGAAGATGCTGATCACCGCGACGTGCGTGCGGGTGCCAGTGCTGCGCGCCCACAGCGAGGCGATCAACCTGACGTTCGCCGAGCCGATGACGCCGGAGCGCGTCCGCGAGGTGCTGTCGAGCGCGGAAGGCGTGAAGGTCGTCGATGACGCGGAGCGGAACTACTTCCCCATGCCGCTCGACGCGACCGACCGCGACGAGATCCTCGTCGGGCGCATCCGCCAGGATCTCTCACAGCCGGACGGGCGCGGCATCGAGTTGTTCGTCAGCGGCGACCAGATCCGCAAGGGCGCGGCCCTCAACGCCGTCCAGATCGCCGAGCGACTGTAGGGCGGGCTCCGGGGCCACGCTCGGGCGGGACCGCGCCCCGGCGTAAGCGAGCGGTTCAATAGGCGCGCCGTCCTGGAGTGATCGCTCCCTCACGGTCGCGGCTCACTATGGATTCGCGCCCGGCGAGACAGGCACGTATGGACGACCAGCCCACGCGCAACATCAAGCTCGTGATCGCGTACAACGGCGCGGCCTACCACGGCTGGCAGCGGCAGGAGCCGCACCTGCCGACGATCCAGCAGTCGGTCGAAGCCGCGGCCGTGCGCGTCGTCGGCCACCCCGTCACCGTCTTCGGCGCCGGACGCACCGACGCCGGCGTCCACGCCGAGGGGCAGGTCGCCAACTTCCGCACGAGTAACCTGTCCGTACCGCTGCGGGGCCTGCGGCGGGCGATGAACGCCAGGCTGCCGCGCGACATCGCCATCCGCTCGGCCGCGGAGGTCGCGGACGACTTCCACGCCTCGCGCTCGGCCGTCGGCAAGACGTACCGCTACCGCTTGTGGGTCGCCCCGCAGCGGCCGGTGCATCTTGCGGGGCTGGTGTATCACTACTGGCGGGCGCTCGACCTTGTCCCCATGCGCGACGCCGCCCGGCGGCTGCTCGGTACGCACGACTTCGTCGGGTTCGCCACGTCGGCGGAAGAGCGCGAGAACACCGTCCGGACGATCTTCGGCTGCGAGGTCGCCGAGGCGGCCGGCGAGGTGCTGGTCACCGTCCGCGGCGACGGGTTCCTGTACAACATGGTCCGCAACATCGTGGGGACGCTGATCGAGATCGGCCGGGGGCGCTGGGGGCCCGAGCAGGTCGATACGGTGCTCGCCAGCCTCGACCGCCGCGACGCCGGCCCCACCGCCCCGCCCGACGGCCTCTCCCTCGTCTGCGTGCACTACGAGTAGCCGCTTCGCCGGAAGCCGCAGAGTGAGCAGAGGAGAATAGAGGAGAAGCGAAAGAGCCATGCAGCGCGGCCGATGCGAACACGCGGGTCGTTGATCCTCGACTCGCGATTCGCGCTCTCGCGTCGTGGGAGTGTTGCATGGCGGCAGATAACGGGCGCCATGTTGAGGCGCAGCCGAAATCCCCAAGGGGTCGAAGCGGAGCGGAGATCGCCCGGGGGCCACCCACCTGCCTCAGAAGTCTTTCCTCTGCTTCCTCCCGCCTTCGCCAAGGCTGCGGCGGGCAGGCAGCTACCTCTGCGGCAACTTCCCAGGACTCAGAGGCCCTCGAGCAGATGGCCGAGCTTGTCCCGCTTGGTTTGGAGGTAATAGCGGTTGCCGTCGTGGGCGGGGATCTCCAGCGGCACGCGCTCGACGATCCGCAAGCCGAACCCCTCCAGCCCGTGAATCTTCCGCGGGTTGTTCGTCATCACCCGCAACTGCCGCAGCCCGAGGTCGCGGAGGATCTGGTTGCCGACGCCGTAGTCCCGCCGGTCGGCCTCGAACCCGAGGTGCAGGTTCGCCTCGACCGTGTCCATCCCCTGCTCCATCTGGAGCTTGTATGCCCGCAGCTTGTTGACCAGTCCGATGCCGCGCCCCTCCTGACGAACGTACACCACCGCCCCCTTGCCCGCCTCGGCCACGCGCTTCAGCGCCGTCTGCAACTGCGGGCCGCAGTCGCACCGCAGCGAACCGAACGTGTCGCCCGTCAGGCACTCGCTGTGCACGCGGACCAGCACCGGCTCGTCGTGGACGACGGGCTGCCCCGACGCGTCGAGTTCGCCCACGCCCCCGGCGCACAGGGCGATGTGCGGCTCGGGATCGACGATCGAGGAGTACGCGATCAGGTGGAACGTCCCCGCGGCCAGCGGCACGTCGATCTCGACCGCCCGCTCGATTAGCCGTTCGCTCCGCAGTCGGTGGCGGATGATGTCCGCGACGCTGCAAATCTTGATGCCGTGCTCGGCGCTGAAGCGCCCCAAGTCGTCGCGTCGCGCCATGGTGCCGTCTTCGTTCATGATCTCGCAGATGACGGCCATCGGCTTGAGCCGCGCCAGACGGCACAGATCCACCGCCCCCTCGGTCTGCCCGGCGCGGACCAGCACGCCGCCGTCGCGGGCGCGGAGCGGGTGCATGTGCCCGGGGCGGGCGAGGTCGGTCGGCTTGCAGTCGTCGCGGCAGGCCACCTGCACGGTCCGTGCCCGGTCTGCGGCCGAGATGCCCGTCGTCACGCCCGTCGCCGCGTCGATGGACACCGTGAACGCCGTCCCCAGTTTTGAGGTATTATCGATCGTCTGGAGCGGCAGCGCCAACTCGTCGGCCCGGGCGTTGGTCATCGGCAGGCAGACCTGCCCGCGCCCGAAGCGAGCCATGAAGTTGATCGCCTCGGGCGTGACCTTCTCGGCCGGGATAACCAGATCGCCCTCGTTCTCGCGAGACTCATCGTCCACGAGGATGATCATGCGCCCGGCCTTCAGTTCACCCAGAATGTCTTCAATCGGCGTCACGGTTCCCGGCTTTCTGTCCGTCGTCGTCGAGGGGCTTCTCCTGCTGGATAACGAATCTCAGTCCCACGCCAGTATAGCTTAACACGGTGAGCACGCACAGGACGGTCACGATCGTCTCCAGGACGAGCATGAGGTAGGTTCCGAGGCCGGGCAGCAGTGCGTCGAACTCGGGGGCAAGCAGAACAGACGGCACCATGACGCACATGGCCGTGGTGGCCGCCTTGCCGGGCAGCGTGGCCCGCACGAGGAACTTGTCGGTGACCAGATAGATCACGAGGAACCCGACGATGATCCACAGGTCCTTGCCGATGGCGGCGACAACGACCCAGTTATCCAGCCGGTGGCCGGGCACCTCGAATTCCGGAATCGACAGCAGGATCACGGAGAAGAACACCAAGGCCTTATCCGCGAGCGGATCGAGAATCGCGCCCAGCCGCGTGCGGGCGTGCAGCCGGCGGGCGAGCTGCCCGTCGAGAAAATCGGACACGCCCATCATGACGAACAGCCCGGCGGCCGCGTAGCGCGCGAAGGGCCACGCCGGATCGTTCTGGTTCATGATGAGCACGACGAACGGGGCGATCATCAGCAAGCGCGCAATGCTGATGCGGTTGGGCCAGTTGAGCGAGCGCCAGAGCTTGGCGGCGGTTCCGAACACGTGAAGGCTCCCCCGGCGCGGCGCGGGCGCCGGTGCGGTCAGGACTCGTCCTGAGGCTTGTCTTGGGGCACTTCGCCTTCGGGCGCTTCGTCCTGCGGCGGCGGTTCCTCGCCCGCTTCCTCGGCGCGGTCGGCCTCCTCGGCCAGGCGAACCTCGCGATGGAAGAACCACGCACCGAACAGAAGAATCGCCCCCAGCGGGAACGACACCCACACGGCCACCCACGCCCACAGGCCGCTCAGGATGCCGCCGCGCCCCGCCTGCTCCCGGCCCGGCAGAATCGCCGCCACCACCGCGCCCAACACGAACAGCATGCCCGCCACCACGATCAACAGCGGGATCATCGTCCGCTTGAACTGGTGATGGTGGGCCTGCGCCGCCTGGCTGTGCAGGACGGCCGCACGCGCCTTGCGCTCCGCCGCCGACAGCCGGTTCGCCGACAGGTCGGCCAGATCGGCGGGATCCACGCCACCTTCACCGATTTCGTGCCCCACGGCCGCGAGCAGCTCCTCGTCGAGCTCTTCCTGCTCGTCGGGCGGTTTGGGGGCGTCGGCTTCCTGTTCTTCGGCCCCCTCGGCCATGGCGGCGAGCACATCGACGGGATCCGGCTCCCCGCCGGTGCCGGTCGGCGGGGCGGACCCATCGGCCTGATCGCTTGCACCGGCGAGGTCTCGCAGGGCGTCGGCATCGGCATCCCGCTTGTCTTGTGGATTCTTCATGGCGGCTTTCCTCGACAGGCGTGGGGCGCGATAATATCAGTGTGGGGCCGAATTGGCCACGGTTTTCTTGCGATGGAGGTCGCCATGAACGTCCGACCGCCCGCTCGCGCCGGCAGCTTCTACGAGGTATCGCCCGACGCCTGCCGCCAACACGCCGAGTCGCTGCTGGGTCAGGCCCGCCTGCCCGGCGACCTGCCCCCCGCCAAGGGCGGCATCGTGCCGCACGCCGGGTGGGTGTTCTCCGGGCGACTTGCGGCGATGACCCTCAAAGCCGTCGCCCCGCCCGGCGAGGCCGACACCGTGGTGTTCTTCGGCGCGGACCACACCGGACGCGTCGCCCGCGGCGAGGTGTACAACCAGGGCGGCTGGCGGACGCCGTTGGGCGTCGCGGAGATTGACGAGCCGCTGGCGGCCGCCCTCATCGCGACCTCCGACGCCCTGCGGGCCAACCCCGACGCCCACACGATGGAGCACTCCATCGAGGTGCAGGTGCCCTTGCTTCAGATGCTGTCGCCCGGGGCGAAGATCGTCCCCGTTGCCGTGCCGCCGACGGCGCTATCGCTGGAGGTCGGGCAGACGGTGGGACAGACACTGATGCAGAACTCCCCGAACGCGCGGGTGATCGGCAGCACGGACCTGACGCACCACGGGGGCCACTTCGGCGACTATCTCGGCCGCGGGGAAGCCGGGGTGAGGGCCAGTGAGGAGAACGACCGCCGGATGCTGGAGCGGATCGAGGCCCTCGACGCCGAGGGCGTGATCGCCGAGGCCGAAGCCCGCGGCAACGCGTGCGGGGCGGGGGCGATCGCCGCGACCATCGCCGCCTGCCTCGAGATGGGCGCCACCTCCGCCCGGGTACTCGAATACACCAACAGCCACGAAGTGATGAAGGAGCTGCAGCCCCGCGCCGGGGACTACACGACCGTCGGCTACGCCTCCGTGGTGTTCGTGTGAGGGGCGGACCGATGAAGCTGGCGATCGTCGGGTCGAGCGGGCACGTGGGGTACGTGCTGCACAGCGCGGTGCTGGGGGAGGAGGTCGATCTTGTCGCGGCCGCGAGATCCGGGCCCGCCGACGCCACCGACTACACCGCCTGGGGACGCGGCGGACCGCTGCCCGTGCATGACGACTACCGCCGGATGCTCGACGAGGTCCGCCCGGACATCGTCTGCGTGTGTCCGCCGTTCGGGATGAACGCGGCGGTTTCCATGGCGGCGGCCGAGCGCGGCTGCCACATCCTCAGCGACAAGCCGCTGGCGACGGAACTTGACGACCTCGCCCGCCTGCGCGAGGCGGTCGGCCGCGCGGGCGTCCGCATCGCCGCCATGTTCGACATGCGCTGCCGCCCACAATTTCAGGCCGTGCGGCAAGCCATCGCCGACGGCCGCATCGGCCGGCCCCTCCTCGCCGCGGCGCAGAAGTCGTACCCGTTCGGGCGGCGCCCGGACTTCTACCGTCGCCGCGAGACGTACGGCGGGACGATCCCGTGGGTCGCCATTCACGGGCTGGAGGCCATCGCCTACTGCACGGGCGAGCGGTTCACCCGCGTGGCGGCAATGCAGGGCAATCTCTCGCAGCCCGAGTACCCCGGCGCCGAGGACCACGGCGGGCTGCTACTGGAGCTATCCGGCGGCGGGCACGCGGTGGTGCGATTCGACTACCTGCGCCCCAAGGCGGAGGGCTCGAGCCGCCGCCACGGCGACGACCGGCTGCGGATCGCCGGCAGCGCGGGGATCGTCGAGGTCGTCGAGGAAGGCACGGCCGTGCGGCTGATGACGCCAACCGAGGTCGAGGAACTGCCGCTGCCGCCGGGGATCGACATGGTCGCGAGCTTCGTTCAGTCCGTGCGCGGCGAGGGCGAGTGCATCGTCACGGCCGAGGATTCATTCCGGATGACGGAGGTCGCGCTCAGGGCCCGCCAGGCGGCCGACGAAGGCCGGATCATCGAGCTATGAAGGGAGCGGTGCGAATGCATCACGACGCGTGGTTGTTGCTGGCGCTCTTGACGGCCTTGCCGGCGGTGGCGACGGCCCAAGCGGCGTCCCTGCCCAAGACGCAAAGCGTGCTCGACACGCTCTACAAGCCGCACCCGCGGCTGATGCTGCACGACGACGCGCTGGCGGCGCTGCGGAAGCGCATCGACGCCGGCGACGACAGGGCGCTGGTCAAGTGCTACCGCGACGTGATCCGCCGCGCGGACGGCTATCTCAAGAAGCCCCGGCTGCGCTACAAGAAGATCGGCCCGCGCCTGCTGAGCGTCTCGCGCGACTGCCTGCACCGCACCTACGCCCTGGGGCTGGCGTGGCGGCTGACCGGCAAGGAGGAATACGCGAAGGCCGCGACGGCGAACCTGCTCGCCGTCTGTGCCTTCAAGGACTGGAACCCGTCACACTTTCTCGATACGGCCGAGATGTCGCACGCCGTCGGTGTCGGCTACGACTGGCTGTATCCGGTGCTTGAGGAAGCCACGCGAGCGAAAATCCGCGAGGGGCTGATCCGCAACGGGCTGGAGCCTGGCGTGAGGGCCTACGGCGGCCGCAAGCCGTTGTGGTGGACGCGATCCGAGTTCAACTGGAACCAGGTGTGCAACGGCGGGCTGATCTGCGGGGCGCTGGCGATTGCGGAGGCCGACCCGCAGTACGCCGAGCGGATCGTCCCGGCCGCGATCAAGTCGCTGCCGAAGGCGCTGGCCAGCTACGCCCCCGACGGCGCCTGGGGCGAAGGGCCGGGCTACTGGAGCTACGCGACGAACTACACGGTGTTCGCGTTCGCGGCGCTGGATTCGGCGTTGGGGAGCGACTTCGGGCTCTCGGAGGCGAAGGGGCTCGACAAGGCGGGCCGCTTCCCGGTGCTGCTCACCGCCCCGACGGGGCAGTACCTCAACTTCGCGGACGTCGGCGAGCGGGGAATGCGCCGCGACTTGCCGGTGCTGTTCTGGCTGGCGAAACGCTACGACGACAAGTTGCTGGCGTGGGCGGAGCACCAGATGCTGCGCGAGCGGACGGCCGACCCGCGCCATCTGATCTGGTACGTCTCGCCGCCGAAGACGCCGCCCAAGGCCCCGCCGCGGATGGCCTTCTTTGACGGGAACGTCCAGGTCGCCGTCGCCCGCACCGGCTGGGACGATGGCGCCGGGTGGATCGGCATCAAGGCCGGATACAACCGCGTCAACCACGGGCACCTGGACCTCGGCAACTTCGAACTCGACGCATTCGGCGTCCGCTGGGCCCGCGACCTCGGCAAGGACGACTACAACCTGCCGAGCTACTGGGACGGCGGCCGCGACGGCGGCACGCGGTGGACGTATTACCGGCTCAACTCGCACAGCCACAACGTCTGCACGCTCGACGGGAGGAACCAGAATGTGGCCGGGAAGGCCAGGTTCCTGGTCCATCGCGGCGGCGAGCACGAGGCCGTGGCGGTGATCGACCTGACCAGCGCCTACACGCCCAAGGCGAAGCGCGCGTGGCGCGGCATGCGGCTGGACTTCGCCCGCGGCGACCTGTTGATTCAGGATGAGTTCGACCTGACGAAGCCGGCCGACATCATCTGGGGCATGACGACCGATGCGAAGATCACGCTGCGAAACCCCGCGGCGATGCTGGAGCAGGACGGCAAGCGGCTGTACGCGGCCATCGTCTCGCCGGCGGACGCGAGCTTCGAGGTCGCCTCGGCCGCGCAGAAACCGCCGCAGAAGACGAACAAGGGCGTGCGGCGGCTGCTCATCCGGCTCAAGGAGGCGAAAGGCAACGTGCGCGTCGCGGTGGTCTTCTCGGGCGCGGTGCCCAACTGGGCCGTCGAGCCCAAGCCGCTCGCCGACTGGCGCTGAGTCGCTTTCTGCCCTGCCGCAGAGGTATCAGAGGGAGCAGAGGCCCAGACAAGCCACCCGCCCTCGGGCGCCACGCTCCTGCGGCAGTTCGCAGAAGCTTGCGTCACGTGCGCCGGGCGAGGTGGACGGCCAGGACGGTCACATCCGCCGGCGTGATGCCGCTGACCCGCAGCGCCTGGCCCAGCGAGCGCGGGCGGACGGCCGACAGGCGCTCGCGGGCCTCGTGCCGCAGGTGCCTGACGACCGCATAGTCCAGCGCCTCCGGAATCCGCCGGCTGTCCAGATCCTGCATCTGCTTAAGCGCCGCCGACTCGCGGGCGACATAGCCGGCGTAGCGGGCGTCGAACGTGATGGACTCGACGGCCGCGGGATGCTCGGCCTGCAACCGCCCCAGCTCATCCAGCGCTCGCGCCGGCGAACCGTTCGGGTCGCGCGAGCACGCTTCTGCGAGCAGAAGCGTGGCGCCCTCGATCGTCGCGACTGGGCCGGCCAAGTGCTGCCAGAGCGACTTGCCGTTCGCGCGCGTGGCCTTCAACAGTGCTTCGGTTCGCTCCGCCGCCTCGCGCTTCGCCGTGAACTTCGCCCAGCGCTCATCCTCGACCAACCCCGCCTCGCGCCCGGGCGCCGTCAACCGCCGGTCGGCGTTGTCCGCCCGAAGCAGCAGCCGATGCTCGGCGCGGCTCGTGAACATCCGGTACGGCTCGATCACGCCCTTGGTTACGAGGTCGTCGATCATCACGCCGAGATACGCCTGGTCGCGCCGCAGGACGAGCGGCTCGCGCCCGGCGACCGCGGCGGCCGCGTTCACGCCCGCCAACAGCCCCTGACCGGCCGCCTCCTCGTAGCCCGTCGTGCCGTTGACCTGACCGGCGAGGTACAGCCCGCGGACGGCCTTGGCCTCGAGCGTGGCGGTGAGTTGCGTCGGTGGAAAGTAGTCGTACTCGATGGCGTACCCCCAGCGGAGCACCTCGGCCGTCTCGAGGCCGGGGATGCCGCGGACGAGCCGCTCCTGCACATCGACCGGCAGCGACGTGGGGATGCCGTTGGCATAGACCCAGTTGGTCCGCCGTCCTTCGGGCTCGAGGAATACCTGGTGCGACGACTTGCCCTCGAAGCGGACGACCTTCGTCTCGAAGCTCGGGCAATAGCGCGGGCCGGTGGATTGGATCTGCCCGCTGTACATCGGGGCGCGCGACAGGTTCGCCCGAACCAGTTCGTGCACCGCCGGCGTCGTGTGCGTGATCCAACACGGGACCTGCTCGACGTCGATGGCGTCATTCAGGAACGAGAACGGCCGCGGCACGGCGTCGCCGTCCTGGCGCACGCAGCGGGAGTAGTCGATGCTCTCGACCGCCAGGCGCGGACAGGTGCCGGTCTTGAGCCGGCCGACCTCGAGGCCGAGCTTGCGGAGCGAGTCGGTGAGCCCTACAGCCGCCGGCTCGTCGTACCGCCCGCCCGGCCAGGTCCGCTCGCCCATGTGCATCAGGCCGTTGAGGAACGTGCCGGCGGTCACGACCGCTGCTTCGCAGCGAATCTCAGATCTCGAATCTGAGATCTCAGATCCGGCGCCGGACTTTCGCGGCGTAACCGTCACGCCAACAACGCGGGCGCCGTCGGCGAGGAAGGCCGTGGCTTCTCCCGCAATGATGGTGAGGTCCGGCGTCTCGGCCAGCGCGGCCTGCACCCAGCGGGCGTAGGCGTGGCGGTCGGACTGGCAGCGCGGGCCCCACACGGCCGGGCCTTTCGAGGCGTTGAGCATGCGGAACTGCATCCCCGTCGCGTCCGCCGCCCGGCCCATCAGTCCGCCGAGGGCGTCGATCTCGCGGACCATTTGCCCCTTGCCCACGCCCCCGATCGCGGGGTTGCACGACATCTGGGCGATCACGCCGGGGTCGAGCGTAACCAGCGCGGTTCTCGCCCCCAGCCGGGCGGCCGCGTGCGCCGCCTCGACACCGGCGTGCCCGCCGCCGACGACCACAATGTCGAACTCATTCGCCACGGCGGGGATTGTACCGCGCCGGCGCCTATCGCGCCGGGAACAGCCCTTCCACCCTCGACGCCGGCACCCACTTCTCGAGGCCCGCTATCCCACAAAGGCCAGCACGTACGCCCAGTTTGCCGCGAGCAGCCCCGCCCCCGCCAGCCAGAACGCCCGGTTCTCACGACGAGACATCTCCAGCCGCATCGCGCGACCCCACACCACGCGCACGAACAGCAAGACCCCGAACGCCGCACAGACGGTCACCAGTAACGGGTTGAACAACCAGGCGGCGAGTAAGTCGCCTTCCGCGGCCGCGGTCAGGGCACGCCCCCCCCCGCAGAACGGGCACGGCAGGCCGGTTAGCAGACGGAACGGGCAGACGATGACGGGCCGTCCGAGACGGGCGCTCAGCGCGAGCGCCGCGCTCCCCAGTGCCAGCCACGCGGCACCAAGGACCACCGCAGCCGTCGGCCAAGCGGGCCTGCGGCGAACTTGGGCGATTCGGAGTGTCATACCATCCGCTCCCGAGCCGCCCTAGCGCCACACGTGCCGCATATCGCCGACGCCGGCGGCGGCCGCGATCAGACCGATCACGAGGCCCACGACCGCCAGAATGGTGGCGACGATCCCGCAGATCTTGCCGGCATTGGTGAGGCCTTCGCCGGAGCGGTCCATGCGTCCGGCCCGCATCTCCCTGAGGTCGGCGCTGCCCATGGCCCAGGCGATGATGCCGCAGATGAAGCAGACGACAAGCCCGAGGATGCCGAGGGCTAGAACAGCACCGCCGCGGTGCGGGCGGACGTAGCCGCGCGATCGCGGCCGGCCGTACGGGCTCGGGTACGGGGCCGAGGCGAACGGCGGCGTCGCGCCGCCCCGGCCGCCTCCGCCGCCCGGCTGCGGCGACGAGGCCGCGCCGCCCATCAGCTCCGAGTTCTGCACGGGCACCCAGTCGGGCATGCCCTCGGCCCAAACCAGGTCCGTCGGCTCGACGCGCCCCTGGGCCATCAGCGTCCGCATCTCGGTGTCGGAGACCGGGCCGCGCTGCTGGCCTTCGCTGTAGAGATACCACTGCTTCATGGGTCGCCCCTTTCCAGCCGGGACCGGCCGTCAGATCGCCGGCGACTCTACCCCGCGCCCCGCGAGCTGTCAAACGCCTTCCCGCCGCCCAAGCGGCGGCAACGCGATCTGCCCTCTCAGCGGCTGGGGTCTCTGTCATCCTTCGCCAAGTTCCAGAAGCCGCACGTCCTCCAAATCCACGTCCCGCCCGGATGCGCGCTTGCTCGCGATCAGGTCAGCCTTGCACACGACGTTGAAGGTCTGCCCTTCGTACGTCATCCGCTGACGGCGTTCCCAGGCCCTGGCGAAGTCGATCCCCGGTGTGCCCGTTTGAACATCGATGCGGAGGCGATCCTGAAACACCGTGATGACGTTGGCCAGGACATCGTCGGGCGACGTAAGCGAAGCGGTCCCGAGGCCGCACTCGGTCATTGCTTCCAGAAGGCGTTCGGCGTTATCGGGCGTCGGGTCGATCAGGATGTCCAGATCGAACGTGGCCCGCGGCACGCCGTGGAGAATGGCGGCGATGCCGCCGATGACGACGTAGCGGACCTCATGGGATTCGAATGACGCGAACACGGCCTTCAGCCTGTTCAGCATCGCCGGGCACTCCCTTTTCGGCCAGTGAGGGGTTGAGCTGCAGGGCCAGGTCGGTGATCTCACAGAACACGGCCATCCGCTCGGCCAGCGAAAGCGACTGGAACCACCGCGCCTTCGCCTCGGGCGTTTCCGCGCTGCGATCGTGTGAAATGCCGAACGCCATGCCGCCATTCTACGGGCTTCGCCGGGGCCCGGCAATCGCCTACGCGAACAGGGCCTCGACGAAGCTCTCCGGGTCGAACGGCTCCACGTCCTCGTACATCTCGCCGATCCCCACGAACTTCACCGGCAGGTTCACCTCGTTGCGGATGGCGACCACGATGCCACCCTTGGCCGTGCCGTCGAGCTTCGCCAGGAAGATGCCCGTCACGTCGATCGCGGCCGTGAACGCCTTCGCCTGGTTGATCGCGTTCTGCCCCGTCGTCGCGTCGAGCACCAACAGCACTTCCTGCGGGGCGCCCTCGATCCGCCGCGAGACCACGTCGCGGATCTTGGTGAGTTCCCGCATGAGGTTGTCCTGCGTGTGCAGCCGCCCGGCCGTATCGACCAGCAGCACGTCCGCGCCGCGGGCCTTCGCCGCCTCGCACGCGTCATACACCACCGCGCCGGGGTCTTTGCCGCTGCCCTTGACGATATCCACGCCGATGCGATCGGACCAGATGCCGAGTTGTTCGACGGCGGCGGCCCGGAAGGTATCGGCGGCCGCCAGCACGACCTTCCGCCCCTCCTGCTTGAACAGGTAGGCGAGCTTGGCGATGGAGGTGGTCTTGCCGGAGCCGTTGATGCCGGCGACGAGCAGAACGGTGGGCCCGGAACCCGCGAAGTGGACGGTGCGGTCGGACGCCGGCCAGTAGGACTTCAGCTCCGCCTTGAGGAAGTCGATGACCTCGTCGCCGCGCTGGATGCGCTCCTCGCGGTAGGCGGTCTGCAGGTCCTCGCGGACCTTCATGGCCGTCGCGACGCCCATGTCGGCCTGGATGAGCCGCTCCTCGAGTTCGTCGAGGAGTTCGTCGTCCAGCGCTCGCCCGGCGACGAGGCTCCGCAGGCCGGAGACGAACTTCGCCTTCGTCCGCCCCAGCCCCGTCGCCAGCTTCTTCAAGGCCCGTCCAATCAACGCCATGTCGCAATCCTCAAGAGAATCGGCAGGGATGAACGCAGATAAACGCAGTACGGCCTCCGATGCAAGCCAGTTACTTCGCGCCTTCGGGCCCTCGCCCTCTTGGCGATGTGGCCTCGCGTGCGGCGCCGCCGGAGAGGACATATCGCTTGTACCACAGGCGTGGACGCCCGAAGTTGATCAACAACGCCACCGGCAGACGCGTCGCGCGGAGGTAGTTCAGCGTCTGCGCCACGTAGAGCGGGTTGTGTTCCTCCGTCGCCTTGATCTCCACCAGCACCGTACGTTCGACGATCAGGTCTGCAACGTAGTCGCCCACCGTCTCGTCCCGGTAGATGACCCGGATCGGAACCTGCCGGGCCGCGTCCAGGCCCCTGTGTCGCAGCTCGACCGCCAAGGCGTTCTCGTACACCTTCTCCAGGAATCCGCATCCCAGCGCGTTCGAGACGTCGAACGCGCCCGCGATGATCTGCCCCGTCAGCCCCTCGTGCGGGAAGCTCTTTGCCCCATCCGTGTTCATCTGTGTTCGTCCCTGCTTTCTTCTTGTTCGCCCGATGCATCCCCTGCATCCCTGCTGAGTTCCTTCGCGACGGCGTCGAGGACGCCATTGACGAATCGCGGGCTCTCGGCCGAGGAGAACTCCCGCGCCAGCGCCAGCGCCTCGCTGATCGCCACCTTCGGCGGCGCCGGCCCGCGGCGAAGCTCGCTCACCGCCAGCCGCAGGATGTTCCGGTCCACCAGCGCCAAGCGGGGAAGCTCCCAGTGCCGCGCGTGCCGCGCGAGCAGCTCGTCGCACGCCGGCCGGTCCGCCCACGCCTGCTCGATCATTCGGTGGGCCAGCGCCGTGGTCTGCGGCGTCTCGCGGCTGTCGTGAATGAAGTCCGCGACGAGGTCGCGCACCTTCTCCCCCTGCACGTCCAGGCAGCACAGCCCCTGAAGTGCCAGACGCCTTGCGCGGCGGGCGCTCACGTGCGCTTCTTCGCCCCGCCCGGAAGCTGCGGCATCAGGTTGGCCATCTCGATGGCGGCCGCCGCGGCGTCGGCGCCCTTGTTGCCCGCCTTCGTCCCCGCACGCTCCACCGCCTGCTCCAGCGTGTCGCACGTCAGCACGCCGAAAATGCACGGCACGCCCGTCGCCAACGCCGCCTGCGCGATGCCCTTGGTCGCCTCCGACGCGATGTACTGGTGGTGATCCGTACCGCCGCGGATGACCGCGCCGAGGCAGATCACGGCCGCGTACTTGCGGCTCTTGGCGAGCGCCTGCGTGATCACCGGAAGCTCGAACCCCCCCGGCGACCAGACGACCTCGATGTCCGCGTCGGCGGCGCCGTGGCGGGTGAGGCAGTCGAGGGCTCCGTCGAGCAGCTTGCTCGTGATGAACTCGTTGAACCGGCTGACGACGACGGCGAACTTGGCGCCCTTGGGCGCGACGAGCTTCCCGTGGTATTGCTTCATGGCGGCACGCTCCCGGGGTTGTTGGGTCGGCAGATTATACGCCCGCCCCCACGAACCCCACAAGGGGGTCCTGGGCAAGAGGGGGGCCACGCTTCTGCTTCGGCAGAAGTGTGTCCGGGGGCGCGCTTGCGCGGAGGCAAGCGCGTGGCACCCGGCACGAGGGCAAAAGCTTTGACACCTCCGGCCGCCCCGATAGGATGATGGCCCCGCACGCGGTGAAATCGAATGAATATCTCCCTCAACTGGCTGACGGACTACGTGGACGTAACGCTCCCGGCGAAGGAGCTGGGCGACCTGTTCACGCGCATCGGCGTGCCGTGCGACGGCATCGAAGAGACGGCGACGGACATCGTCTTCGACCTGGAGGTGACCAGCAACCGCCCGGACCTGCTGGGGCACCTGGGCATGGCTCGCGAACTGGCGGCCGCCACGGGCGCGGAGTTCCGCCCGCCGCAGATCCCCGACCTGCCGACGGAGGGCAAGGCGGCGGAGCTGACGAGCGTGGAGGTCTGGGACCCGGACCTGTGCCCGCGCTACACGGCCCGGCTGCTGCGGGGCGTAAAGGTCGGGCCGAGCCCCAAGTGGCTTATCGAGCGGCTGGAGGCGGTCGGGCTGCGGAGCATCAACAACGTCGTTGATGTGACCAACTACGTGCTGTTCGAGTACTCGCAGCCGCTGCACAGCTTCGACTTCGATAAACTCGCCGAGCGGCGGATCATCGTCCGCCGCGGCAAGGGCGGCGAGCAGATCGTCTCCATCGACGAGACCAAGTGCACGCTCGACGACCGGATGTGCGTGATCGCCGACGCCGAGCGGCCGGTCGCCATCGCCGGCATCATGGGCGGGCTGAACACGGAAGTGACGGCCGAGACGACGAACGTGCTCATCGAGGCCGCCCAGTTCGACCCGATGACTACGCGGAAGACCAGCCGGCGGCTGGGCATCCTCTCGGAAAGCAACTACCGGTTCGAGCGCGGCGTCGACCCGGTGGCCGTCGATGAGGCGTCGCTGCGTGCGTGCCAACTCATTCTGGACCTCGCCGGCGGCACGCTCGCCGAGGGCGTGGTCGATGTGTGGGCGAAGCCGTACGCCGCCCCGCAGGTCGCGATGCGCCCGGCGCGGTGCAGCACGCTGGTCGGCATCGACATCCCAACCGAGCGGCAGACGGAGATCCTCGCCGCCCTCGGCCTGTCGCCCACACTCGACGGCGGGCGGATCGTCTGCACCATCCCCTCGCACCGCGGCGACCTGCGCCGCGAGGCCGACCTCATCGAGGAGGTGGCCCGGCTGGAGGGGTACGACCAGATCCCACTGCGGCACGAGGTCACGCACGAGCTGCTGCCGCCGGCGACCGAGGAAGTCAGCCGCAAGCGCATGGCCCGCGCCCTCGCGGCCGCCGGATTCGACGAGGCCGTAACGTTCAGCTTCGTCGATGCCGAGGAGGCCCGCCTGTTCGGCCACGAGCGCCACGTCACCGTCGATGCCAACGTCCGCAAGACGAACAACGTGCTGCGCCCCACCGGCGTGCCCAGCCTGCTCAAGGCATGCAAGGCCAACCAGGACGTGGGCAACGCCGAGGTGAGCCTGTGGGAGCTGGCGGCCGTGTTCCCCGCCGCCGGGGCGGCCGGACCGGGCGCCCTGCCCGATGAGCGCCGCGACGTGACGCTCGTCAGCACGCGGGGCCTGCGCGTGCTCCGCGGCGCGGTGGAGACGATGGTGTCGGCCGTCGCGCCGCACGCGAGCCTCGAGATCCGCCCGCAGCCCGTGCCCGGCCTCGACGGATCGGCCGGTGGCGAACTCGTCCTGGGCGGCCAGGCGGTCGGCGTCATCGGCGTGGTGGCGGGCGACGTGCAGCACCATTGCGGCCTGGAGCGCCCGGCCGCTGCGGCGACGATTGCGTACGACGCGCTGCTGGCGGCCGCGGAAACCGCGCGGACGTACGAGCCGCTGCCGCGCTTCCCGGCCGTGCGGCGCGACCTGTCCGTCGTCATGGACGAGGACGTGACGTACGGGCAACTGCTCAGCGCGGTCGAATCGGTCGCGCAGCCGCTGCGTGTGGGCGTGGAGTACGTGACGACGTATCGCGGCAAGCAGGCGGGCAAAGGGCGCAAGAGCATGACGATCACGCTGGTCTATCGCAGCGACGAGGGGACGCTTCGCGGCGAGCAGGTGGACGAGCAGGTGGGGGCCATCTGCGACGCGCTGAAGGCGGAGCTGAGGGCCAGCTTCCGCGGGTGATCGAGCGCCTCGCCTCGCGCGGAATCGGAGAAGAGGGATGGGATCGTGGGGACTGCCGGACTCCATGGAGGCCCGCCGAACGGCGTGGTCTGCATCCCTGCAATCCGAGAATCCCGCACTCCCGTTCCGCCGTCTGTCGTCTCTTGATGAATGCTTCAAGAATCCCGCGTGGGCGTCCGATAGAATCCGTGGTATAGTGTGAATGAAGAAGCCTCTGCCGTGTTCGATAGCTAGTCGTAAAGAGAAGAACCGATACACCCATTAAGGGAAGCGAACTCGCGGCGCTGTGGCGACCGGTAAGCTGCCCACCTAGAATAATGGGTTCTTTCTCTCCGACTGCACCGGCACATGTGGAGGCTTTTCTTCTGCGCCCACGGCTACGCCGTCAGGCCCAACACGCGGCGCACCTCATCGAGCGTCGTCTCGCCTGCGGCCGCCCGGCGCAGCCCATCTCCCGCCATCGTCGTCATGCCCTGGCTGACGGCCAGTGCCTGAATGTCGGCCGCGGGTGCGCCTCGCCGGACGGCCGTGCCGACCTCGCCGGTCACGTCCAGCGCCTCGGCGATCAGCGTCCGCCCGCCTGCCCGACAGGCCATTTCCCTCCCCTCGTCCATCCTGATATCCTGTTTCGCCGTTCCCGAAGTCCCTGCGCATCCGCCATGGTCCAGGCCGAACGTATCCAGGCGTTGAACGACAAGCCCCTCCGCAAGGGACGCTACGTCCTCTACTGGATGCAGGCGTCTCAGCGGGCGGCGGGCAACCACGCCCTCGAGCACGCCGTCGCCCGCGCGGATGAGTTGGGCCTGCCGGTCGTCGCGGCCTTCGGCCTGATGGACGACTACCCCGAGGCCGACGAGCGGCATTACGCCTTCATGCTGGAGGGGCTCGTCGAGACGGCGGAAGCGCTGGAGAAACGGGGCATCCGGCTGGTGCTTCGTCGCGGGGCGCCGGCGGAGGTGGCGCTTCGGCTCGCCGACGACGCGGCCGTGCTGGTCGCCGACCGGGGCTACCTGCGCCATCAGCGCAAGTGGCGGCGGCAGGTCGCCCGCCGCGCGCCCTGCCGCGTGGAGCAGGTGGAGGCGGACGTGGTCGTGCCGGTCCGGGCCGTCAGCAACAAGCAGGAGTACGCCGCGCGGACGCTCCGTCCAAAACACATGCGGCTGTGGGAAACGTACCTCGTGCCCTTGGGGGAGCGCGACCCCAAGCGCGACTCGCTCGGCCTGAAGCTCAAGGGCGAACCAATCGATGCGGACGCGTTGCTGGAGTCGCTCAATCTCGATCGCTCCGTCCGGCGGACGGGGTACTTCGTCGGCGGCGTATCGGAGGCGCGCGAGCGGCTCAAGCGATTCATTGCCGACAAGCTCCCCCGCTACGCCGACGAGCGGAACGACCCGTCGCTCGACATCCAAAGCCACATGAGCCCGTACCTGCATTTCGGGCAGATCTCGCCCCTGGAGATCGCCCTGGCCATCCGCGACGCGAACGCGCCGGGCAAGGCGAAGGACGCGTATCTGGAGGAACTCCTCATTCGCCGCGAACTCGCCATCAACTACTGCTTCCACCAGCCGAAGTACGACTCCTACACGGCCCTGCCCGGCTGGGCGCGGGCCGCCCTGCGCGCCCACGCCGACGACGACCGCCCGGTGGTCTACACGCTCGAGCGACTCGAGGCCGCCGAGACGTACGACCCGTACTGGAACGCGGCCATGCGCGAGATGGTCGTCACCGGCAAGATGCACAACTACATGCGGATGTACTGGGGCAAGAAGATCATCGAGTGGACCCGCCGGCCGCGGACGGCGTTCCGCTGGATGCTGGGGCTGAACAACAAGCACTTCCTCGACGGGCGCGACCCCACGAGCTACGCGAACGTGGCGTGGTGCTTCGGCCTGCACGACCGGCCGTGGGCTCAGCGCGACGTCTTCGGCACCGTCCGGTACCTGTCCGCCGGCGGGCTGGAGCGCAAGTTCGACATCAGCGCCTACGTCCGCTGGGCCGAGTCGCTGTGAGGGCCGAAGACGCACATGGGGGTGGCTGGTTGGCTCCGAGGCCCGGCACAGCACCCCCAGGGGCAGGACCCCGTGGGGGGCGCCCGAGCCCCCGCGCTTCATGCGATTCGTTGGCGAGCGGAGCCCCGGGCCGGTATTCTGCCGACCATGTGGAAGCTGGCATGCATTGCGGGCGGCGGGGCCGTCGGGGCATTGCTGCGCTACGGCGCGGGCAGCCTGGTCGCGCGGGCGTACGGCGGCACGTTCCCGTTGGCGACGATGACCGTCAATCTCGCCGGATCGCTGGCGATCGGGGTGTGCCTGGGGCTCTTCGAGCAGGCGGTTGTGAGCGAGGCCGTCCGCGCGGGGCTGCTCATCGGCCTGCTCGGGGCGTTCACAACGTTTTCCACCTTCAGCCTCGAAACCGTCCAACTGCTGCGCGACCGGCAGTACGTGCCGGCGCTCGCCAACGTCGGCATCAGTTGTGCCGTGGGCATCGCGCTGGTGTTCGCGGGGCTGTTTGTCGGCCGCTGGGCGGCCGGGGCCGTCCGATGACCAGGAGGTGACGCGATGAAGCTCTCCGGCGACGCGATTCTGCTGCGGGTGTTTCTGGGCGAAACCGACAAGCACGACGGTCGGCCGCTCTACGAGCAGATCGTCCTCAAGGCTCGCGAGCTGAACATCGCGGGCGCCACGGTGCTTCGCGGCGTGATGGGCTACGGCGCTCGCAGCCGGCTGCACACAGCCAAGGTGCTGCGGCTCAGCGAAGACCTGCCGCTGGTCATTGAGATCGTCGACACCGAGGAGAAGCTTGCCCCGCTGCTGCCGTTCCTGGACGAGGTGGTGGGCGAGGGGATGGTCACGCTGGAGAAGGTGCACGTGGTGCACTACCGCCACGGGCGCGACGCGGAGTAGGGCGGGACCGGTGTTTTCGTTTGCCGCGCAAATCGGCAAATCCGCTATAATGCCGCGTTTGCTGAAGCCCCCGGAAGGAGAAGCACCCCCGCGATGGCATTCACGCTCGGGATTGACATCGGAGCGATCAGCGCGAAGGCGGCCCTGTTGACGGACGATTCCGTCGGCGAGCCGCCCGACGGTTTCCATGCGCTGGGCCCGCAACGCGGCGGCGGCGCGGTCTATGTCAGCGACTACTGCCGCACCCGCGGCAGGCCCCTCGCCGCCGCCACCGAACTGCTCGAGCAGGCGCTCGCGGCTGTCGGGCGCGACCGGCTCGCCGGCGTGTGCCTGACCGGCGGCGGCGCGGGCATCGCGGCCGAGAAGCTCGGCGCCCACGCCGTCAACGAGTTCAAGGCCCTGGCGGCCGGCCTGTGGGCCGCCGGCGTCGATGCCGCATGCGTCTTCGAGATGGGCGGGGAGACGAGCAAGTACCTGCGGCTCGCGCCGAACCCGTCGGGGGACGGCTACGGCATCGTCGATTACGCGGTGAACGGCGACTGCGCGGCCGGCACGGGGGCGTTCCTCGACCAGCAGGCGGGGCGGCTGCAATTCCGCGTCGAGCAGATCGGCGAGGTCGTGCTGGCGGCCGACCGGGCGGCCCAGATCGCCGGGCGCTGCAGCGTCTTCGCCAAGACCGACATGATCCACGCCCAGCAGAAGGGCTACACGCCGGGCGAGGTGCTCGCCGGGCTGTGCAACGCCGTCGCCCGCAACTTCCGCCTGGCGGTGGTGCGGTCGCACGAGGTCACGGCGCCGGTGGCGTTCGTGGGGGGCCTGGCGCACAACGCGGCCGTCGTGCGGGCCCTGGGCGAGGCGTTCGAGTTGGGCGAGGGCGAGCTGTTCGTGCCGCCGGGCTTTGCGCACCTGTCGGCTGTGGGGGCGGCCGTTGCGGCGTGCGGCACGGAGGCGGCGGACCTTTCGCATCTGTCGGACCTGCAGGCGGCGAGCGACACCGCGCATGGGCAGTTCCCCACGCAGGAGCCGCTGACGACGGACAACGTGGTGCTGCTTCGCGACCGCGTGCTGCCCTACGAGCCGCCGCCGGCGGGCGAGCCGATCGATGCGTACCTCGGGCTCGACGTGGGCAGCGTCTCGACGAACGTCGTCGCCATCGACGACGAGGGGCGGGTGATCACGGAGATCTACACGCGCACGCAGGGAAGGCCCATCGAGGTCGTCTCGCAGGCGCTGCGCGACATCGAAGACGAGTGGGGCGACCGGCTGCGGATTCGCGGCGCCGCCACCACGGGCTCGGGGCGCGAGCTCATCGGGCAGCTCGTCGGCGCCGACGCCGTCCACGACGAAATCACCTGCCACAAGACGGGCGCGACGTACGTCGGGCGGACGATGCTCGATGGGCGCATCCCCGACACGATCTTCGAGATCGGCGGGCAGGACTCGAAGTACATCTCGCTGGAAAACGGCGTGGTCGTCGATTTCACGATGAACGAGGCGTGCGCGGCCGGAACGGGCAGCTTCCTCGAGGAGCGGGCCGAGGAACTCGACATCGCCATCAAGGAGGAGTTCGCGGCGCTGGCGCTTTCCAGCCGGGCGCCCATCCGGCTCGGCGAGCGATGCACCGTGTTCATGGAGCGCGACGTCAACAGCTATCTGCAGCGCGGGGCCGAGACGCCCGACCTCGTCGCCGGGCTCGCGTACTCCGTCGTGTACAACTACATCAACCGCGTGGTGCGCGGACGGAAGATCGGCGAGAGCATCTTCTTCCAGGGCGGCACGGCCTACAACGACGCGGTGGCGGCCGCCTTCGCCGCCGTCACCGGTGAGGAGATCGTCGTCCCGCCGCACAACGGCGTCATCGGCGCCATCGGCGCGGCCCTGCTCGCGCGCGAGAAGATGGTTGCGGCAACTCGCGAACCGGGCCAAGGCGAAGGTGTGTACGTTTCGGAAATCGCGGGGCGTGCCGAAGCCGGAACCCGCAATCCGCAATCCGCAATCCGCAAGTCCCGCTTCCGGGGCTATGACCTGTCCAAGGTTCATTACACGCTCCGCGAGTTCACCTGCAAGGGATGCTCGAACCACTGCCAGATCCAGGAATTCGACGTCGAGGGCGAAAAGACGTACTGGGGCGACAAGTGCTCCGACCGGTACCGCAAGCGGGCCAAGGCCGAGCGCAAGCCGGTCATCGACGACCTGTTCGCCCGGCGCGATGAACTGCTGCTTGACGAGTCGCGCCTGCCGACCGTGGCGGAGGACGCCCCCGCCGTCGGCATCCCGCGGACGATGTTCGCGCTCGAACAGCTCCCCTTCTGGCGGACGCTGCTGGCAACGCTGGGCTTCCGCACGGTGCTGTCGGACCCGACGAACAAGCGGATCGTGCAGGCGGGCATGGATTCCTCCGTCGCCGAGCCGTGCTTCCCGATCATCGCCGCCCACGGGCACGTCGCCGACTTGGGCGACAAGGGCGTCGATCACATCCTCCTGCCCAACATCGTCTCCGTCGAGACACGCTGGATGCACACCGAGAGCCACCTGTGCCCCTGGCACCAGACGCTCCCGTTCGTCCTCCGCCGGGCGCCGGCGCTGGCGCACCTCGCCGAGCGGATGCTCACGCCGACGGTGCGATTCCGCCTCGGACGCGAGAATGTCGCCCGGACGCTCGCGAAGTTCTTCCGGCCGCTGGGCTTCTCGCGCCGGGCCGTCGCGGCGGCCGTCGCGGCCGGCTTCGACGCCCAGGACCGCTTCGACGCCGACCGCCTCGCCCTCGGACGCGAGGCCCTCGATACGCTCACCCGCACGGGCGAGCCGGGCATCCTCATTGCCGGGCGCCCGTACAACGTTCACGACGCCGGCATCAACCTCGCCGTCCCGCGCAAGCTCCGCGACTACTACGGCGTCAACTGCGTGCCGCTCGACCTGCTCGACGCCGACCGCGAGGACGTCCGCGACGTGAACCCGTACATGTACTGGGGCCTCGGGCGCAAGCTGCTCGCCGGCGCGAAGATCGTCGGCCGCCACGACAACCTGCACATCATCCACATCACGAACTTCAAGTGCGGGCCCGACTCGTTCATCAAGCACTTCATTCGCCGGGCGTCGGGCAAGCCGTTCCTCACGCTCCAGTTCGACGGGCACAGCAACGACGCCGGCGTGATGACCCGCTGCGAGGCATACCTCGACAGCAAGGGGATCCTCCGGCCGTGGCGGTCCGAAGAGCCCGAGCTCGTCAGCGTTTGAGGGCGCCGCAGACCGAGCCTGACCGAATACCGTCGCATCGCCTAGCCCTCCGCTTCGAAGCACACCCCGCCCGCCTCCAGCGCCGCGCGGAGGTCGGCGTACGGCAGGTCGCGCGTGCCGCACCCCTTCGCGGCGCACAGCGCGGCGGCCGTGCCGGCGCCCTGCCCCTGCCCCATGCAGCAGACCGTGTTCCGCGTGGACATGTGGGCGTCGTGATCGGACGTAATCAGCATGCCCGCCGCCAGCAGGTTCGCCAGCCCCGCCACGCGGATCGCCCGGTACGGCACGCCGTACGTCCCGCCGCCGGCAACTTGCAGCCGCGGGGCGCTGTCGTGGAAGCCGTACACCATCACCTCGTCGTCGAAGTGCCGCCCCTCCAGCACGTCCGCCCGCGTAAGGTCGTAATCGCACCTCAGGCACCGCCCCCGCCGAATGCACAGCGACGGGCTCGTCCGCGCGATGAACCCCCGCTCGCAGCCGGGGATGTGCTCGCGAATCAGCTCAATCGCCCGCCGCTGCCGCCGGCGCAGCTCCAACTCCGCCGCCGCGGCCGCGTCGCGATCCGTCGGGCTCACCGGCATCCTGTAGTTCAGCTTGATGAACATGAAGTAATCGTCGTGCACGCTCGTGGTCACCAGCGACATGCCGATCTCGCGGGCCGCCTCGATGAATTCGCCCGGCAGGCGGTCGCCGCGTCCGTCGATGCGGACGATCTGCCCGTCGCGGCCGTCGCGCACACCAAGCGCGAGCTGCGTCACGGCGTCGTGCGATTCCATCCACTCGAGGTACTTCTCCAGGCTCACGCCCGCCACGCCGATGCTGTTCGCCACGGGATAGTCGTTCGGTTCGGTGAACTCCGCGCCCGCGTGGGCAGCGAGGTCGCCGTAGCCGGTGGAATCGACGAAGCACGCGGCCGGCAGCCGTTCCCGCCCCGAGCGGCTCTCGACGACGGCGCCCTTGATCCGCCCGTCCGAGACCTCCGCGCCAACGACCATCGTGTTGACCAGGACATCGACGCCCGCCTCGACGAGCATCTCGTGCGCGACCAGCTTGTAGAGTTCCGTGTCGACCGCCGTACACATGCAGTCGTAGTCGAAGCCGCGGGTCATCTCCGCGTGCCCGCTCGTGCCGCTGACCGCCGCCAGCCGGTCGATCAGCTCCTGCGGCAGCCCGCGGACCACCTGTCGCTTCTCGACCCCGGGGAACGCCTTCCACAGGTTGTAGAAGCTGTGCAGCGCCGTGCCGCCCTCGACGGCCACGCCGCCGAGGTAGCCCTTGACCTCGACCAGCGCGGTCTTCGCCCCGTTCCTCGCCGCCGCCACGGCCGCGATCACGCCCGCCGTCCCGCCGCCCGCCACCACCACGCCATATCCGTCTCTGGTCCGCATCACGCGCTCCTTCCCGGTCGGGGCATCCTACCGCCGGCCGGCGTAGCCCGCCACATGCCCGAGCGGCGGGGCGGGATTCCGCCGGAAGCGTGTTGGTGCCAACTGCCACAATCTGCCACGTTCTGCCGTTTGCTGCCGCGCCATGCCGCGCAAGGCCGCGCCATGCCGCGCCGTGCCGCGCACTTCCACGAATCGCCGCGCCTGAATTCGCCGCACGTCGTTTTCTTCGCGTTGGTTACCGCAATCCGTCCCCATGCAGAATCGGGCCAAGCTTAGGCGGGAAGGCGAAAGACGAGAAGGTGCTGAGGCCCGTCAGGCCGGATACCGTAAGGCCGAGCCGCGAGTCGCGATTCAGAGAGCTCCCCTCTCCTGCGATCGATTGTCATACGTTGCCTTCCGTTGCCCTTCGTTGCTTTCCAGTGCCCCTCAAATCCGTCCGTTGCCGTCCATTGCCTTCCTTTGCCAAGCCATTTTGCGCTTTAAGCTCTTATCGAGAAAGTGGTTACGTTGTTTGCGCCCTCCGAAACTGCCCAATGTCAGGGGGGGAAGGGGGAAACGGAGTTTTCCGGAAGGTCCGAGGCCCGAGGCCCGAGCCCTGTGGCCGGAGAGGACGGCCGCTGACTGCCTGCCCTGTCCTCGACCCTGAGGCCCGGACCGAAGGGAGCGAAGCCGAAGGGCTGATCGCTCGGCGCCGCTGTTCTCGTGTCAAGGAACCCCGCGCCCCTCAGCGGGCGCCGGATGTTATCTAGCTATAGAACGTACGGCCGCGATTGCAAGTACAAAATCCCCCGGCCGGAAAGAATTCTTGGATGGGATGAACTCGATCCGGGGTGCCGTGGTTTGCGCGGCGAAGCCGAGCAACCACGTTTCGTCGCCCAATGCACGCGTCGTGGTTGCGGCGTTTCGGCTGCGCCTCGACCCCGCAAACCACGGCACCCCCACGTCCGCGCGGACCTGGGCCCCGGCCGGGGTCGCCTCATTCCAGACCTGCGTGGCCGTGTCCTGCGTGGCCGCTTGTCCTCCGAAGCCTGAATGCTCCGAAGCCTGAATGCTCCGAAGCCTTGGCGAAGGAGGATGGTGAAGGAGGATGGTGAAGGAGGATCGACAATCCCTTGCCGTTTCCCCGCCCGCGCGCGAGAATCCCGGCCATGGGCAGGATACG